>VOFK01003647.1_pt1 | contig 14281 bp, 19 predicted proteins | sample 5384121 | NCBI WGS metagenome assembly VOFK01 (sample SAMN12384730, study PRJNA508395) | human gut metagenome | isolation source: healthy gut J | host: Homo sapiens | reverse complement strand
CTCATTGTACTTCGTTTCAGTTACGTATTCGCTATGCTGAAGAAGACCAAAATGTTGCCACGGCATTCGTTATGGAGTTGCCTGCATACCACTGGCCCACTCTGGGCAATGTCCTGCGTTCCATGTGGGAGCGCGGCTGGTCCTTCATCAAGAAGGCGGGCACCATCATTCTGCTTTCCACCATCTTTGTGTGGTTTACCTCCCGCTTCGGCTGGCTGGACGGGCAGTTCGGCATGTTGGAGGAGGATCAGATCAGCGCTTCTATCCTTGCCAAGATCGGTAATGCCATTTGCTGGATCTTTGCACCTTTGGGCTGGGGCAACTGGCAGGCGACCGTTGCTTCTATCACCGGTCTGGTTGCGAAGGAAAACATCGTTGGTACGCTGGGCGTACTGTACAGCGGCGGCGCCGGTACGGTATATGATGCTATCGCGGCTGCGTTCAACGGTATCACCGGCTACAGCTTTTTGGTATTCAACCTGCTGTGCGCTCCCTGCTTCGCGGCCATCGGTGCTATCAAGCGTGAGATGAACAGCCCCAAGTGGACCTGGTTCGCCATCGCCTATCAGTGTGGCTTTGCCTATGCGGTAGCCCTGATGATCAACCAGTTCGGCGGCTTGTTCACCGGCAATGCCAATATCATTGGTGTGATCGCTGCGGTCATCGTACTCGCTGCTATCATCTACATGCTGGTACGCCCCTATAAGGAGGCCACCAAGCTGACCACCAAGGTAGAGATGTAATTCGCAAAATCACTTTAGACCATAGACATAACAGAAAGGAGTCGGACTTATGCTAGCATGGATCACGGAAAATATCGGTACGATTCTGATCTCGGCCGTATTGCTTCTCGTTGTTGTACTCATCATCCGGAAGCTGGTAAAGGACAAGAAAAAAGGAAAATCCAGCTGTGGCTGCAACTGTGCCCACTGCGCCATGTCGGGCTCCTGCCACCAGAAGTAACAAAGCAACAGGCGGGGAGACGCGGATGGAAGCATCTGCGTTTCCCCTTTGCCTTAACAGGAGGTAAGCAATGGCTAACCAAAACGCACTGACGGCCGCCCATATCCGCTACCTGCTGGTGCTGCTGCGGCTGACTGCCGCAAACGGACACACCCGCTGCGTCGATCTGGCGGCGGCACTAGAGCTTTCTCCGCCCAGCGTCCATAATATGGTGGATACCATGACGGCGTTGGGGTTAGTGAAGAAAGGCACCCGCGGGGCGGTCTCGCTGACCGAATACGGCAGCAGAACAGCCGAGCGGTACCAGCGGTACTACCATGGTGCAGCGGCACTGCTGCGGCAGGGCTTCCCGGAGCTGCCGGAGCCGCAGACGATGATCTGCCAGCTGCTGGCGCAGGTGCCGGAAGAGAGCCTGGCGGGGCTGTGTGACCACCAGACGGTAGAAGAGGCGGCCTCCTAAGGAGGACCCCATGAACATACAGGAACTGTGCTGGACTGCGGCGCTGCTGCTGGCGGTTGCCGCGGGACTCAGTTACATCAAATACAAAATAAAAACACTGCTGAAAAACGCGGCGGAGAAGAAAGGATGAGTGAGATGGTACAGATGACGCTGAAGGTGGATGGTATGGCTTGCGGCATGTGTGAGGCGCATATCAATGATGCCATCCGCAGCCACTTTGCTGTAAAGAAGGTGAGCTCCAGCCACACCAAGGGCGAAACGGTCATCCAGTGCGAGGAACCGCTGGGGGAGGAACGCCTGCGGGCGGTGATTGCCGAGACTGGCTATGAGTTGAAAAGCGTGACCACCGCGCCCTGTGAGGAAAAGCACGGCCTGGGCGGGCTGTTCCAGCGTAAATAAAGCGGAGCCAAAATGATATACTAACAGCACAAGCGGAAAGGGGGCGTCGGGATGTCGGAAGAACTGGTGGTGGAGCAGTGCAGCCCCACCATGGCAGGGCTAAAAACAGGAAACCTATTCAGCTGCCCAGCGGAGGATACCCGCACGCTGTGGCAGAGTATCCGCCGACTGAACCAACGGCTGGTGCCCTGCGGTATCCGGCTGGTACCGGTAAAAAGCCTGGGTGACCGGGAGCTCATCTACATGTATCGCCCGGAAAAACTGCGGCGGGACCTGCGGGAGCAGGGGGCACGCGACATTCTGAGGGAAAAGCGCTACCCCACCGAAGACCCCGAGCGCTGTGTGGTGGAGCTGGTGCGCCGCCTGAACAGGGGAAAGGATTTTCCGCATGAGATCGGATTGTTCCTGGGTTATCCGGCGGAGGATGTCAGCGGATTTATCCGGCATGGCGCCCGCTGTGCCAAGTGCGTGGGCACCTGGAAGGTATACGGCGATGAGGAATCCGCCCGGAAGAAATTTGCCCTGTACCAGAAGTGCACCCGCCTGTACTGCGAAGCCTATCGCAAGCACAATAACCTGGACCGGCTGCTGGTGCGCACGCACGGCAGCTGAGCAAAAGCCCCGCCATTAGCGGGGGCTTTTCTTTTGGGGCCGGGTGTGGCATAATAGGGATAGTAAAGCGGAAAAGAGGCGCGGTAAAATGGAAAAACCGAACTTCCAGCGGGAGACTGAAAAAGCAATAGAGCGGCTGTGCGTGGTGTCCCGTCCGCCGCTGCTGCTGCATGCCTGCTGCGCGCCTTGCTCCTCTTATGTACTGGAGTACCTGACCCAATATTTCTCCATTACGCTGTTTTTCTGCAATCCCAATATCACCGACCCGGCGGAATACCAAAAGCGGCTGGCGGAGCTGCGGCGCTTCTGCGCCGAGGCGCCCTTTTTGCCGGGATGTGACGATGGTGGAGGATTCCATCTCCTCCGAGGCCTTTTTGCGGGCTGCGGCCGGCCTGGAGGACGCCCCTGAGGGCGGCAGCCGGTGTGAACGGTGCTTCCGGCTGCGGCTGGAACGCGCGGCGGCCTATGCCCAAGAGAAAGGATTTCCCCTTTTTGCCACCACGCTTACGGTAAGCCCCCCATAAAAACGCTCCGCTGCTCAATGCCATTGGGCAGGAGTTGGGCAAGCGGTATGGGGTGGAATACCTGCCCTCTGATTTTAAGAAAAAGGGCGGCTATCAGCGGTCCATCGCGCTTTCGCGGGAATATGGTCTGTACCGCCAGCCCTACTGCGGGTGCGAATTTTCCCGCCGACAGGCCGAGCGGGCAGGCCGCTGATACAAAATCCCCAAAGGAATAAAGCACGCAAAAAAAGACGCCGAAAGGCGTCTTTTTTGCAAACCGTAGAAGTTTTTCGCAACCGGCGCAGGGATAGGAAAGGGGCGGGCGCGGGTTGAACCCATATGCCCGCCCGCGGTTTTAACTTACTGCGCGGTTCCTAATGGCTTGGATCAGCCTTCAACAACCATCTCGAACACCAAGGCGTTGGTGCCGGTGGAATCCAGCATGGCAACCAGAAGGGGGCCATATTCGCCCTCAGCAAAGACAGCGGCATAGGTGACACCCTCTACCTCGATCTTTACAGTGGTGTCATTTACAGCAGAGTAGGTACCTTCGGGTGCAGTGTCGTTGCCCTGATACAGTGTAACGGTGGTCTCATCATTGAAATAGAACTGATAGTAGTCATCCATCTGGCTCAGAACTTGATTGACCTGATCTTCGGTCATCACAACGCCGTTGACACAGCCACCGATAAAGCTCCAAGCAGTGCCGACCAGATCAGGGGACGGTATCCATAAAGGTATACATGGTCAGGACGCTCTGAGCATCCTCGCCGCCCTCATTGGGGGTATCTACGGGGTCGGGATCGGGGGTGGGGGTGGGCGCGGGCTCATCGCCGCAGGCGGCCAGGGCCAGCATCATGATGGCAGCCAACAGAATGGCAAGCAGTTTCTTGGTGTTCATAGTTCGTTCCTCCAAATACTTTTTCTTTTTTATATAAACCGCTGAGAGCGGTCTATAACGGGATAGTGGGTCATTCGTAGATCAGGGTAGAGATCTTTCCGCCCTCGCACAGGAAGAATACGCTATCGGAGTAGGCGTAATTATCCATGGCGTCGCGCATCTCAAATACCATGCCGTAGCGGCCGTCCGGCAGCTCCATTTCGGCAAAAGAGGTATCAGCGGTCACGGTCAGCTCCTCCACGGCATAGGCCTCCAGGCCATCCTCCCCGGAATAGGAGGAGAGATACCAGATGGTGGTGAGGGCATCGCCGGGCTGCAGCAGGCGCAGCTCCTTATCGGACATACCGGCCTCGCCAATGCCCTGGCGGGCCCCCAGGATGCTCCACTCTTCCGTGGTAAAGTCGTAGGCGACCTGCAGGTTGTAGGGCTCGCCGTTCAGCAGCACCGGCACGGAGTAAAGGTTATAATCCTCACCCTCAAAGCATAGCTCCATGTAGACCATATGCCCATCAATGCCGCCCCATACGCCGCGGAAGTTATCGGAGAAGACACCGTTTTCCCAGTCAGCGTTCATGTCGTTATCGGTGCCCAAAAGCAGCATGATGTCGTTTTCTTCATCAAAATAGTACAGCGAAAAGCCGATGCCCGCCAGAATGCTGTCGGCTTCCGGCCCCAGGGTGAGATGGGAAACGCCGTTCTCATCAACCTGCAGCGGCATACCGTCCCAACCCATAGCGGCCAGGCTCTGTATCTGCGGCAGCTCCTCGTAGTTCATGCCGGAGATATACTCCATCCCGGCGTCGTCCAACTGGCCGGTCAGCTCGTAGGAGTAGAAATATTTGAACGCCTGGCCGGCGCCGACATTGGTGTAGCCATACAGATCGTTCAGGTCGCCATTGTAGGAATAGTAGCAGGAAAGGCCGGTGGATTCGGCGCGGTAGGGCCCGCTGACCCGATACAGCACACAGTCCTCCAGGGCATTCAGCACATCTCCGGCGGTTTGCAGCAGGCCGGTGCTCTGCCGGGCCATGTGGCCCAGATCCACCATGTTGGTGTAGCCCTGCTCACGGGTGTTGCCGCCGTAGTTTTCGCTTTGTGCGGCAACGCGGGCAAACCGGGAGAAGAACCCGGGATCCTCGCAGGCAGCGGCCAGCGCTTCAGCGCCAAAGGCCTCATAGGCCTCCAGCAGCGGGCCGGTGCGGGTCAGGTCGGTTAGGGAAAGGGTGGCGTTGCTGTGGGTGCCAACCGCCTGGCAGCCGGCGTAGTAGGCATCACAGATGACCTCACCCAGTGCGGCGCCGTCCATGGCGGGATCGGCGGCCAGGGCGCCCAGCCAGCCGGTATAGTCCCATCCGTTGGCGGGCTCCACTTCCTCGGAGGCCACCAGATAGTGCGCGGTACCGGCAAAGGTGCCCGCCACATCCACCGTGGCCATCAGGCAGGTATCAAAGCCTACCAGCTCCAGGGGCGGATTGTTTTCATCGGCTTCCCACACCCGGCCAAAGGCAGTCTGTATTTCATCCAGGGTCAGGGAGTCATAGCTGTAGCGTTCATCAAAGGCCGCGCCGCTTACCGAGCCGCCCCCGTGATTCCAAAAGAGAACGGCAGTCTTTTCAGCCGGGTAATTCTGTTTGCAGTAGCGCAGAAAATCCGTCAGCGTGGCGGCATCGCCCATGCTGGCGGGGGGCAGCTCATCCACCAGGGTAAGCCCCTCGCTATCATACACATAGCGCTGCAGGATATCGGCATCAACAACATTGTTCTGCCAGGTCTTGGCGCCGCCGGTTTGGATGACGACCCGGACATTCTCAGGCAGGGCCACCTCCATCATTTCCATCAGGTCGCTGGTGGCAAAGCCGCCATTCGATTCCAGGTCGCTGCCGCACAGGTACCAGTAGATGGCCCAGGTGCCGGCCTCGGCGTTGGGTTCGGGCGTGGAGATATCTTCTCCGCACGCGCCAAAGGCCAGCACTAGAAAGAGTGCCAGCAAAGAGCTCAGTATTCTTTTTTTCAAGGGTAGTTCCTCCATGTTGATTGGGTAAAATGAATAATTGCGACAAGAGTACACTATTTAATTGCCTTCATTGTAGCATGGGAAAGCAAGTGAAAATGGCCCAAGTGCGAAATGCGAAAAAATCGGTGTGAAATGCAGCGCGATATAGTTGCAAAATCGACATGGATAAAATAGAATAAGACTAACGACAAGAGGAGGTGAGGGGCATGCTGCGCATTGGCGTATGTGATGACGATAAGGAATTCCTGCAACGCTTGGTGCAGATGATCCACATCTGGTCGGATCACAGCGGGATCCCCACCGAGCTGTATCCCTTTTGATAACGGGGACGAGCTCATCTCCAAAAACGCGGCCTTCCGCATGGATATCATCCTGCTGGATATTGTGATGCCGCTGCTGAACGGGATGGATACCGCACGGGAGCTGCGCGCGCAGGATACCGCGGTAAAGATCATCTTTTTGACCTCCTCTCCGGAATTTGCCCTGGAATCCTACGAGGTAAGGGCACAGGATTACCTGCTCAAGCCCATCACCTACGAGCGGCTGCGGCGGGCCCTGGAGGATTGCAGCCATCTCTTTGAGGCGGAGCCGAAAACATGGTGCTGAAGACCTCCTTCGGTTTCCAGAAGCTCTATTTCCACGACATCGAATACGCTGAAGCCCAGAATAAACGGGTGGTATTTTATCTGCGCGGAGATAAGGTGGTGGAAACCTCCGAACCGTTGCGTTCTTTTGAGGAGCGCCTGACCGTCAGCAGCGGGTTCTTCAAGTGCCACCGCAGCTACCTGGTGTACCTGCCCAATGTCGATCACTTTAATAATAACGAGATCTTTACAAAATCCGGCCGCAGCATTCCCATCGCGAGGGGCTACGGCAAAGCCTTTCAGGAGGCTTATTTCGCGCATATGTTCCAAGAGGAATAAAGAAAGAAGGGACCTCCATGCTGGAAAGCATATTGGCTGTGCTGCATAATGCTACTACGCTTCTGTTTGGCGTTTACATATCTGCAGCCTTCCTGGGCGTTCGCATGAACCGCCACAATGTCTTTACTCTGCTCATTTTTTCCGGCGCGGTGGGAATCATCTATATCGCTGCTTACTTGGGCCTGGGCACCGAGGGTACCGAAAAAATCTATCCTCTTATTATCCACCTGCCGCTGGTGCTGTTCCTTTCCCGCTACTATAAGTACAAACCGGCGCTTTCCGTCCTTTCGGTGCTTACTGCCTATCTTTGCTGCCAGATCAGCAAGTGGGTGGGCCTGGTGGCCTATGCTGCCATGCCTCAGATGTGGATCTACTACGCGGTACGCATCACCGTCACAGTCATCACCTTCATTATCCTTATACGGTTTGTCTCCGATGCTACCGCGCAGCTGTTGCAAAAGCCCACTCGGTCCCTCCTCATCTTGGGCCTAATGCCACTAGTCTACTATGTGTTTGATTATATCACCGGCGTATATACCACGCTGCTGTATTCCGGCCGGGAGGTCGTAACGGAATTTTTGGGCTTTGTGCTGTGCATCGCCTACATCCTGTTCCTGTTCATGTACTTTAAGCAGTATGAGGAAAAACGGGAAGCGGAGCTGCGCAACCAGCTGATGGAAATGAAGCGTACTCAGTCCGAAAAAGAGATCGAGGCAATCAAACGCTCCCAATATGAAATTTCCATCCTGCGGCATGATATGCGCCACTTCCTCACCAATATTTCCGGCTACATCGAAAATGGTGAGACCGAAAAGGCGCAGGAATTCATCCGCGAGGTCATCACCGCCACCGATAATACCGCCACCCAGTGTTACAGCAAAAATGAGGTAGTCAATCTGATCCTCTCCTCCTACGAGGAAAAGATCAAAGCCTGCGGCATCGAGTTCAAATACTCGGTGCAGATACCGGAGGAACTGCCCTATTCCGAGGTGGATCTGACTGCCATTCTCTCCAACGCGCTGGAAAATGCTATCCACGCGGTCAAAAAGCTGCCGCCGGAAAAACGCTATATCGAGCTGGACCTGCGCATGAAGGAAAACAAGCTGCTCATTTCCATCAAGAATACCTTTGCCGAGGCCCCGGAGCTGCGGGACGGCCTGCCGGTAGCCAAGGAGGAAGGCCACGGCTTTGGCAGCCAAAGCATCCGTTATGTGGCGGAAAAGCTGCATGGCAATTGCCAGTTCTCGGTGGTGGATGACCGCTTTGTACTGCGGGTAGTGCTGTAAGCCGTAATACATAAAGGGAGATACCGGTGTGGGTACCTCCCTTTTTTCGCAAAAGGAATGCCCCCGGCCGGGCTCTCCGGCGGGAGGCAGTATTTTATTGGATCAGAACGCGACCTTCATAAACAGGGCAACGCAGCACAGGATAACAGCCAGCGGAACATAAAGGTACCGGCCGATGCCATACCACAGGCGGCCGCGGGTCTTCCCGCTGCCGGTATTGATGGCCGAAAGCAGCTCGTCCTTTTTCATTACATAGAACCAGGAAACAGCGCCCAGCGTAGCGCCGATGGGGATGATATAGATGGAAACAAGATCCATCCACGGCCCCCATTGGGAGATGGTCTCCATACCGATGCCGAAGCCAAGGCACAGTACGGCCAGGATGATGAGGGTAGCGGTGCGGCTCAGCCGGGGAAACCGGTTCTGGAGCGATTCCGCCACGGCCTCGAACATGTTTTGCAGCGAGCTGACCCCGGCAAAGATCATGGCAATATACAGGATAACGGCAAACAGCTGACCTAGGGGAATATCCTGCAAAATGGTGGGCAGCGTGACAAACAGCAGGCTGGGTCCCGCGCCTACATCCAGCCCGTAGGAAAAACAGGCCGGGATAATAACCAGCGCGGCCACCACCGCGGCGATGGTATCAAACAGGGCGGTATGCTGCGCCACTCCCACCACATCCTCCTGCGGAGAGAGATAAGCCCCGTAGACGATCATGCCGCTGCCGGTGACCGAAAGCGAGAAAAACGCCTGCCCCATGGCCCAGATCCAGATCATGGGGTCTGTCAGGGCCTCCCACCGCGGGGTAAACATAAATTGATATCCCTCCGCAGCGCCGGGCAGGAAAAATACCCGCACCGCCAGCACCAGGAAGATGAGAAAAAACAGCGGCATCATGATCTTGTTGGTCTTCTCTATGCTGGCACCCAGAAACAGCGTAAGCAGGGTACCCACCACTACGATGATGTGATAAGGCACCACCGAATAGGGCTGCGCCGAAAAGGAAGCGAACCAGGCGGCGGCATCGGCGGTCATCAGGGTGCCGGTCAGGGAATCCACCAGCGCTTTCAGTACATAGGTAACAATAACGGCATACCCGATAGCAATGCACAGGGAGCCGGCCAGCGGCAGCCAGCCCAGCACACCGCCCACCTTCCCGGCTGTTTCTCCACGGGTGGCCCAGGCATTGCGGTAGGCCCCCAGGGTGCCGGTGGCCGCCCGCCGCCCCATGGCGAATTCCGCCGGAAGACCGACATAGCTGAAGATAAAGACAAACAGCAGGTAGATCAGCAGGAATGCCCCGCCGCCATTGCTGCCCAGTTTGTTGGGGAAACCCCATACATTGGCCATCCCCACCGCCGAACCGACCGAGGCCAGAATGAAGCCCCACCGGCTGGCAAAGCTCCGTGTGCTTTTTTGATGTTTCATTTCATTTTCTCCGTTTCCATAAAACAAGCCGTGCCCTGCGGCCGGCTTGCTGCTCCTTGCTATTTTAGCGCTTTACATCGAAAAAGTCAACACAGCCCCGCCCGGTATTCCAAATATCCGCAAAAATATGCTTGACAAATTAAGGAGGACAACACCATGCAGGAATTGCAGATCGGCAGAGTTTACCGCCACTTTAAGGGCGATTATTACCTGGTGGAGGGCCTGGCGCACGATTCGGAAAGCGGCGTGCCCTGTGTCATCTACCGCAAGCTGTACGGGGATGGCGGCCTGTGGGTCCGCCCGCTGGAGATGTTCCTTAGCCGGGTAGACCGGGAAAAATACCCGGAGGTCCGCCAGGAATACCGCTTCCAGCTGCAGGAGATCGCCAAGGGACGGCTGGCCCACGCAACCTACGGTGCCTATCAAGGACTGCTGAAAAGCACCATCGTCCCTTATTTTTCGCAAGAAGAAATTGACACTGCGGGAACTGGAAGCCCGACATTTGCAGATGTTTTATTCTGAAATGCTCAGGCGGGTCACGCCCAATACTGTTATCCATTATCACGCCGTCATTCACTCGGCACTGAAATATGCAGTCAAGACCGATATGCTGATCCAGAATGTGGCGGACAAGGTGGACCGGCCCAGAAAGAACAGCTTTCAGCCGGTCTTTCTCTCGGCGGACGAGATGCAGAAGATGTTTGAAGCCCTTCGGGGAACCAAGCTGGAGCTGCCGGTGCTGGTGGCTGCCTTTTACGGACTTCGCCGTGGCGAGGTGGTGGGCTTGAAATGGGATGCCATCGACTTTGAGCGGAACACCATCACCATTAAGCACATTGTAACCAACGCAAAGATAGACGGCAAATGTGAAATCGTCTGCGCCGACCGTGCCAAGACGAAATCCAGCCTGCGCTCCCTGCCACTGGTCAGCAATATCCGGGAAAAAGCTGCTGGCGCTGAGGGAGCAAAGCAAAGGAGAATCGGCGCGTATGCGGAAATTGCTACAGCAAAAAGTATGACGGCTATGTTTTTGTGGATGCCATGGGCAATATCTTCAACCCCAGAAGCGTTACCGCCAATTTCAGCAAGCTGCTGGAGCAGAACGGTCTGCGGCACATTCGCTTTCACGACCTCAGACATAGCTGCGCCTCACTGCTTTTGGCAAACGATGTGCCTCTGAAGCAAATCCAGGAGTGGCTGGGTCACAGCGACATCGGCACGACGGCGAATATTTACAGTCATTTGATTACAAGTCCAAGATTACCTCGGCAAATGTAATGGACAATATCCTGACTCTGCCGGACACAAGGCAGACCGGCTGGCACACCTGAGTTCTTGCCGAAAATCATGTACGCCGATGTGACCTTGAGAGAAAAAAAGCCCAGTCATATGGGCAAAAAAGCCTTGATATGACTGGGTTTTTGGCGGAGAGTTAGGGATTCGAACCCTAGGTTCCTTTTGGGAACACGACATTTCGAGTGTCGCACCTTCGACCTCTCGGACAACTCTCCGTATACCTCAAGTGTAATCCCTGCTCCGGAAGAATGCAAGAAAAACACGCAAGAACGATATGAAATTGTGAAATCCGAACCCGCGCAAAGCCCTGTGCGGTGGACATTTTCAGCGGACGAAACGGCCGGAGCTTCCAAAAAAATTTCGAGTCAGCCCTGTTATGACCACTTCGATGCCGCTGCGTATGGAGACTTTGACCCGCCTATTGTATCACAAATTTTCCCGCCGTGCAACAGATATTGCCGCATATTTTTCTCCGCCGCCGCATGAGATGATAGGGGAGGAGGGAATCGCTATGAAACCGAAGATCTATCTCTATGGGGACAAGCGGCCAGTACGGCAACTATCTGGCAGCACTGACGGAGGCGGAGCGGAGCCGGTGCTGAGCCGGGACCTGTTCCGGCTTGCGGCTCGCGACGGGCTGCTGTTGCCCGGCGGCGGGGACATCGGGGTCACGCTGGAGGCCACGGACAGCTTTCTTATCCGGTCGCTTTGCCGACAGCGGCCGCCCCATTCTGGGTATCTGCCGGGGGATGCAGGCACTGAACGTCTTTTTTTCGGCGGCACGCCCACGCCCGCATCCCCGGACACCAGCAGGTGCAGGGAGATCTGATCCACCCCACACGGGCCAGAGGACTGCTTTCGCAGCTGCTGGGGCCGGCCCCGCTGGTAAATAGCAACCACCATCAGGCGGTGCGGGTGCTGGGGAGAAGCTGTGCCTTTTGCAACAGGCGGCCGACGGCACCATCGAGGGCTTCTGCCATGAGACACTGCCCATTTTGGGCGTGCAATGGCACCGGAACGCCAGAGCGGCGCCCGCCTGCGGGCGGATGCGGTGGATGCCGGGCCGCTGCTGCGGTATTTGTGGGCCAATGCAGTTGCAAATCTGCGCCGGGACTGGTACACAATGTGAGAAAAGGGGGAGGCTGATGAAAGCCATCACACGGGAAGTAAATCTGGAGCTGGGACGGCCTACGGCGGATGAAGCTCTGCGGCGGCTGGAGGCGGAGTTGGAAGCGGCCCGCCATATGAACACACCGCTGCTGAAGCTGATCCACGGGTACGGTTCCTCCGGCAAGGGCGGGCGCATCCGCACCGCCAGCCGAAAGTATCTGCTGGCCCAGCAGGGAGAAGGGGCGCATCGCCGCTGTGGTGCCGGGGGAACGGTTTACCATCTTCGATGAGACCACCCGCCGGGCCTTGCAGCAGTATCCCCATCTGCGGCAGGACCGGGATCTGGAGCGGGAGAACATGGGCGTGACCTTCGTGTTCATGCGCCGCTTCTGAGGAAAAACCGCTATACCACATATATTTAATACGGAGGAATGGATCATGGAACGTACCTATGCAGAATACGCCGCCCGGCAGGCCATGGAGCTGCTGGCCATCGATAGCCCCACGGGCTTCACGGCCCGTGCGGCAGATTGGGTGCAGCGGGCCTTTGAAGAGCTGGGCTATACCGCCCGGCGCACCGCCAAGGGCGGCGTGCTGGTGGATCTGGGCGGCTGGGGCGAGGGCCTGCTGCTGGAGGCTCACGCCGACACGCTGGGCGGCATGGTGGCGGAGGTGAAGAATAGTGGCCGCCTGCGCCTGACGCCCTTGGGCGGGATGCGGGGGAAAACGGCGAGGCGGAAAACGTCCGGGTCTATACCCGTGGCGGGCGGGTGCTGGAGGGAACCTTCCAGCTGTGCAACGCCTCCGTCCACGTCAACGGCCAGTACGGCGACACCAAGCGCACCTTCGACAGCTGCGAGGTGGTGCTGGACGAGGACGTGAAGTCCGCCGAGGAGACCCGCACGCTGGGGGTCGAGGTGGGGGATGTGGTGTGCTTCGAACCCCGCACCCGCCTCACCGCCTCCGGCTATATCAAGAGCCGCTTTCTGGACGACAAGCTGTCGGTGGGCATCCCTGCTGGGTCTGGCCAAGTACCTTAAGGACACCGGCACAGTCCCCCAGCGCCATGTGTACCTCCATGTGACGGTGTACGAGGAGGTGGGCCACGGCGGCGCCGCCAATGTCCCGCAGGGGGTGACGGAGGCCATCAGCGTGGATATGGGCTGCGTGGGCGAGGGGCGCAATGCACCGAGCGGCAGGTATCCATCTGCGCCAAGGACTCCGGCGGCCCGTACAGCTATGAGGTGGTGGGCAAGCTCATCGATGCCGCCCGCCGCACCGGGGCGGACTATGCGGTGGACGTGTACCCCCACTACGGCTCCGATGTGGAGGCTACCCTGTCGGCGGCCATGACCTGCGCCACGGCCTCATCGGCGCCGGGGTCTACGCCAGCCACGGCTACGAGCGCAGCCATGTGGACGGCGTGTGGAACACCCTCAAGGGCTGCTGGCGGGCTACCTGGCGGCGGACGGTGTCCGGTAACGTCTTCCCGCCCCGGCCCCACCTTACCACCACACGCCTGACACTGAATGCCCCTGACCCCGGCAGACTGCGGAGACTACGCCGCCCTGTGCCGGGATGCCCGGCGCAAACCGCTGGTGGGGCTACGACTACCGGGAGGAGCCCAGCCCCCATCCCCCGGAGGAGTGGTTCCTGCAGGCGTCGGAGGAGGACTACGCCGCCGGGCGGGAGCTGGGCCTTGCGGTGCGGCTCCGAGCCGGTGCATCGGGGAGGTGGTGTTCACCCACTTCGACGGCCACGGCACGGCGGAGCTGGGCTGCCGCATCGCTGCCGCCTATGCCGGTCACGGCTACGGCACCGAGGCCTTTGCCGCCGCTCTGGCGGGGGCCTGAAGGGCTGGGATCTGCGGCGGGTGACGGCCAAAATGCTTCCGGGAGAATCATCCCTCCCGGCATATGCTGGCCGCCTGTATGGACCCCTGCCGGTGAGGACGAGACGTACTTCTATTTTGAGAAATGTATACAAAATGAGAATGATATGCATATGGATATTCTATCAGAATGAAAAAAAAAAAATATATAATTAGATAAAAAGTATTGACAAATATAGACGAGATGTGATATGCTCCGAGTACACCAATAAAAACTATGGGGGCATCTACCGTTGTGAACCCGTGAGAGTAAGGAGAACCCTATGACAAACAAAAGCGCACTTGGTTTGGGCCTCATTATAGCTGCTGCCTACGCATTTGGACTGGGAGCGGGCCTTATAATTCATGTCGGGTATGCATTTGTACTGATAGGGACTGTTTATCCTGCTGTTGGAGGCTATTAAAGAGTAACAGCATTACATGAAGACGGATCGGAGAACGCTCACCTCGTGAGGTGGGCGCTCTCCTTGCATATTCCCAGCAATACGTAAT
>VOFK01002254.1_pt1 | contig 14305 bp, 16 predicted proteins | sample 5384121 | NCBI WGS metagenome assembly VOFK01 (sample SAMN12384730, study PRJNA508395) | human gut metagenome | isolation source: healthy gut J | host: Homo sapiens | reverse complement strand
ATCGGTAGCGTTCGGTTACGTATTGCCCAGTCCCAGCAGCAGGATGCCCAGGTGAAGCACGCAGGCCATGCAGATCCAGCAGCTTGCAGCAACTGAAGGATTCCCAGATTCGCGAGGCACAGCTGCGCGAACAGGTCGCCAAGTCCGAGCCGAGCACCGAAACCGGCAGCCTGCAGAAGATCCGCGAGTGCCGCGGCAAGCGCTCAATGCGAGCGAGCGCACCCGCCATGCTGACGCTGGCCATGCAGCTGCACGACCAGTACGTCGACAAGGGCAAGGGCCAAAGGCCAAGGAGATCACCGAGGAAAGCCAGCGCGTACGAAGAGATCATCGGCAGCGCCAACGACTACTTCCAACCGCACTTCGTTCCGAGAGGCTGACCAGTACCCACCGACACACCTCGCGCCAACGCCGACAACTACCTGTCCGGCAAGACCTGCGATTTTCATTCGGTAACAGAAGCAGCAGGATGGCGATGCGTACCTGAACCAGAAGAGCCGAGGAGGGCGACGCCTACCTTGCAGCAGAAGACCGAGGAAGGCAATGCTCATCTGGCCGGCAAGGCAGGATGGCGACGCCTACTGCGCAGAAGTAGCAGTGGTGATTTGCCAAATGCCTGTAGAAGCACTGGGACGCCGACACGTACTGACAAGCAAGGCCACCGAGGCCGACAACTACGAAGCCGAAGTGCAGAAGCGCGCCTTCGACTACGATTCGAAAGACCCGTACCGCTGCCGACGACTACGCCCAGCAGGTCCGCGACAACCTCGAGACTCCAGACCAAGCGTCATTTGAAGGGCAACATCAAGGGGTCTTCAAGCAGTTCGAAACCGAATACCGTGCACGACTCACCGACTTCCCTCGGCCAGCTCGTCAACCAGGTGTCCGATATGAACAACTACGATCAGGACCCTCAGGACAACAACGACTGAGATTAGCCTGTGTTCGACATCATGAAGAATGATCAAAGATTGCTGCGCGACTGCGTGGGTTGCTCTTTTGTGTATTGCGATCGCGGCGATCGCGATTGACCCTCAGCTCACCAAGATGTGGGCTTTGTCCGCATTGGCCGATGGCCGTACCATACGCGTGATTCCCCGGCCTGCTTTCGTTGACATTGGTGCGTAATCCAGGCGCCTCGCTCGGCATGGGCTCCGGCATGGCTGATTTCCCTGCTGGCGATGGCGGCTCTCGGTGTTGTCGTACTTGCCGTCCGCACCATTTCCATGAAATGGACGGTGCTGGTTGCCTCGCCTCGCAGGAGCGTTCGGCACTCATCGACCGCGTCATACGCGGGAAGGGTTCTCAACGGCAAGGTCGTGATTTCTCCTGAACTACGGATGGTCCATCGGCAACGTGGCGGACATCTTCCCTGGCTGCCGCGGGCGTTGCGGCGGTGCGAACCGTTGACGAGACGAGGCCAACGGCAAGACGTTGGTGATGATGCGAACGCAACCGACGACGGGCGAAAGCAGCATGAGCCGTTCTCGTACCCGCCCCGACGCGCTCGTCGGCAAACGATTCGACGTCGCGGTCGCCAAAATGCTTGGCATTTCCCTTGGGCTAAGGCGGCCGACCTCATCGAAAGCGGACAGGCGCGCGTGCTCGGCAGGGACATTTCCAAATCGTCGACCCTGCAGGCAGGCGAAACCGTAGAATTCGACATCGTCGAGGAACGGTCCGAACCGGAACCGATCGCCCATGACATGGCCGTCGTCTATGAGGACGACGATGTGGTCGTGGTGGACAAGCCGGTCGGCGTCGCCGCGCACGCATCCGTCGGATGGACCGGTCCGACGGTGCTTGGCAGCCTGATCGACAGGGGAGTGCACATCACGTCATATGGCGCGGCAGGTCGTCAAGGCATCGTGTCACGACTCGACGTGGGCACATCGGGACTGATGCTCGTATGCAAGTCCGATCTTGCGTACGTGGAGATGCGCCGGCAGTTCGCCGAACATGAGGTCGTCAAAACATATCACGCACTCGTGCAGGGCAATCTCAAAGAAGACAAAGCCACCATCGAAGCGCCGATCGGACGCGCCAAAGTCTCCGACTTCCGCTTCTGCGTGACACCGGCCGGCAAAGAGGCCATCACGCATTGGGACGTGATGGAACGTTTCGGCGAAGCCACGCTCGTATCCGTGAACCTGGAAACCGGCCGCACCCATCAGATCCGCGTGCATTTCTCATCCATCGGGCATCCGTTGGCGGGGGACGCCATGTACGGCGCGAATCCGCAGCTGAGCGAGGCGCTTGGCCTTGAACGGCAATGGCTGCACGCCATGCAATTGGAATTCCGCCATCCGCGTACGCACGTGTGGACCACGGTGAAATCGCACTATCCCGCCGACCTGCAGCATGCGCTTGACGTGATGCGCGCACGGCACGCCGACCAGTCCCTATAAAAGTGTGGCCGGACGGCCAGAAACGACTCCACGCCGTCATGAAGCCCAGCTAAATTGGAACGCATGGCTACTTCCGCAAATTTCGTGCAACTGCATAATCACACGCATTATTCGCTGCTCGACGGCGCATCGAAAATACCGGATCTGGTCAAGCGCGCCAAGGAACTGGGCATGCCGGCCGTCGGCATCACCGACCACGGCAACATGCATGGCGCGTATGAGATGTGGAGCGCCGCGGTCAACGCCGGCATCAAGCCGATCATCGGCATCGAAGCCTATGTGACGCCGGAAACCGCACGTCAGGACCCCACCCGTGTGAGCTGGGACACCAACTGGAATCCGGATCTGGATCCGCTGCATCGCCGCCGTAACCCGGATGATGTGTCCGGCGGCGGTGTCATCACCCACCTGACCATGTGGGCAGAAAACGACGAAGGCCTCGTCAACCTCATGAAAGCCTCCACCGACGCGAACCTTGAAGGCCGAGTCATGCGCTATCCGCGTATGGATAAGGAAATCCTCGCCAAATATTCGAAAGGCATCATCGCCTCGTCCGGCTGCCCGTCGGGCATCATCCAGAACTCGTCTGCGCCTGGGCCAGTTCGATGACGCGTTGCGTGCCGCCGGCGAATTCCAAGACATTTTCGGCCGCGATAATTTCTACATCGAATTCATGGACCACGGCCTGAAAATCGAAAAGCAAGTGACCGACGGGCTGCTCGACATCGCAAAAAAGCTCAACGCGCCGCTGCTGGCCACCAACGATTCCCATTACACGCGTGCCGAAGACGCCGGCGCGCAGGACGCCATGCTGTGCATCAACTCCGGCTCCACGCTGGACGAGCCGGGCCGATTCAAATTCGACGGCACCGGCTACTACATCAAATCCGCCGAGGAAATGCGCGAACTGTTCAAAGACCTTCCCGGAAGCGTGCGACAACACGTTGGAGATCGCCGAACGCTGCAACGTCATGTTCGACGATCATGAAGACGGCGCGTTCATGCCGCAATTCGACTGTCCGGAAGGCTGGGACGAGACGTCGCTGTTCCTGAAGAAGGTCGAGGAAGGCCTGGAACGCCGGTACAACGGCAAGCCGTCGCTCGAAGTGCTGCGGCAGGCCGACTACGAATGCGGCGTGATCTGCCCAGATGCAGTTCTGCGGCTACTTCCTCGTCGTGGCCGACTACATCAACTGGGCGAAGCGCCCACGGCGTGATGGTGGGGCCGGGCCGTGGCTCCGCCGCAGGCGCCATGGTCGCGTATGCGATGGGCATCACCGAACTTGATCCGCTTGAACACGGTCTGATCTTCGAACGATTCCTCAATCCGGAACGTGTCTCACTGCCTGATATCGACGTCGACTTCGACCCGGACGGTCGGACGCGTGCTCGACTACGTGGTGAGAAATACGGACGTGACAAAGTGGCGCAGTGCGTGATCTACGGCACCATCAAAACCAAGCAGGCGCTGAAGGACTCCGCCCGCATCATGGGATACGACTTCTCCGTCGGAGACAAGATCACCAAAGCCCTGCCTCCCGCACAGACCGGCGGCAAGGACATTCCGCTGCACGACATCTTCGACCCAAGCGCGAAACGATACGCGGAAGCACGCGAATTCCGCGAACTGTACGATTCCGACCCGGACGCGAAACGCATCACGGACGAGGCGATGGGCATCGAAGGTCTGATGCGTCAGACCGGTGTGCACGCCTGCGCCACCATCATGGCAGCGCACCCATCACCGACACCTCGCCGTTGCTGGAACGCACCGATGGCACCATCACCACCACCTTCGAATACCACACGTGCGAAACGTTGGGGCTGGTCAAGATGGACTTCCTTGGCCTGTCCAACTTGACGGTGATCCGAGACACCCTGAACAACATCGAGGCGAACGGCAAGGAACGCATCGACCATACGAAGATTCCGCTGGACGACCGCCCCACCTACGACCTGCTGTCCCGTGGCGACACGCTCGGCGTGTTCCAGCTCGATTCCGACGGCATGCGTTCACTGCTGAAAACCCTGAAGCCCGATAACTTCAACGATATTTCCGCACTTATCGCCCTGTACCGACCGGGCCCGATGAATATGGATTCGCACACCAACTATGCGAAGCGCAAGAACGGTCTGCAGAAGATCACGCCAATCCACCCCGAAGTGGCCGAACCGCTTAAGGAAGTGCTTCGACGAGACCTACGGTCTGATCGTCTACCAGGAGCAGGTGCAGTCCGCGGCGCGAATCCTCGCCGGCTATTCGCTGGGCAAGGCAGACGTGCTGCGTCGCGCGATGGGCAAGAAGAAGCCGGAAGTGCTGGCCAAGGAGAAGATTCCGTTCTTTGCCGGCATGAAGGAGCATGGATATTCCGAAGAGGCCGCGCAGGCTGTTATGGGGACATCCTCGTGCCGTTCTCCGGCTACGCTTTCAACAAAGCGCACTCCGCCGCATACGGTCTGATCTCCTACTGGACCGCATATCTGAAGACGCACTACCCGGTCGAGTTCATGGCCGCCTTGTTGCAAGGTGCCGCCACCAACAAAGACAAGACCGCGCTGTACCTGGGCGAGGCGCGACGCATGGGCATCCAGGTGCTTTCTCCGGACGTGAACGAGTCGGTGTACGAGTATTCGGCAGTCGGCGACGTCGTGCGATTCGGCCTCGGCGCCATCCGCAACGTCGGCAAGAACGCGGTCGATGCGATCATCGCGGAACGTGAGAACGGCCACGGCAAGTACGTGAACTTCACCGATTTCATCAAACGCGTGCCGTTGGAGGCGCTGAACAGGCGATTGGTGGAATCGCTGATCAAGGCCGGCGCGTTCGACTCGATCGACCCGAACCGTCGTGCGCTGTTCACCATCCACGAAACGGCCATCAATTCGGTCGTCGGCCTGAAACGCAAGCAGGCGGAAGGCCAGTTCGACCTGTTCGCCGACCTGGACGATTCCAAAGAGAACGATTCCGCCATGGGAGACGCCATGGTGCAGGTGCCCGACGTGGAGGAGTGGGACAAGAAAACCAAGCTCAACTTCGAACGTGAGATGCTTGGCCTGTACGTGTCCGACCATCCGTTGAGCGGCATGCAGTCGATTCTGGTGTCGTTGCGCGAAATGTCGATAGCGCACCTGATCGACCGCGCGGGAAGTATGCCGGACGGCCAGCAGGTGACGATCGCGGGCCTGATCACGAACGTGGACCGCCGCGTGTCGAAAAAAGGGCAATCCGTGGGCCATCGTAACCGTCGAGGATTTGAAAGTTCCATCCAATGCATGTTCTTCGGCAAGGTGTACGAGGCCGCCGCGCCCGAGCTCGCCGTCGACACCGTGGTACAGATCCGCGGCCAGGTGGAGAAGCGCGATGAGACAGTGAGCATGCGCGCCACCGAATTCACCGTGCCGACGTTGGAGGCGCAGGATGAACGTCCGCTGACGATTGTGCTGCCGCCGATCGCGCTCGACCAGTCGCATGTGCGGCGGCTCGGGCAGATTCTGACCAGCCATCCCGGCCCGTGCGAGGTGAAACTGGCGTTGATGGACGACAAAGGCAACGCCAAGGTGCTGACGTTCGGAGACCGGTTCCGCGTCAAACGCGACACGTCGCTGTTCGCCGAAATCAAGATTCTCTTCGGACCGAGCTCGCTTCCGTTGGCCTGAGCGGTTTGACTTGAACGGTTTGACCTGAACAGGTTTTTGATTGCCGGCCGATGCTGAATGGCGTCGACCGGCATATATTTTTCGCGGAAATCGGCATGGCATGGAAAACGGTGGATCTGCGTGTCTCACAATGCGGCTGAATGTGAGACGACGGGACGTTCTCGTGACTTGGCGTTGTTACCATGGGGCGTTATGAGCGAAGAAAACTATATGCGAATCATTGACCTGCGCGGCAAGAAGCTGACCCGAGCCGAAATGCTGGAAGCCATGCCCCGCGCCGAGATGGGCACCAACGAGGCCACTGAGCTCGTACAGCCGATCCTCGATGATGTGAAGGCCCGCGGCGCTGCGGCCCCTGCGCGACTTCGCGGAGAAGTTCGACCATATCCGTCCCGAGCATCTGCGTGCCGGTCGAGGCCATGAAGGCCGCCGTCGACGAGCTCGATCCGGAAGTGCGCGCCGCCATCGAGGAATCCGTGCGCCGTTGCCGCGCCGTATCCGCATCCCAGGTGCCGGCCCCGTTCCACACCGATCTGGCCGAAGGCGCGCGCGTCGCCGAACGTTGGATTCCGGTGCAGCGCGTCGGCCTGTACGTGCCGGGAGGCAAGGCCGTCTACCCGAGCTCCGTCATCATGAACGTGGTGCCGGCGCAGGCCGCAGGCGTCGAATCGCTGGCCATCGCCACCCCGCCGAGCCGCAGCAACCCGACGGCCTGCCGGACAAGACCATCCTCGCCACCTGCGCCATCCTCGGCGTGGACGAGGTGTACGCGGTCGGCGGCGCTCAGGCCATCGCCATGTTCGCATACGGCGCCAAGGGCAGCGAGCCGCAGGACGGCGACATCCTGTGCGATCCGGTTGACAAGATCACCGGCCCGGGCAACATCTTCGTCGCCACCGCCAAGCGCATGGTCTCCGGCATCGTCGGCATCGACGCCGTCGCCGGTCCGACCGAAATCGCCATCATCGCCGACAAGGGCGCCAACCCAAGCTGGCTCGCCGCCGATCTGATCGGCCAGGCCGAACATGACGAGCTCGCCGGTTCCGTGCTTATCACCGACAGCGAAGACATCGCCGGCAAGGTGCAGGGAAAGCCTCAAAGTACCGCGTGCCTCGCACCGAGCACGCCGAGCGCGTCAACACGTCGCTGCGCGGCCGCCAGTCCGGCATCATCCTCACAGACGGCATCGAACAGTCCATCGACGCGGCCAACGCGTACGCGGCCGAACACCTTGAAGTGCAGACCGCTGATCCGGATGCCGTGATCGCCAAGATCCGCAACGCCGGTGCCATCTTCCGCGGTCCGTACTCCCCGGTGCCGCTGGGCGACTACATGTCCGGCTCCAACCACGTGCTGCCCACCGGCGGCACCGCCCGCTTCGCCGCAGGCCTCGGCGTGCACACCTTCATGAAGCCGGTCGAAGTCATCGAATACGACGAGCAGGGATTGAAGACCCTCGCCGCCCGTGAACGCCTTCGCCGTCTCCGAAGATCTGCCGGCACACGGCGAATGCGTGCTGAGCCGCTTCATCGACGACCCGTACAACAAGGCGACCATCAAGGAACAGGAAGAGCAGGCCGGCCTCCGATGAGCGAGACTTCCAGCAACGCGATTCCGGCATATCTGCCGCTGCGCAACGACCTGATCGGCGAAGAACCGTACGGCGCGCCGCAGCTCGACGTGCCGGTGTGCCTGAACGTCAACGAGAATCCGTACGCGCCCGAACCGGCCGTGGTGGAACACCATCGCCCAGCGTGTCAAGGAGATCGCCCCGACGCTCAACCGTTATCCGGACCGCGAGCACATCGAACTGCGCAAGGCGTTCTCCACGTATCTGGAACGCGAATCGGGCGTGAAGCTCAGGACGTCGACCAGTTGTGGGGCGCCAACGGCTCCAACGAAATCATGCTGCAGCTGTTCCAGGCGCTTTCGGCGGCCCTGGCCGCATCGCGCTCGGCTGCGATCCGACGTACCCATGTATCCGAATACGCGCGCGACACGTTTCACCACGTGGAAGCTCGCCCACCGCAACGCCGACTTCACGCTGAACGTCGCCACCATGTGGGCCATCGCCGACGTCAAGCCGGCCATGATCGTGCTCACCAGCCCCTCGAACAACAACCGACCGGCACCCCCCTGCCGATGCCGGAAAATCTGAAGCGCGTGCTCGAAGCCGCCCGTACCGCCGAAGTGGTCAGGCGCCGGCGGGCGTGCCCGATTCTCGTCATCGACGAGGCGTGCCATGGAATTCCGAAGCCCGCACGCCCACCGCCGTGAGAACTCATCGGCGGGACACGAAAACGGCCGTCCGCGCACCATGAAAGCCTTCGCCTTGCCTCGCCGGCGCACCGACCTGGCCGCCAACTTTCATCGAGCGCGGCGCACGTGCGCATGCCGTGTCCGCCGTGAACCCCGCCGCCCCGCCACCTTCGGAACCGGCTCAAGGAGCAGACCACAGGGCCAGCCGTGTCGGCAGTGGCCGAAAAACCCAGTCGAACCACCGCCGGCGGCTCATTTCGACGACCGCGACCGCATCCGCTTCGACGAACTGGCCGAAGCGCGCGCTCCCTATCCGCGTCGTCGGTCCGGAAGGCGGATGCGAGGCGTGCATGGGCACCGACGAGGAAAATGGCACGGTTCCGTGGAGGCGTTGGTCCGGACAGGCTGCGCATCGTGGAACAGGGCTGAACAAGCCGACGCAGGAGGGATACTGTCCGAACGGAAGTTCGTGACAGTATCCGGCAATAAGCTTGAAACAGAACAGAATCGACGTTTCTTTCGAAGACGCAAATCGGGGCCGTAATCGATTCAGTCCCGCCGCAATCGCAACATCACAAAGGAGTCGCAACATGGCACGTACTGCAACCATCGTCCGCGAAACCAGCGAATCACACAGGTCGACCTTGAAACTGAACCTCGACGGAACCGGCAAAACCGACATCGACACATCCGTGCCGTTCTCCAACCATATGATGACCGCGCTCGACGGCATTCCGCTGATCGACCTGAAAATCAAAGCCACCGGGGACACCGACCACGCGCACCACACCGTCGAAGACATCGGCCATCGTGTTCGGCGAGGCTCTGAAGCAGGCCTCGGCGACAAGCGTGGCATTCGCCGCTTCGCCGACGCCACCGTGCTGCCGACGAGGCACTGCCAAAGCCGTCGTCGACATTTCCGGCCGCCCGTACTGCGTGCACCGGAGAGCCGGAAGGCTTCGAATACCGCATGATTGGCGGGCATTTTACCGGGTTCGCTCGTTCGCCACGTCATGGAACTATATCGCCATGCATGCCGGCATCTGCCTGCACCTGCACGTGATTCGGCCGCGACCTCCGCACCACATCGCCGAAGCCGAATTCGTTGCTTGGCTCCCGCGTGATAGGTGCGCCATCGAACTCCGATCCGACGACAAGCGGACGATTTGAACGGTTTCGACGGCTGGGAAGACCAACGACGCGACGGGCACGTATCAGCAGTAGCCGGGCGGCCATGGCCGCTTCGAAAAGCGAATTTGCGACGCGAGGAAGTCGCCCTTAACAGAACTGATGCCGCCTCCCTGGGGCGCAGGTGCCATTCAGATCAGCCGGATGAGACGGTTGGTCTTTACGCTTTCTGACGAACGCAGGATTTGCCTGCAATCGAAGGAAGCCGACGCGGTACTCGCTGAAGCCGAGCCATGATGGCCCTGAAGCGACCAAAGATCTGACCACCGTGGTTGGCATGCCTTGCCGTCCTCGCGACTAACCGAGGCGACGATGTACCTGCAAGGCAAGGTCGGCCAGACGCAAATTGCGCCACCGGTGCTGCTCACCTCCACCGCGCGCCAGCCCGTCGAAGACTCCGGCGGGCATCACCGACGTTCAGGGGTGCGTGATTCCGGCGTGGAAACCGTCGATCTGCAAGCCTCGACCCGTGATGATACATGAAGACCACGCCGAGCACACGCGATTCGCCTCGGTTCGTCAAGCATTTCCAATGTTTTTCCTTAGCGTATGATTCTTCAGCAAGCAAAAGAAGGAGCGCCCATGACTGGTGGTGTTCTCGATTATGTTTCGGCAACGCAGTGTCTGGCAGTGCGCGCTGGCCAATCTCGACCTCGACGTTCCTCAGTGCACACCCAGTGGAGCGAACCTGGCCTCCGGGAAAGCCAAGCAGATCGCCAAAGGGAAACCCGACCGTGGAGTCTCGTAGAATCGAGGTCCTGAATCCATCCTGAACTGGACCAGAGCCCCGATTCTGCCTCAGGAAAAACAGCAAAAGTTTCTGGGCCGACAGCCGTTTCATCCTTTCCGTGATTTTCAACAGAGTGAAACAGCCTGGCTCGATGGTCTCATTCTCCGCAGCAACGGCACGGGAGACCTTCCTGATCGTCCTCAAACCCGACTCCTCCGAGCGCGCAAGACCCTCGTGTCTGACGGCGCAGATCGCCTGCACCCCTTTCCGCCTCGAGTCCGTGAGAAAAGTGCTTCGTCTCCTGACCACCACCGGCGCGCCACCCGCAAACGAACCGCCAAAGCGCGGCACCACCCTCGTTCGACGCCACCTCCGGAATGATCATCACTTCAGCTTATAAGCAGCCACTACTCAAAGATGTCGTGGAGCCCCTTTGCTGCCGGAGTTTTGCCGTGATCCCAGCTTTCGCCGGTGGAGACGGTCATCTCGGCAAGCGGTGTTTCTTGCGTTTGACCGTGCCATCTCCTCTCGAATGTGTCTGGTAATGAAACGGCGGAAATCTCATCACGTGCTTTTGCCCCTCGCCGATACGCCGGTAGGCACGGTCGGTGGCCTCGGAGCCCCATGCAGGGCTCCCACCAAAGACAAAAAATGATCACGCAGCCGCCGTAAAGAACGGTTCCCGGCGGTCAAGGAAAGAACGAATATCTTGTCCTCCTGTTCTGGAACATACTTCATCTTCGTTGTGCTGACCGAGCGCCCCGTGATAGAACACGTCGGAAAGCTCTTTGCTTCGTCCTTGCCGCCTCGACAAACCTTCTCATGAGTATCTCTGCTCCATTCTCTTGGAAGGTGGAATACCAGCACCTTTCGCTTATGTTCAATCCCAATCAAAGTCAGCAAAGCATTTCCACCTTGCCGGTGACGGAGCATAATATTCCCTGTTCTTTCAGCGCCGGATGAAGTGTATTATCTGCTTCAACGCCAGAATTGAAGCGATAAGGCCTTCGCTCTTTCGAAAAGCGCGGCGCTGTCGGAAGTAAGTCTCCAAGCCGATTCTCAAAGCCATGCCGCATCTCAATCGCCTCAGGGTGCCGCCTGCTCCCCGGAGTAGGGCCAGCTGAGTTTCAATATCTCGACCTGTCCGGTGCTGTCGCTTTATGACAGTCAGCGCCGGTTCTCATCTCTCATCATAAACGGAGCCGTCACCTTCGAACCGTGCAACCGCTTGCCGGGCGTCCATTATGCTCCAGACCGGTCAGTGAGCCACCGGTGCTGAGCGCGATTCGGCGTGATGGAGCGACAGCCTCGCCTGATGGTATGTTTGCCCCCGATGTTCTGCGCCCATCGATCACCTCACGCTCCACTTCTGACTTTCGCGGAATTTGGTCAGAACGGAGCACGCCGTAGGTCGTGAGTGGTGGATGTCCACAGCTGGCTTTCAGCCCTGCCGTAATTCCAGTGCCGTGGATATTGGAAAAGAGGTCAGGCCTGGAGCGAAACTGGGAGACTCGCCTGCCAGTTGGAAAGGGAGTCCTGCTGCAATGACCAAAGCGCCGGCTTTCTCTCAATACACCCTCATCCTTCATCTTCTGCAGCAGAGTGATGGTCTGAAGCGTCTGCTGTAAGCCCCATATCATCCGCCAGAATGGAACTGAAGTTTATCCTGCACATTCCCTCGTAGAGCTGCAATGTCCCCCCCTCTTCTGGTAAGTGTGCGCAGTTTCAGCCTTTAACCCCATTAGGGGATGGCCTCTCTCCTGGTAAAACCCGGCCAATCAATTCCTTCTCGCCTCATCGGAAGCGAGGACAATCGGAGCTTAAAATCATATCTCTCAAATGAGAATCGCGGCCTTACATCTCGCCCGGCTGACATTGCCAACCTCGGCGATAGCCTTGCTTTCTCCAGATCCTCCGAGGTAGATGTACCGTCCTTTGAATTTCAACAGTTTGCCCGCCTGCCCAAGAAGCCTTCCTGGGTGGAAAATCCTCCGCCGAGACTCACCTCGTCACCCAAAAGCCACTTCCCCACCCCCGAACTCGAACCGCATCTCGAAAGCTTTCTGAAGCAGGACGGTGAACCGCCGGTTTTTCTCTTCAGCTTCAGAGTCGGTTTTCCCGGCCCATCAGATTCTCAAGCGATTTTTTGAAGGAATACTTTGACTCCCAATAGTTTGATAGCGGGAATAATCCTCATCAGAAGCGGTACGAACTCGTCCAATGAATATCTTAGCGCCCTCGCCGCCTTCCGCGCGATATAGCGTCCCACCCTCCGGGATAATCACAGAAAGATCAGTGAACGCTTTCAGAATCGGAAGCCGGGACGATGCGAACTCTTCTTTGGCAAGGACATCCGACAAAGCGGTGATCCACTTCTCCGGAGCCTCGACATCCTCGACCCCGAGGTTGACATAGAACATCCTGTCCATTATTTCATCAACCGTCAGCACCGGCACGAAACGGACTGGCGTATTGAATATGACGACAGCCAAAAGGGCGATGCTGCCGGGAATCTCCCGTTCGCCGCTGGTCAAAGGCATAACGTTCACCATCAAAGAATATCCCGGTAAGCGGCCCGCGGATGCCAGACTGAGTTCGCAATAAAAAGTTTACCCAAAAAGGTAGAGCAGTCTTCGGCCTTGTTCTTCACGTACTTTCCTGACTTCCCGACCTTGAACCGGATCATCGTGTCCGGGATGATGGCCTCCAAAGACTCCCAGCAGCGATGTCACCTCCGGATCCATATTGTGTAGGGAATCCATCTGACGGCACAGTTCCCGTCCGCCAGCCGGACACCCAGGGCGATGTCTCCGTTCGCCATCAAGTGCATCGGACGCCAGAAATCCTGATGTACAAAGCGAGCTACGTTTGAATAGTCCGGAATGAAATCCGGATTGATTCCGGCTATCTCGCAGGACAGCGTTTCATCCGCCTTTGGTAAACTCCTTGCCGTCAGGTGAATGAATAACAGCAGAGATCCAAGCTTCCAGACACGGCCGTGAATCTCGAAAGCGGGCATATTCATTGAAAGCGTGCCTGAGGCGGAAAAGCCTTCGCTGGGAGTTTTGCCTCAAAGAATGTGACCGCATTGCCGCCGATTTTCCGCATCTGCGAGAATATCGCTCCCTTGAAGTCACCGTTCAGATCGAATGCAGGATTCGGTGGAAGCTTGGCATCAGAAAGGGACATCCAGCTTTGTCCGACAACCGAGAGAAGTTAACCCATGGAACCCAGGAGCCTGCCCACCTCCCTTGCTCCGGAAACTCGACAACATCTTTGACTCCGAAGCGCCGCCGTCGACCGCCTCGTCCACCGTCACCCCCACGTTTCTTCGTGTTCTCCAGCATCCGGCCATTGTATTCAACAAAAACACCCTGCAGTGTTGAGTCTGTTGTCGATCTCCGCCTATCATATAATCAAAGCAGATGTTTGGGAATCAGTTTGAAGTTCGTGGGACAGCTGCACAGAATACCTTTTGAAGTTTGTCCCATTTTCGTAAATATCTCATCTGGCACCGAAACAGATGTCCATAACCGCCGGATCCAGCCAAGTTTCTTTGAGACGATGTCCGTCTCCGGCTAACTCCCCTTGATACCTCTACGGCCCTCCGAAGAACGGTGGGACACAATGGTTACCGAATATGGCCGGTCGCTCCCTTCCACCTTTCAGTGCCGATGACATTCCCTTGACCTTGATCTCCCCACTGCCCCCGCCTGTCGCCCCGTGGAATCTCGTGTTCCTTTAGTCGATATAAGTCGCTTGAAAGCAGCCACCACCTCAATTCACGTGCCTCCCGAAACCCCGCTAACCCCTAATGTTTAAAAATGGCTAAAGATAGAAATCAATGGGTTTCCCACACCAACCAAACTAACAAATCACCAATGGAGATAAATGCATACCTGGCCAAACGGCTTCACCGGAGAAAGTGTTGAATATTAAAATGTCCGGTTGAAAGGGTTCTTCACCGGATGTAAAGCGATTTAAAAACTGAGCGTATAGTATCGTCACAGAGACGTTTCTGGCTGATAAATGTATGCCAATACGTAAATCAAAGCAATACCGA
>VOFK01001848.1_pt1 | contig 14306 bp, 23 predicted proteins | sample 5384121 | NCBI WGS metagenome assembly VOFK01 (sample SAMN12384730, study PRJNA508395) | human gut metagenome | isolation source: healthy gut J | host: Homo sapiens | reverse complement strand
TCCATGCTTCGTTCGGTTACGTATTGCTCAAACACAGACTAAGATGCCGCAATGGTTCTCCGGGCAACAGCCGAATTACCCACCGCGGAGACTGATTCGCGGCATAATTAACGCCGTAACTGACATATGAGTTTGATAGAACAGTTGCGAGGCGCTATGGAAGAATCGATGCACGTCGGCGAGGCGGAAACGAGCCTGGGACCAGTCCTACCACACCATTCGACGCAAAATCGTCTACGGACTACAAACCGGGCAAACTGGGCGTCAAGCAACTGCGACGACTTACGGATATGCGCACCTGGCTTTGTTCGCTTGGCGCAGGAAGGCTGAGGGTGCGCACCATGCCCCAGAGCGGCTTTTTAAAATCTCACCTCAACCTCACCCTTGCCGAGGTGCCTGCTGTCCGCGAGCATCTGGAAAAGCAGGTGATCGGGGCGGGTGCTGCGCGCGCGCCACGTCGGCCGGCATCGAGCAGCTCGACCGCGCCATCGCGCTGCAGGGAAAAGGCCATGGCCGAAGAGGATCGCATCGGCTTCTTTTTGAGCGACAACCTCATGCATCACATGATTTTAGCATCGCATGTCGCAGCACCGTGTGGTCGTGGCTCGAAGAGACCAATGCCGACCTGGAGCGCTTCCGCTGGCTGCGCGCCGCCACGCAGGTTCTCGACAATCAGGACATCGTGAACGAGCACAAAGCAGATTCGCCGCGCTATCGCCGGTCGCGACCCCATCGAAGCGAGCTTTTTGGTTAGCAAGCACCTGCATATGATGTTCCGCAACCAGACCGAGGTTCTGGACCAGTTCCCAGGTACTTCGAGACCAGCAAGCTCCGCTAACCTGCCAAAAAGGGACAGGTTCATTTTGGTAGGTTTTATCTGGTCAAATACGGCTAAGGCCCGGCTCCGTCTTGATGCGGAGCCGGGCCTTGGCCGTTGCGGAACCAACTACTCTACCGTGACGCTCTTGGCCAGGTTACGGGGCTGGTCGACGTCGCAGCCGCGCAGGATGGCGACCTCGCGGGCGAGCAGCTGCAGCGGGACGCTCGCCGTGATGGGGCTGAACACGTCGCGGACTGCCGGCACGCGGATGATGCAGTCGGCGATCTTGTTGATCTCCTCGTCGCCCTCGGTGGCAACGACGATGACCTTGGCGCCGCGCGCCTTTTGCACTCCATGAGGTTCGACACGGTCTTGTCGTAGGTGGCGCTCTTGGTGGCCACAGCGATGACGGGGAAGCCCGGTCGATCAGGGCAATGGGGCCGTGCTTCATCTCGCCGGCGGCGTAGGCCTCGGCGTGCAGGTAGCTGACCTCTTTGAGCTTGAGCGCGCCCCTCGTAGGAAATAGCGGCACCCATGCCACGGCCCACGAACAGCGCCGACTGCGCGTCCTTGCACAGCAGGGGCGGCCTCATGCACAGCCTCGGTCTGGGTATCCAAAATCCACTGGATCTGCTCGGCCGTATCGGAAAGCTCGCGGAACAGCATGCGCGCCTGCTTAGTGGTCAAGCGGTACTTGACCTGCGCCAGCAGCAGGGCCCAAAAAGCGTAAGGCTCACGACCTGGCCGATGAAGCTCTTGGTCGAGGCGACCGCAATCTCCTTGTTGGCCTTCGTGTAGATCACGCCGTCGCTCACGCGCCACGGGGCTGCCCACCACGCGTGGTGATGCCAAAGACCTTGGCGCCCTGATGCGCGCGTCGCGACATGGCGGCAAGGGTATCGGCCGTCTCCCCGACTGGGACACGGCCACGACGAGCGTCGGCGTAATGATGGGGTTGCGATAACGGAACTCGCTGGCCGCCTCCACCTCGGTGGGGATGCGAGCCAGCCCTCAATGAATTCTTGGCAATGAGGCCAGCGTGATAGCTGGTTCCGCAAGCGATCACGTAGACGCGGTCGATGTCGTTGAGTTCCTCGGCGAAAGGCCCAGCTCGTCGATGTCGAAGCTCGCCGGCCGGCGTCATACGACCGACCAGCGTGTCACGCACGACGCGCGGCTGCTCGTGGATTTCCTTGAGCATAAAGTCGGGATAACCGCCCTTTTTCGGCCATGTCCGGTCCCAGTCGATGGGGGGCTGACCTTTGGCTCGATAACGTTGCCGGCCTCGTCGGTGTACTCGACGCCTGCGGGCGTGAGCAGGCAAACTGACCGTCCTCGAGCACCACGACATCGCGGGTGGCGTCGATGAGCGCGATGACATCGGAGGCGACATAGGCGCCGGTCTCGCCCGCGCCGACCACGATCGGGGAATCCTTGCGGGCCACGGCGATCACGCCGGCTCGTCAGCGCACACGGCGGCCAGACCATAGGCACCGACCACGTGGGTGCAAGCCTCGCGCACGGAGGCCATCAGGTCGTGCGTCTCGGCATAAGCCTCTTCGATCAGATGCGCGAAGACCTCGGTATCGGTCTCGCTCTTAAAGTGATGGCCGCGACCCTCCAGCTCCTCGCGCAGCTCGGCGAAGTTCTCGATGATGCCGTTGTGGACGATGGCGATACGACCGTCGCAGCTGGTGTGGGGGTGAGCGTTAACGACGGAGGGCTTGCCGTGGGTGGCCCAGCGAGTATGGCCGATGCCGCAGGTAGCGTCGCTGTCGATGTTGGAAAGCTCGCTCTCCAGGCCTGCGACCTGCCCACGCGGCGGATAACGTCGAGGTGAGCCGCGGCGCCCTTCGCCCACCTCGAGCGCGACGCCCGAGGAGTCATAGCCGCGATACTCCATACGCTTGAGGCCCGTGACCGGATGTTCTTTGCAATATCAGAGCCGGTGTAGCCGACAATTCCGCACATAGGATAAATCCCTTCGTTCGCGTGACTGCAAAGACGCCCACGCACACGGGCGCTGAGACGTATAACGTTCCGAGTATTGTACTCACGTAAACGCAAGCTGATATACCAAAGTGGTATCTCAACTTAGATACCACCCGATGCACACACGTCCAGCCGGTCCAAGCCACCACAATGGGGACAGGCACCTTTGTGGTGGCTTGGACCGGGGCGGCGCTCTGTCCCGGCGAAAAATCTCGATCTGTAACATCTGGGCCGCAATAAGCCGGCTTAGCGTTACAGATCGAGACATTGCGGTTCGGCCCCGCACTATGTCTCGATCTGTAACAGGTAAGAGCCGGTTTTTGCCGCCCAGATGTTACAGACCGAGACAATTGAAGCGGGCAGACCAAACCACCACGAAGGGGACAGGTGCCTTCGTGGTGGTTTTGGCGGCAGCATCGTTCCCCAGATAAAACCTGCCAAAATAAACCTGTCCCTAATTGGCAGGTTTTCGTCTATGCGGTCTCTGTTTGGGGAAGGTTGTTGCGAGCGCCGCAACAGCGAGGCCGGCCACCACGTAGAAAGCGGTGGCTGCAGAATTTGCGCGGACCTCGGCATTATCCGTCAGCAGCTCTCCTTGCGACTCGGGCGCAACGCCCATGGATTCCAAGCGCGCCGTAAATGCCGCGGCGCTTTCAAAGGTGTAGACAACCTCTTCGAGCGCCGCCTTGTCTTGCGTGCCGACCGTGCCGCTCGCCTCGATGCGCGCATCGAGGCCGGTGTTGACGGCAATGAGCAGAACCGACCCCATAGCTGCAGAGCCCAGCGCAAGGCCGAGGTTTCGCGCCGCGCCTGAATGCCGCCCGACTGTTGGGCATCGCTCGGCGGCACGGCCGAGGCAACAATGTTGTTGGCCTGCGAGGTTGACCAAGCCGACGCCGACGCCGCCAAAGAGCGTACCGACCACCATAATGGGCGTAAGCTCGGCCGCGCGCACACCAAACGCCATGCTCACACAGGCAGCAGCCATAAAAACATAGCCCCACGCGCACCACAGACCAAGGCTTAAGCTGCGGAAACTTGCGCGGCACAAAACATCGCAAAGAACCAACATGGGGACACCCGAGATGATGCCCAAAAGCGCCGTCTGCATGCCGCCGAGGCCGATCACGAGCTGATAGTATGAAGTTCCGACCAGACCCTGGGCGCCCATATAGAAAAACGGCAGGGCAATGGCGACAACGCCGGCGCGAACGGTGGCGTTGCGCACAAAGCTCGAGGGCAAGATCGCTATGCCGTGCGTCTGCTCCATCCAACGCTCGACCGGAATCAAAATCACCAGCAACAGTATGCCGACGCCAACGATAGGAAAGCGCAGGAGATGCCCGCAACCGTAAAGGGCGCCTGCGGGGGGCAAACACGCCCCAGGTCGAGATGCGAAAAGGCCGCACATAACGGCGAACAATCCCAGAGAGGCAATAACTGCACCCGGCGCGTCAAACTTGCCTGCGTGCAGCCCGCCACCCGTCGGCAGCTTCGCGCTCGCAACGAGCAGGGCCACAAAATAGACAGCAAGCACGCCAAAGGTCACGCGAAAACCCGCGACATCGACGAGAATACCCAGCGCGATGGGAATAATCGTCGCAAAGCGCCGCGACGCAGCGATAACACCGTACGCCTGCTTGCGCTCCCCCTCGTACAGCATGGGACACCATGCCGAGTACCGAAGGGATAATGAGGCTTGCACCCAGACCAACCATCAAACGGCCGCCCCAAATAAGCAGCTCAATGCTCGGCGACAACGCACACAGAAGCTCACCCGCTACTGCAAGCACCAACCCGGCGCGGAAGTTCCTGCACCATCCGATGACCATGCCGAGCAGGCCGCTCGCAAGCATAAAAAGGTTCCCGCCATAAGCGAATAAACCGTACTGGCCATCTGCACGTCAGAGAGCGGGCAGCCAAACACGCGCATCATCTCGGCCATGGCGACCGAAAACGCCCGTTGTCGGCGGAGGTACCCACCGGGCGCACGCCAGCACAATCAACGGCGCCAGCCGCGCCAAACGAGAAGGCGCCACGGGGTCCATTCGAGTTCGATACCGTGCGATCCATGCACATCACCATCCGCTTTTTCATTCCGTATATGTGGCAAGGATTTAAGACCAACCCTCCCCTATTCATCATAAAAAATGCGTATCATGACAGGTGCCACGCTCTTTTTCCAGATATACGGCAAATCGAGCCTTCTCGTGACACTAGGGGTTCCATGAGCATCAACCAGCGCCGGGCAAAGCTGCTTAAAATCCTGCTCGCACAGGCAGGATACACCCCTACAGTCGATGTCTCCGACGCCCTCGCTTGCTCAGAGCGCACCGTTCGCAACGACATGCGCGCCGCCAATGCCTTTCTTGCCGAAATGGGCATTCAGGCGGCCATCGTCTCCAAACGAGGTAACGGCATCCGCATCGACGGTGACAGCGCCCAGCGTAGCCAAGTCTCTGACATTATCAAAGAGCGCTCGCTATCCATGGATGCCGGCCTCGATCGTTTCTATCGCGGCATGTTGCTGCTCACCTGCGACTACCGGCACCAATACACCACCGAATCGCTTGCGCGGGCATCCTCACCAACAAACAGCAGGCCCAAGACGACCTGCGCACATGGAACGAGCTCATGACGCCGTTTGGAGCCCAAATCGTACGCGGGCGTCGCATTACGGTCGAGGGTCCCGAGGAGTACATCCGATTCTTCGTCGTCTATTATCTGTTTGAGCTCGCGTCGACCGCCATGAAGCGCCGCATTGAGCCGCAGCTCTTTGGCGGCAACGAGCAATTCTTCAACGACCTCATCGCATACGTCGAGCGCGAAAGCCGAACGCTCTATACCGACAACGCCCGCCACCAGCTTGCCGTCTACCTGCAGATTATGGTTCTGCGCATTCTTAAGGGCAAAGAGGTCGGTGGTTACACCTCGGCGATTCCGTTGTGTACGACGACGTCGCCAACCGCATTGAGCAGCACTTTGGCATCGAGGTCTCCGCCAACGAGCGCGACATCATCCGCGACCTCTTTACGGTCTCCACGCGCCGATGGACGCCCGAGTTCCAGCGCACATATCAGCCCACCCGAGGCGCGCGCCTCACCGAGGAGTTATTCTGCGCTCTCAGCGAACGCTTTTGGCACGCGACCGCCGCTTCATCTTGAAAAGCCCTGCGCCGCGCTCATCGAAGCCGGACAAACCCACATGCGCTATGAACGCGCCATCTCACTGCCCCAGGAAAACACCGGACGGTGCGATACGAAAACATGGCCTCGTTTATGCGCCTGTCCGAGGTGCTGCGCGACGCGCCCGGCCTATCTGGGCTGAATCTATACCAGACCGACGTGACGCGCCTGGCGATGCTATTGCTCTCGTATATGGACGGCCTGTCCTCGCACGATCAATGGCGCGTCGGACTCGTGGTCAACTGCGGCATTGAGCAGGTCTTCTATGCGCGCGATCGACTTGAGCGGCTCATTCCCTGCATGCGGGTCGCGCGTGTGCTGACCGAAACAGAAGTCGCCGAGATTGAATCAGACCCCAAGCACAGCAGCCTCGACTTCCTCGGTCTCATTCGACCCCATCAAGACGACGCTTCCACTCTGCGTGCTGAGCAATGCCATCGATGACGCCGATCGCAGCCGCATCGAGCTGCTGCTCATGAAGCTTGGATGCCCCTCACGCACTCGACGACGCCCCGCTTGCCGGCGGTCTTCCCGAGCGCGAGCTCGATATCTCGCACGCGCATGCTCACGCGCACCCTTCACGCTGCACTTGTCGAAGACGGCCTCTGGCGTGGCACGCTCTCCGGCTTCTCGAACACCTTCGAGATGCTGTCGTTCACGCACGGACCTTTGGCTCTTGCTGACCGTATGTTCCCCAAGATGTCGCTCAAACCGGGGCCGTGCATTACCGCGTGGAAACACGAGTCGGCTTTTACCGGCGACCGCCTGCAACACACATCGGTGCTCTGCGTCGCCCCAAGCGATGAGCGCGTCCTCACTCCGGCCACACAGCGCTTCCGCAAGCTCGCATCCGAGGCCGGTCTCAAACGGTAGACGGCGGGGCGCCCATCGCGCGTGCCCATGCAAGCTTCAAATACGCTTAAGCGCAAAGAACCCGTGGCCGCCCCTGCAGCCACGCGTTCTATTTTAGCGTCTATGGCCTATGCCATGACAAAGCTATTTGCGCGTCCAGACCAGTCTCGCCCTCTTTGATCGTCTCGAGAACGCGCAGGTTGCGCACCTCGTCGAGCTCGATCTTGAGCGGGTTCTTCTCGACAATGCAGAAGTCGGCCAGCTTGCCGGCCTCGAGCGTGCCCCTTACGGTCGAGCTCGCCATACTGGAAAGCGCCGTTGACCGTGATGGCCTTCAGACCCTCGTACACGCTGATCTTCTGGTCCTCGTCCAGCTGAGCGCCGCCCGCCCAGTGACGCGCTTGGCGGCGCACCACACAGCCTCAAAGAAATTGGGGCGCAGCACCGGCGTGTCGGTATGGAAGGGTAAACGGCAGGCCGCACTCAGAGCGTCATGGCAGGCAGACACGCGACCGCCGCGCACGGGACCGAAGTTCTTAAGATGCACGTCGGCCAGTACCAGATATGGCTGGCGAAAATCGACGGGATCATGTTGATCTCGGTCATCTGCTCGTACCGATCGCGGCGGGCAGTCTGGCAGTGGATCATAACCGGGTGCAGGCTCGTTTTATCGGGATTAGGCGAATCCTCCAGCGCGCGCGTACACGCGCAGGTACTGATCGGCAGCCGCATCGCCATTGGTATGGGCGAGCAGCTGATGATTGCCGTCGATGGCCTTGCGCATAAAGTCATAAGCGGCCTTGTCGGTCATGGTGCCATAACCGCAGTAACCCTCGCCCTCATCGCCGGGAGTGTAGGGCTCGGTCATCCACGCCGTACGACCCTGGGGAGAACCGTCAAAGAACATCTTGAGCCCGCCGATACGGAAGTGACCGGTGTAGTCCTGCGAGACAAAAGGCTCGTGGTCGGCCAAGATTTTGTCGACATCCCTCGCCGTACATGGGGATAGCTCACGACGTCCATCTTGAGCAGGCCCTTGTTCGCAAGGCCGCAGAACAGCGCTGCGAAGTCGGCGGTGGTAGCACCCTCCCGGCAGGTGGTGATGCCGTTTTCCAGGTAGATGTCCTGCATCTCGCCGATCATGACGTCCATATCCATCTTCTGACGCGGCTGAATCACGGCAAAGACCGGCCACATAGCGCCCGGCTCCTCGCAGTAACCGTCCGGCGTGCTGTCGGCCTCGCGACCGTAGCGAGCGCCCTCGGGATCGGGAGTCTCGGCGGCAATGCCGGCAAGCTCCAACAGCTTGGTGTTGGCAACAACCATGTGGCTCGAAGCGTGGACGGCGATAACCGGAATGGTCTCGCTCACGCGGTCGAGCACGTGACGGTTAGGGTGCTCATGCTCGGCCGGGGAATTCTGGTCGTAGGAAACACCCATGATCACGCCGTCCTCGCCAATGCCGCGCGCGCTGCTCGGCAAAGGCAGCCAGACGCTCGACGATCTCATCGAAATCCGCCGCGCCGTTAAGGTCGGCAGCCACGATGTACTGCGTGCAGCCAGAGATGTGGCTGTGGGGGTCAATCAGACCGGGCATAAGGCAGGCGCCGTTGAGGTCAATCTCCTCGGCATCCTCTGCCTGAGCGCGAGCCTCCTCGAGCGAGCCGGTAAACGCGATGGTGCCGTCGTCTGCAACCAGCAGGGCCCCAAAAGTCTCGTCCTCGCCGGTCATGGGGAACAAAGTCGCCGTTAAACTACAGCTTCTTCATGACCTACTCTCCTCTTTGGAGAACTTTTGATAGCAGGGGTGGTGGCCAGGCCAAGCACGATGATGGCAGCGCCCACGTAGTAAGCGAAACGCGTGGAGTTGAAGCGGGACTGGGCATTGATCTCGACCAGGGCGGCGCGCCTCCTCATCGCTCATATCGATGTCCTCAATAGAAGCGCGGAAGTTCTCATCGGAGACGAGGTCGATATTGCGCTCGGAAATAGCGGCGACGGTGGACTCGGAAATGCGGGAATCGTTAGCGGCTGCATCCTTCACGGAGTTGGTGATACCAAAGAGCAGCACGGCACCCAGCAGGGCAATGCCGATGGCCTGCCAACGTTACGCATGGTGGTCTGGAATGCCGCCGGACTGGGAAGCGTCGCGCTTTCACGGCAAGGGCGACAACGTTGTTGGCCTGGCGGAAACGATACCGGCGCCCGAGCCGGCAACAACGCAGCCAATGAGAATGCCCGGCATGGAAGCAGCGTCGAGCGTAACGGAGAACGCCATGATGATCAGGGCGGCGGCAAGGGTGAGGTAGCCGACCTGGATGACGCGACGCGGGTTAGCCTTCGGCATGAACTTGGGGATACCGATGGAGAAGGCGAAGGTCGGAACGCCAACGACGATGGAGAGCACGCCAACGATAGCCGGAGACCAGCCAGCAACGAGCTGCAGGGGGGCCATCAGAATGGACTGAACACCCATGAAGAAGAACGTGATGGCGGAGGCGGCGAGACCGGCGAGGACCTGCGGGGTCTTAAGGAAGGACTGGGGCAGCAGGGCAAAGCCGTTCTTCTCCTCGACCTTCTTCTCGACGTTGATCATAACGATGAGGATGATCACGCCCGGACAGCCATGGGCAGCAGGGGAGATACCGGCGATGGTGAAGGGGCATGCCGGGAAGGGCTCGACGAGGCCCCCAAGCGGAGATGCAGGGACACGCCGACCGAACAGGAACAGGCCGGTTGCGGCAAGGGGCAACGCCAACGCCATCGAACTTGAGCTTCTCATCGGACTGCTCGATCTCGGGCAGCTTTGAAGGACAGCAGGAACACGAGTACAAAGTAGGCGGCGAGGACGAAGAACGTCACGCGCATGCCGGCGGCCATGAGCACGATTGAAAGCAGCAGCGGCAGCAGGGCGGAAAAGGCCGGAGGCGGCGCCTAAGCCAAAGGCAAGCACGCGGTTCTTACCGTGATAGATCTTGGGAACGAGGCCCAGAACCGAGGGAATCATGAACGACGCGCCGAAGCCCACGAGGGTGCACGGCCGCCCCAAATGAAGACGGTCATGTTGGGGAAACGGCAAGGACGACCTCGCCGGCGGCGCACAGCAGGGCGCCCATGCGGAAGTTCTTCTTCCAGCCGATGATGGTGCCCATCATGCCACCGGCGATCATAAAGGCGCCGGCCATGAGGAGTAGACCATGTTGGCGAGCTGGATGTCGGCGGTGGTGGCGCCGAGGTCCTGCGTCAGGGCGGTTGCGGCGAGCGAAAGGGCGCCGTTATCGCCCGAAAGTGCCCATCTGGGCCGGATCAGAACGAGAACGGGGAGAAGCATGAACTTCTCGGCACCCTTCTCCTCTGCCACAGCTTTAGCTTTTAGCCATGTGTTGGTTCCTTTCTTTTCCGTTTCACGCGGGCATTGAACCCTTTGAGCCCCGCGCGTCTTGTCGAGGCAAATATAGGCTTTGAGCGCAATACGGACGGCATCAGAGCCGTTGCCGTAGACACGGCAATTCTGACGGCAGGCCTAAAGGGCATCTGCTTTTCTCGTGTCAAGCAAAACGGCCGACCCCTTGCTCCGGGCCGACCGTTTTGAAGAGACAGTTTGATTGTTGGAAAATCCTAGGCAGTCGCGGCGACTTCCCCAGCGTCGACACCCGCGGTGGTGGCACCGATGACGGCGTAGCCGCCACACAGCCGGCAACAGCGCACATAACGCCCTAAAGATCATCATGCCCGTGCGCGAAAGCGGCAGCGGGAGCACAAAGTGCAAAGCCATGCAAAGGGGCGTGGCAACTACGAGAGCGATGATGCCGACGACGATCGACAGGGGAATCGACTTTTTGGGCAGCTTTGCCAGCCAACCATAGCCTTCGGAATTACCAAAGGTAAAACACCCTTGTTGAAGTCCATCTTGGTCAGCGGCACCACGCACCAGTCAAAGATGAGACCGAGCAGGGCACCCGTCAGCGCAATCTCCTCGACAACCTTACCGGCGGCAAAGGTAATATCGGCGTCCCCCCGCGTGCATGCCCATAAAGATAAGTGCGTTGACGACGCCGTTGACGACGCCGTAACCGACGATGCACTTGTTCTTAAGATAGCTCTGGTAGTCCTTGCGGCGGCCATATGCCCTCCCCATTTTCGCAGTGTCATTTGAGTGGGGCACAGTGTATCCTCGCGCGCATTCCGCGCTGACCAGAAGGATTGCCGTATTAACGGCAACAGGCGCACCCCCACCGCCACGAAGGGGACAGGCACCTTTGTGGCGGTTTTCAACATGGTGGACTTTGACACCCCAGGGGGCAGGCGATGCTACAATCTGCCTTGTACTTGAAACGCATCAAAGGGGCCGCTATGGCAAAGGTAAAAATCAGCGACGTCGCGCGCGAGGCTGGGGTTTCGTTGGGCACGGTTTCCAACGCGCTCAACCACCCCCCGAAAGCTGCGCCCCGAGACCCTCAAAAACTCATCAACGAGACCATCAATCGCCTTGGCTACCTGCCCAATCAAAGCGCCCCGTCAGCTCGCGGGCGGCGCCACCAAGTTCCTTTGGCCTGGTGCTCCCCGTCTCGATCACGGCTTTTTTCGCTCCAAATCGCCAGCGGCGCCCACAAACGAGGCCCGCAAGCACGGCTTACGACTTGCTCATCGCCAACGCCGATAACGACGATATTCTCCAGGACCATTACCTGCGCTACTTTATGGGCACCCAGATGTCCGGCGTCATGGTTCAGCCCATGGCATCCCCTTCGACTGGCACCCGCCATGACCAAAATGCCCAAAGCCGATCGTCCATCTGGACATCCATTGCTCAGCCCGGCTACTACGTAGCGGCCGACAACAGGCCCGGGTCGCATCATTGCCGAACTTGCCATCGCCACGCGGCGCGCACCATATTGTCGTCGTCGGCCGAGCAGCATTTATGCAACTCACCCTGCGCGTCCTTGGCATTCATAAAGCGCTCGCTCTACACCCCGATATCAAGATCGAAGTCATCGACGCCGGCGAATGGAATACCGCTGCCGACGGTTACGGCATCGGTGCTCAAATCGTCGAGCGCCCCGCGGACGAACGTCCCGATTTTGTCGTCGGCCTGACCGATGTGTTGGCCTCGGGCGTCGTTTCGGCACTGGTCGACAAGGGCATCTCTGTCCCCGGGCAAGTACGCGTAGCAGGCTGCGATGGCAACCCGCTCGCTTGAGCGGATCGGTCCCGCTCACTACGGTAGCGCCCCCGGCTACGAGATTGGCCGCAAAGGGCGTTCAATTGCTCATGGAGCAAATTGAGAACAAGGCCCCGGCAAAGATCAAGCATATCCGTGTCGGCTCCGCAGCGCGTACCGTCACCGCAGTCGCCGCCGAGGATATCAACCGCCAAGAACTGGTACGTCCGTTCCTACTGGAACGCGCCAGCACCCAGCAAGCAGCCAGACCGACGCCACGGCCATCAACCTCGGTGCGTATCTATAGCACGCCCGTAAGTATGCTAAGTCGCCGCTCAAGCAAAAGGGGCCCGACCATTGCCGGGCCCCTCCTTTGCTTGAGCGCAACGTGAGCAATCGCTCGTTTCAACGCCGCAATTTTCTAGCGCACAGCCTTGATTGCCGCCGCCGAGGTCGAACAACGTATCGAGCACGGCCTCGCAGCCATCCGCCACGTCCTGCGGCAGCGGCACGATATCGGGGACGGCGAAGACATGGCATCCGGCCGTGATGCCCGAGACGCAGCCGTTGCGCGAATCCTCGACCACGGCACATTCCTCGGGGCAAAGCCCGCGCGCTCGCAGGCGAGCAGATACATCTCGGGGTCGGGCTTGCCGTGCACGACGTCCTCGCCACACGTTACCGTTTCAAACTTGTCAAAAAAGACCGACCATCTTAAGGTTGCGCTCGGCCGTAACGAGGCGCGACGACGTCGCTAGACCCACGTGATAGCCCGCAGCCAGCAACTCGTCTGGCACTTCTCGGCGGCGCCGGCCTTAAGTTCCAGTTCGGTCTTGACCATCTCGTCGCGAATCTCCTTGTGGCGACGATAGATCGCCTCGGTGGTTTCATTGCTGCCATAATGCTTATCGAGGATGTCCATAACATCCGGGCAGCGTGCGGCCGATAAACTGATGGATCAGCGCTTCATCAATCGCGAGCCCCAGCTCAGCGGCGCCTGCCTTCCGGCCTTAATCCCCAAACGCTCGGTATCGACCAGCGTTCCATCCATGTCAAAAAATAACAGCCTTGATCATATCGGTCCCCCATCGACTCTCGCTGTCGCGTTGCTGCAACTCTACCGCATTTGGCAACTTGTATATAACGTATATACCATATTGCACTTTCGTTACACAGATAGAAGTCTTATGGCAAGTAACGCATTAGGATTATAGTTTTCGATCGAGTACTCAACGATAAGGGAACGTTTCATGATTTTAGACACCACGGCACCCGCAGAGGAGCTTCAAGACAAGCTATCGGCGCTCGAACAGCTGCTTTTGGCATACGGGCGCGTGGCTATCGGTTTTCCGGCGGCGTTGACAGCAGCTTTTTGGCCGCCGTATGCGCCCGCGTCATGCCTACCAATACTCTTCTCGTCCATCTCACCACGCCGCTCATCGGCACGCCCGAGCAGGCTTCGTTTGAGCAGTCCGTTGATGGGCAGGCCAATGAGGGGCCGCATTTTAAGCTCCCCGTGCTCAATCTTTCGGTGGATCGGTTGCAGCTCCCCCAAGTGGCCTGCAACGATGCTAATCGCTGCTACCACTGCAAGCACGCCGGCTTTACCGCCATCGTCAACCACGCCAAAGTCGCTCGGCTTTCCCACCGTCATCGATGGCGCTTGCAATGCAAGCGATCGCGGTGACTACCGCCCCCGGCATGCGTGCGGCGAGAAAGAGCTCGCGTACGCTCACCCTTGGAGGTCGGCTTTACCAGGACGAAAGGCGCGAGCTGCTGCGCTATCCGTTTGGAACCCGCCGGCGGGAGCATGTCTTGCCACCCGCGTCCCCACGGGCGAGGAGCTTACGCGCGAGAAGGTCGATTTAATCGCGCCTGCGGCGAAAGTACCGCCCTCTTGATCTGGCACAGGTACGCAAGTGCGTTGGATCGGCGCCGCATGCATATCGAGGTCGCACCTCGCAGATGTCGCCGTGCTGCCCTCGGTGGCAACGCCGTCGATGCCGAGGGCAAAACCCCGCTGCCCGCCGTTATCGAGTCCCGCGCGAGCTGGGCTGCGACCATATCTCCCCGAGGTCACCCCCTGCCATTCACGGCAACATGAACCTTTAGGATTACGCCGTTTACAAACGGCGTAACTGCTCGGCACTGCGCGGGCCCCAGGCACGGCAATCTGACGTTCAGCCTTCACGGGCGCGACCAAAAGGTCGGGCGCCCGCTTGTTTCACGTCACCTTACCGCACCCGGGAGCCCAAGCTCGCTCGCATATGCTCAACTGGACTAGCAATACGTAAGC
>VOFK01003735.1_pt1 | contig 14310 bp, 24 predicted proteins | sample 5384121 | NCBI WGS metagenome assembly VOFK01 (sample SAMN12384730, study PRJNA508395) | human gut metagenome | isolation source: healthy gut J | host: Homo sapiens | reverse complement strand
ATCAATTGCTAAATTGTGCTGTTAGTTCGTGCCCGATTGGGCAATAAAACAATTTCGATCGCTTTTTTAATATAACTCCCGATCTGTGTTGAAGGCTAAACAATGAATTAAATTGGCTTTATCATTTCCATGAATGTCTGGATGTTATATACAGAACCTTTCATGCTAAGCTGGATGGAAGAGATGACGAATTTCTGAAAGCTTGTTGATAGAAGGTGGCGCTTTGTAACGCAAAAGATGCCACCTTCTATATGAAGATTATGTGATAAGCCAAAATCTTTTATAGGAGAGGAAGGTAATTCAGAGTACTTATTTCAATTAATCTCAGATGGCCTTGGCACGATGCCGATGGCCTGATTGACCTTCTGTATCATGCCGGAGTTGACGAAGCCCACCACCATCACCGAGGTGGCGGAGGAGGACTGGATCACCGCCGTGACGCCGGTCCCCAGCAGGACCCCCTTGATGGGCGTGCTGGTGAGGTTATAGCACCAGCTCCAGCTGATTGCCTGCTACCTTCTTCAGGGCATCGCCCATGATGGACATCGAACAGGAACAGAGCCACGCCGCCCAGCAGGGAAATGAAATCAGAAACGCTCAAAACGCATTCCCTCCCAGTATATTTGATTCAACAGGATATAGTATAACGTAAAAAACTCCGGCTGTCGACAGAAACTATGGAATAATTTGTGGAAAAAAGCATAAAGATTTGCAGCGGTTCTATACCCCTCCCACAGAAGTTTCCCGGCAAACGGAATGCAGCCTTGTCATACGGGGCAGACTATGGTATAATACTCTATCATAAAATTATGCTGCCGGTCTATGGGTCCGGCAATCTTGTGAGGAAGCATATGAAACACGGACTCATCGTTTTTCTGGTATCCATGGTCCCCCTCATCGGCTGTGGGGCGCCGTCCCCCTACGGCGTGGCCTACGGGATGCCGCTGTGGCTGACGTATCTCATTGCCATCGTGGGGAATATCTTTGCCGGTGCCGTTTATCTATCTCTTCGCCCGGAAGATCCTTCTTTGGGGCAAGGATAAGCCTGTCATCGGAAGGTTCTTCACCTTCTGTCTGGAAAAGGGTGAGCCGGGGCGGCCAAAAGCTTCAGGCGAAGGCCGGCCGGGGCTTGTTCTGGGCTCTTTTGCTGTTCGTGGGGATCCCCCTGCCCGGCACCGGTGCGTGGACGGGAACTCTGGCGGCCTCTCTGCTGGATATGGGCTTTAAGAAGAGCGTGCTGGCCTGCATGGGCGGTGTGCTGCTGGCCGGGTGCATCATGGGCATCCTCAGCGTGCTGGGCGTGTCTGCCTTTGGCGCTGTGGTACAATAGCTTTTTCGCAATGGGACTTTTTCTTATCATTAAGGAAAAGTCCCATTTTTAAAATAAATTATTTCTGCAAATTAACAGACAATGTGTTGATTTTCACGTTGAGATGTGCTAAGATAACGGACAATTTCAAGTCAGCCTCTCTGCCGAACGGGCCGTTACAAGGGCCGGACGGCATATGCTTATAGATCCATTCACAAGGAAAGGCGGTGACGACCATGTATCTGGAGCTGGTGAAGCAGGTATCGCAGGTGGAGCAGGAGACGGAAGCCTCCGTCCGTCAGGCGGCCCAGCAGGCTCAGCAGATGCAGGAAGAGGCGGAACGCTCCGGACGTGCGCTGGTGGAACAGACACGCCGGGACTTTGCGCCGACTGGAGACCCAGCGCCGCCGGCAGGCGGCGGAGAACGCCGAGCAGCCCGGCGGCAGGCGCCGCGGGAGGTTCAGGCAGACTGTGACGCCCTGCGGCAGCGGGCCTGGGGCCAAGATGCCTCAGGCGGTAGACACCATTCTGAGAAGGGTGGTGCAGGAGTAGTGGCCATTGTGAAAAAATGCAGCGGCTGCACCTGCTGGCGATGGAGGAGGAGCGGCAGTCCCTGTTGGATGCGCCGCTGCAGTTCGGTCGGCTGGAGATCCGGCAGACGGAGGATCTGGCGGCGGATCCGGACTGGGCGGTACTGCTGCATCCGGAACCGGCGGAGCTGGTTCGCTGGCGGGAGGCCTCCCGCCAGATGGAGGCGGCGCTGTCGGCGCTGGGCGCCGGGGTCTGAAAAAGACCGGACTGTTTGCCCCCCGCCCCCGCATCAGCCAGAGTCAGTTTCTGGATGAGGCGGCACTGCGGCAGCAGGCGCTGGCAGCGGAGATCCTGGGCCATACGGCCCGCAAGGAGCAGCTGACCTCCCAGCTTCAGCGCATTCAGGCCCAGCGGCTGTCGCTGGAGCCGTGGGCGGAGCTGGACGTGCCGCTGGGCTGCACCGCAGCGGCCAGCTGTCGGTGATCCCCGGCACCATGCCCCTGCGGTCGGACCTCCAGCAGGCAAAAAATGCTCTGGAGGAACAGCCGGCGGAGCTGGTAACAGGTGTCCCTGTCGCCGCAGCAGCAGTATCTTCTGCTGCTGGTACATCAGGCGGCGGAGAGCGCAGTGCTGGAGGTGCTGCGGCCCTTCGGCTTTGCGGCGGCCTCCTTCGGTGCCCTCACCGGTACGGTGCAGGAGAACCTGCAGCGGCTGGACGATGAGGAGGAGCAGACCCGGCAGGATCGCCGGGCGGAGGACGCTGCGCTGGACGCCCTGGGAGGCCGTCAGCCGGAGCTGAAGCTGGGTCTGGACCGGCTGAAGCTGCAGATCCAGCGGGAGGATAACCGCCAGCGGCTCCTCACCGACGGACATATCTTCTATTTGGAGGGCTGGGTGCCGGAGGCAGACACCGCCCGGCTGGGCAGCTGCTGGCGGGCTACTCCTGTGCGTGGGACCTGCAGGTCCCCACCGAGGAGGAGTATCCGGAGGTGCCGGTGACGCTGAAGAGCAACTGGCTCACCCGATCCATGACCTGCATCACGGAGCAGTACTCCATGCCCGCCTATGACGGCGTGGACCCCAACCCGGTCATGGCCCCGTTTTTCATCCTGTTCTTCGGCATGATGATGGCGGACATGGGCTACGGCCTTCTGATGATCTTTCTGCCGCTCGCTGTACCTGAAAAAGGCACGACCGCCGCAGAGCAAACGGGGCTTTATCGAGCTGATCCTGTGGTGCGGCATCGTGACCTTTATTTTCGGTGCTCTCACCGGCGGCTTCTTCGGGGACTTCATCCCCCAGCTGTGCAAGGTCATTGACCCGGCCAGCACCTTTGAGCTGCCCAGCCTCTTCTCGCCGCTGAACGACACCATGGCCATCATGGTCGGCTCGCTCGTTCTCGGCGGCATCCAGATCCTCACCGGCATGACCATCAGCGTGGTGAAGAAAACCAGGGACGGCCACTTTGCCGACGCCCTGTGGGACGAGATCACATGGTGGGTCATTCTGGCCGGCGGGCCATGGCGCTGCTCAAGGTGGGCAGCGTGGCCGGTGTGCCGGTGGTGCTGGTCATCGGCGTGCTGATGCTGGTATACGGCTCCGGTCGGGGCAAGAAGGGCTTCGGCAAGGTCACGGGGCTGGTGAGCGCCGTATATAACGGCGTCACAGGCTTTTTCAGCGATATCCTCTCCTATGTGCGTCTGATGGCGCTGATGCTGTCGGGCGCCGTGCTGGCGCAGGTGTTCAATATGCTGGGTGCCACCACCGGGAACGTGGTGGGCTTCGTGGTCATCGCCCTCATCGGCAACGCCCTGAATCTGGCGCTGAACCTGCTGGGCTGCTACGTCCACGATATGCGTCTGCAGTTTCTGGAATTTTTCGGTCGGTTTTACAAGGAGGGCGGCAAGAGCTACAGGCCGCTGTCCGTAGAAACACAATATGTTGAAGTTATGAAGGAGGATAATTGATATGTATGATTTTCTGAACGCCATCGGCGGCATGGGTTTCGCCATTCTGGGTGCGGCGCTGACGGTGGGTCTGTGCTGCGTGGGCTCCGCCAAGGGTACCGGTCTCGTGGGTGAGGCCGCCGCCGGTCTGGTCAGCGAGGATCCCGACAAGAGCACCAGTGCCTGATCTTGCAGGTGCTGCCCGGTACGCAGGGTCTGTATGGCTTCGTGGCCCTGTTCATCGTCCTGCTGCAGGTAGGTCTCATGAGCGGCACTCCCGTAGATCTGACGCTGACGCAGGGTATGTCCTTCTTCGCCGCCTGCATCCCCACCGCCATCGGCGGCTGGCTCTCCGCCAAGTTCCAGGGCCGTGTGGCCGCCGCTTCCGTGGGTATCGTGGCCAAGCACCCGGAGGCCGCCACCAAGGGCCTGATCTTCTGCGGTATCGTGGAGTTCTACGCCATTTTGTCCCTGGTGGCTACCATCATGCTGGCTACCAACATTCTGTAAAACGGAGCAGGCCATGAAGGGACTGGAACGGATCACCCAGCGCATCCAGACGGATGCACAGGGGCAGATAGAAGCCCTGACGGCGGCAGGACGCCGCCAGGCACAGGAGATCACGGAGAAGTACGAGGACCAGGCCCGGCAGCTGCGCCAGGCGGATCAGGAAAAGGCCGCCCGTGACGCCCAGCAGGATCAGCGGAGAGCCCAGAGCGGCGCCGACCGCACCCGCCGGGAGCAGCCCTCGCCTGCAAGCAGCAGCTCATTGACGATACCTTCCGACAGGCCAGCGGCCTGACGCAGCTGCCCGTGAGAAATATGTGCATCTGCTGGTGCAGCTGGCGGTGAAAAACGGAGCCGGCACCGAGGAGATCATCCTCTCCCCCGGAGGACGCACCGCTGGGACAGCAGGTGCTGGAGGGTGCCAACGCTCAGGGACGGCACTTCCGCCTGTCTGCGGAGCAGCGTCCCACCGGCGGGGGGGGCTGATCCTCAAGCAGGGCAGTGTGGAGTGCGCCTGCACCTTTCCCGGAGATCCTGCGGCAGCTGCGGGCAGGAGATGTCCGGCGAGGTCGCCGCCATTCTGTTTGACTGAGAGGGGGCTGCCCTTTGACCAAGAAGTATCATGATACGGAATATCTGTATCTCAGCGCCTGTATCCACAGCTGGGAGACTCGGCTCGCTGACCCCGGAGCGCCGGGAGCAGCTGCTGTCGGCTCCGACGGACCGGGATGCGGCCCGTGTGCTGGAGGAGATGGGCTGGCCCGCCTTTGACCCGGAGTCGGAGGCGGCGCTGGATCAGGCCGTTGGCCAGCGGCGGGAGGAGCTGTTCGCCCGTCTGGGCAAGGATATGCCCGATGCACGGATCCTGGACGTTTTCCGGCTGCCCACGGACTATCACAATCTGAAGGTATTGGTAAAGAGCCGGGGCGAGGACTGCCGCCGCCTGCTGATGGCAGGAGGCCGGTGGGATCTGGAGCAGCTGCTGTCGGACTACCGGCAGCGGGAGCTGCGGGACTTCCTCCCCGCCGAGACGGCACAGGCCGTACAGCAGGCCCGTCGCTCTGGCGGAGACCGGCAACGGTCAGGCGTGCGATCTTGTGCTGGACGGCACCTGCTTCCGGGAACTGACCCGGCTGGCGGATGCGGTGGGCTGCCCCGCCCTGACGGACTATCTCCGCACCCGCATCGACGGCGTGAACCTGTGCAGCGCCGTGCGGGCGCGCCGGCTGAGAAAAGGACCGGACTTTCTGCGCAGGGTGCTGCTGGAGGGCGGCAGCGTTCCTCCGGCAGCGCTGGAGGAGGCCGCCCCTGCCGATCTGCGGGAGCTGTATGCCGCCACGCCTCTGCGGGAAGCCGCCGGTCTGGCGGAGGGCATCTGCGCCGGAGGCGGCAGCATGACGGCGCTGGAAAAGCAGTGCGACAACGCCGTACTGCGTCTGGCGGCCAAGGCCCGCCGCACCCCCTTCGGCGTGGAGACGGCACTGGGGTATCTCATTGCGGCGGAAGCGGAGCTCACCGCCGTCCGCACCATCATGACGGGACGCCGGGCGGGACTGTCCGCCGACGCCATCCGGGAAAGGCTGCGTGATATTTATGGCTAAGATCGCCGTCATCGGTGACCGGGACAGTGTGCTGGGCTTCCGGGCTTTGGGGCTGGAGGTCCACACCGTGGAGGACAGCACCGAGGCCCGCCATCTGCTCCGTAAGGCTGCGGAGGAGGGCTGTGCGGCGGTGTTCCTGACGGAGGCGCTGGCGGCTCCCCTGCAGGAGAGATCGACCGCTATAAGGGAGGCGCTGACCCCCGCCATCGTATTGATCCCCGGCAAGGGGGGTTCCCTTGGGCTGGGGGAGACTGCGCTGCACAACGCCGTGGAGCGTGCCGTGGGCGCAGACATCACTTGAAGGGAGCGTAACTATGGGCAAAAATGTAATCAAAGTCTCCGGGCCGCTGGTGGTAGCCGACGGCATGGCGGACGCCAACATGGCGGACGTGGTGCGTGTGGGTCCCAAGCAGCTGATCGGAGAGGATACTGAATATGACCGGCGACCGGGCGTCCATTCAGGTCTATGAGGAGACCTCCGGTCTGGGGCCGGGTGCGGAGGTGGTCACCACCGGCGCTCCCCCTGTCCGTGGAGCTGGGGCCGGGGCTGATCGAGAGCATTTATGACGGCATCCAGCGCCCGCTGGAGGAGATCCGCTAGCATGGCCGGGGCTCACATCCCCCGTGGCATTCAGGCCCGCCGCTGCCGGAGGATAAAAAGTGGGACTTCACCCCTGTGGCCAAGCCCGGCGACGCCGTGGTGGCCGGAGACGTGCTGGGTACCGTGCCGGAGACGACCTCGGTGCTCCACAAGATCATGGTCCCCCCCGCATGGACGGCACCGTGGAGTGGGTGGCAGAGGCAGGGGAGAATACACCATCCGGGACGTCATCGCCAAGGTGCGTCTGGCGGACGGCTCCCTGAAGGAGCTGACCATGGTGCAGAAGTGGCCCGTCCGTGTGGGGCGGCCCTATCGGCGGAAATTCCCGCCCCTCTGCGCCGCTTCAGACCGGCCAGCGGGTCATCGACACCCTGTTCCCCATTGCCAAGGGCGGCACCGCCGCCGTTCCCGGTCCCTTCGGCTCCGGGGAAAACGGTGGTGCAGCACCAGCTGGCCAAGTGGGCGGACGTGGACATCGTGGTCTACATCGGCTGCGGCGAGCGCGGCAACGAGATGACGGACGTCTTTGCTGCGGGAGTTCCCGGCTGACGGATCCCCGCACCGGTGAGACACTGATGAAGCGGACGGTGCTTATTGCCAACACCTCGGATATGCCCGTGGCCGCCCGTGAGGCCTCCGTATACACCGGCATCACCATCGCTGAATATTTCCGGGACATGGGCTACGCCGTGGCCGTCATCGCCGACTCCACCTCCCGCTGGGCGGAGGCCCTGCGTGAGATGTCCGGCCGTCTGGAGGAGATGCCCGGCGAGGAGGGCTACCCTGCCTATCTGGTGAGCCGTCTGGCCCAGTTCTATGAGCGGGCCGGTGTGGTGCAGTGCCTCGGCGGCGAGAGGAGCCGCCGGCGCCCTGACGGCGGTGGGCGCCGTGTCGCCTCCCGGCGGCGACCTCAGCGGAGCCGGTAGCTCAGGGTACCATGCGTATCGTGAAGGTGTTCTGGTCGCTGGATGCGTCGCTGGCCTACCGGCGGCACTTCCCGGCCATCCACTGGCTGAACTCCTACTCCCTGTATCTGGACTCCCTGCGCCCGTGGTTCGATGAGCATCTGGGACAGGCGTTCATGCAGAACCGTGACCACGCCATGCACCTGCTGCAGGAGGAGAACGAGCTCAACGAGATCGTCCAACTGGTAGGTAAGGACTCCCTGAGTCCCAACGACCAGCTGACGCTGGAGGTCACCCGGATGCTTTGCGGGAGGACTTCTTGCAGCAGAACGCCTTCATGGACGTGGACTCCTACACCGGCTTCGACCGGCAGGAGCGGCTCATGTCCCTGATTTTAGGCTATGAGACGCTGGGGCGTCAGGCCCTGACCCGTGGCGTCACCGTCCGGGATCTGGCCCATCTGCCGGCCCGTGAGGAGATCGGCCGGGCCAAATACGAGGAGGAGAGCACTTGGCGCTCCGCCTATGACAAGATCGAAGCGGATCTGCAGAGCCAGATCCGTGAGCTGGAGCGAAAGGCGGGTGAGGAGCAATGATGAAGGAATATCGCAGCATCCGGGAGGTCAACGGGCCTTTGATGGTGGGTGGATCAGGTGGAGGGCGTCACCTATGATGAGCTGGCGGAGATCCAGCTGTCCGACGGCACTCTGCGCCGATGCAAGGTGCTGGAGGTCGACGGCGACCGCGCCGTTGTGCAGCTGTTTGAAAACTCCGCCGGCATCAACCTGCGGGACTCCAAGATCCGTTTTCTGGGGCATCCCCTGCAGCTGGCAGTGTCCGAGGATATGCTGGGCCGTGTCTTTGACGGCATGGGCCAGCCCATCGACGGCGGCCCCGCTCTGCTGCCGGAGAAGTATCTGGACATCAACGGCCTGCCCATGAACCCCGCCGCCCGCGACTACCCCAACGAGTTTATTCAGACGGGCATCTCCACCATCGACGGACTGAACACCCTGGTCCGGGGCCAGAAGCTGCCCATCTTCTCCGGCTCCGGCCTGCCCCACGCCGCGCTGGCCGCTCAGATCGCCCGCCAGGCCAAGGTGCTGGATGACGCCGCCCCCTTCGCCGTGGTGTTCGCCGCCATCGGCATCACCTTTGAGGAGTCGGAGTACTTCGTCAACGAGTTCCGCCGCACCGGCGCCATCGACCGGACGGTGCTGTTCAGCAACCTGGCCAACGACCCGGCCGTCGAGCGCATTTCCACCCCCCGTATGGCCCTGACCGCCGCGGAGTACCTGGCCTTTGAGAAGGGTATGCATGTGCTGGTCATCATGACCGACATCACCAACTACGCCGAGGCCCTGCGCGAGGTCTCGGCCGCCAGCAGGGAGGTCCCCGGGCGCCGGGGCTACCCCGGCTACCTGTATACGGACCTTGCCACCATGTATGAGCGGGCGGGCCGTCAGCTGGGCAGCCCCGGTTCCGTCACCCTGATCCCCATTCTGACCATGCCGGAGGACGACAAGACCCACCCTATCCCTGACCTGACAGGCTATATCACCGAGGGCCAGATCATCCTCTCCCGTGACCTGTACCGCAAGAACATTCAGCCCCCATCGACGTGCTTTGCCCAGTCTGTCCCGCCTGAAGGACAAGGGCGTGGGCGAGGAAAGACCCGTGAGGATCACGCCCCCACCATGAACCAGCTGTTCTCCGCCTACGCCTCCGGCAAGGAGGCCCGTGAGCTGATGACCATTCTGGGCGAGTCCGCCCTGACGGATACGGATCTGAAGTTCGCCAAGTTCGCTGACGAATTTGAAAAGCGCTACGTCTCGCAGGGCTTCGACACCGACCGCTCCATCACCGAGACGCTGGATCTGGGCTGGGAGCTGCTGCCCTGTTGCCCCGTGAAAGGAGCTCAAGCGCATCAAGGGGCGACATGGTGGATAAGTATCTGCCCAAGGAGGACTGATCGCTATGGCGGGAAAATGACCATCAATCCCACCCGAATGGAGCTGACCCGGCTGAAGGCCAAGCAGAAAACGGCCCTCCGGGGGCCACAAGCTCCTCAAGGACAAGCGGGACGGCCTCATGAAGCAGTTCATGCAGGAGGTGCGCCGCACCCGTCGCTGCGCAAGCGGGTGGAGGAAGGGGCTGGCGCAGGCCAATGCCGCCTTTACCGTGGCCACCGCCCTCATGTCCCCGGAGATGCTGGAGCAGGCGCTGATGGCCCCCCGGCTCTCCACGGAGGTGACGGTGGACCAGCGCAACATCATGAGCATCGCCGTGCCTGTGTTCCATCGGGCGGAACAAGAGACGCAGCCGGATCTGGCCTGCTATGGCTTTGCCCAGACCAGCGGCGAGCTGGACGATGCTCTGCAGGCCCTGAACCGGGTGTACAGCGATCTGCTGGAGCTGGCGCAGGCGGAAAAGACCGTCCAGCTGCTGGCACAGGACATCGAGCGCACCCGCCGCCGGGTCAACGCACTGGGTATGTGGTGATCCCGGAAAATCAGCGGAACATCCGCTACATCACCATGAAGCTGGAGGAGAATGAGCGGGGCAACACCACCCGGCTCATGAAGGTCAAGGACATGGTGCTGCAGGACGCCCACCACTACAAGTCATAACGAAAGAAGCGGAAGGCTCTCGCCTTCCGCTTCTTTTGTTGATCCGCGCCATCGATGGGATCGCCGGCAGCATCATTCCCCTCGTACTCGCTGAGGCCCAGCGCCACCGGTCGGCCTCAGCCGGGCGGGCGGTCAGCCCCAGATAATAGGCATCCAGCTCCGTCAGCTGGCCGGTGATGCGGTCCATATCGCCGTTGATGGTGTACATGATGTCCTGTGACCCCGTCTCTTTGCAGTAGTCCACGTAAGCCTGTGGGATCAGCCCCCCGGTATAGTACAGATCCGGGACCCCGAAGGCGTGGAGCAGCTCATGTGCGTAGGCAGATGGCGGCTCGTCCACAGGGCCTGCCGCCCGGAGAAACAGATTGACCAGCTCCGTGTCGCAGGCCCTGACTGTTCAGCCGTCCCAGCGACCAGGGACTGGGCGTTCCCTCATAGGGCGTGTTGAAAAAAGAAAAAGTACACCACATTGTCTGCATCATACGCACGCTTCAGCTCCTCGGTGGGGATGTTCTCCTGAATATAACCGGCCTGCATCGTACATGGAGCCGTCTGCACGCACCAGCGTCTCGGTGAATTTGGCGCTGTACCGCAGATCGGGGTCCTCCTTCCAATCGTAGAAAAAAATTCGGCCGTGACGCCGTATGGTTTTTTACGGCATCCGTCAGCCATTCCGTGGCGATGCGGAGGTGCTCTTGCGTCTGGTCTATATCGGCAGCGTCCGTGGTCTCGTCCCAATGGGTAGCGGCATCGTCGGCAAAAATGGATACCACCAGCGTCCGGCCATGGATGGCGGCAGAGCCGTGGGCCGAGACTGCCTGATCCGGCTCCTCCGGGGCCTGCGAAGGCTCGGTCTCCTGCGTTGGTTCTGGGGTCTCCGGCTGGGTCTGCACCTCCGCCGTCGGCAGCTGGGGCGCTTCCCTCCGGGCGCAGGCCGCCATCGTCGTACACAGCAGCATACACAAAGCAGCCATAGGATCCGTCTCTTCATGTCTACTCTTCTCCTTCGTTGATCCGTCTATTTTTCCCACATCCCGCTCTGCTTGTCAACCGACGGAGTATTCCTCTTATTTTCCTTTGTTTCTCAGGCAGCTTCAATTGTGTCTATTCTGTAAATATACAGGACACTATTGGCCCGTCAGCTTGATTTTCATCACTATGTCTGTTAAAATAACAGCAGTTTGACACGCCGCAGGAGGGCGGCGATCGCAAGAAAGGCGGATGGAGAAATGCACGGTTTCTGGCGCTGTGCGCTGTATCTGGCGGTGCTGGGGGGTGGCGGCCCATCCACTGGGGCAGGCCCTGCCCCGCAAATGGTTCTGCGCCGAAAAGGCCCCGTGGCGTTCTGCCCCCTGGGGAAAAGGGTGGGCGCATCTACCTGAAGTTGGGTATCCGGAAGTGGAAGGATCATCTGCCGGATATGAGCCGCCTGATGCCGGACATGGTCCGAAAGGATCTGGGCAGCGACCCGGCGGTACTGGTGCAGGAGACCTGCGTGGCCGAGTGCGTCCACTGGGCGCTGACACTGCTGTCGGCTGGAATTTTTTTTTTCCTGTGGCGCAGCGGCTGGGCGGCGCTGCTGTGGCTGGTGTATAATGTGCTGGGGAACGTGAGCTTCATCGTCATCCAGCGCTATAACCGGCCGAGACTGCAAAAGCTTGCGGAGAAAAAAAACAAGGAGGAAACCTGTATGAAAGTGCTTCTGTTCTCCTGTTCCACGGGGGAGGACACAACTCTGCCAGCGCTGCGGCGCTGGCTCAGAGCTGGAGGCTCGCCGTGTGGAGAACCGCACCTATGACGCCCTGCAATTCCTGCCCAAGTCCACGGCCGACCTCATCAGCCACGGTCGACTTTTTGCCTATCGCTATGCCCCCCCAAAATTTACGGCGCAGGCTATCGTCGGGAGGAGAAGCACCCTCCAGCCTGTTCTATGAGCAGAGCATCCGGGGCATCGGCCCCTGTATGAGGCTGATCGACCAGGCGCCGGATGCCGTGACCTGCGTCCACCTGTTCCCCGCCATGATGATGTCGGAGCTGCGCTGCAGCTATGGCGTCCGCATCCCCACCTACTTCGTGGCCACGGACTTCACCTGCTCTCCCGGTGTGGGGGATCTGCAGGTGGACGGACTGTGCATCCCCCACCGGGACCTGATCCCGAGTTCGTGACCGCCGGACTGCCGCAGGAGCGGCTCTTCCCCACCGGCATCCCGTTGGGCGGCAGTTCCTGCATCCGGAGAGCCGGGAGGAGGCCCGCCGTGCGCTGGGATCTTCCGGTGGGGATGGCCGCATCCTCACGCTGGCCTGCGCAGCGGGCGCCGGACCCCTGCGTACCACCGCTCAGAAGGTAGCGGAGCTCATGGGGCCGGAGGATCTGCTGGTCACCATCTGCGGCAGCAACCACCGGATGTATCAGCAGATGCAGAAGCGATTTCTTCCGCCCCGTGGATCGGGTGCGGGTATTGGGCTATACCCACGAGATGTTCCGGTATCTGTACGCCTCGGACCTGCTTGAAAGGCCGGGGCCTCACCACCGCCGAAGCCGTGGCCGCCGGAACGCCGCTGCTGTACCTCAACGCCGTCCCCGGCTGCGAGCCACAACATCGACTTCATGACCCGCCACGGCTGTGCGCTGGCGGTCAGCAGCGACGAGGAGCTCCAGCCCATGCTGCAGGGCATCCTCTCCGGGGCCATCGACCCCCGGAGCATGGTGGCCCGTCGGGCGGACTTCCCTACCGCATCCGCTGCCGCCGTCTGCGATCTGGCCCTGCGCCACGCAGGTGCGTAAAATCACAACAGAACGAAACCCCGCAGGCAGTGCCTGCGGGGTCCTTTTTGGCTTCAGGAGCGAGGGGCCGCATCCGTGGAACCGGAGAGGTGTGTATTTGGCGTGTTTTTTCCGCATACCGGCCAGCATCAGCCCCACGATTTGGTGATGACATAGGGCAGCATGGCAGCCAGCTGCGGGGGCCTTCCCGGAAGCCCTGCACCGCAGCCCACCGCACAGGCTGCGCCGAAGATCAGCGCCCAGATGGGGGTCAAGACGGGGCGGCCCATGCCAAGGCTCTGGGCGGCGATGCCGATGAAGCCACGACCGGAGATCATGTCCCGTGTGAAGGCGTTCAGGCACCGACAATGTGATCGCCCTCCAGATCGATCACAGGCAACTCCTATGCCGTTCATCATTTGATGCGCCGATTACAACACATCCGTCAGCATCGGTCAATGACAAACTTTAAGATGGACCGGTTTATTCTGAATTCGTGTTTTGTTGTCTATATCCAGTCATTATTGCTGGATATGGCCGATTGGTCAAGCATTTTCCCTTGGCCGCTTCTTTTTGCTTTCAGGGAAAATGCCTCTGCGATCCCTGCAAAAATTACCAGCCGCCGCATCGCATATTCGTCTACCGCTGGGAAAAGCTATGTGTGCGATACCCAACCAGCGCAAAAGCGCAAATCAGACATGAAAGGAGAACGACACAATGTCCAGTAAGAACAACAACAAGCTGAATATCCCCGAGGCCCGTGCCGCCATGGATAAGTTCAAGATGGAGGCTGCCAACGAGGTGGGCGTGAACCTGAAGGAGGGCTACAACGGCCACCTGACCTCCCGTGAGGCCGGCTCCGTGGGTGGCCAGATGGTCAAGAAGATGATCGAGTCCTACGAGAAGAACCTGTAAACGCATCCCGTGCACAAACCCCCGGAGAGAAGCGGCTCAGCCGCCCCCTTCGGGGTTTTGTTTCAAATACTTTTATAGCAGGGAGACTCCCCAACGGAGTCTCCCCGCCGGTTCAGGTCTGCTACAGTTTCTTCTGCCCCAGACGGCGCAGCTTGCGCACGTCCGCCTCCGTCAGCACCACCGGATAGCATCGGGCCAGCAGCGAGACAATGCGCCTATCCCGCCAGCCGTATTCCGAATAGCGCAAAGAGATCCTTCAGGGAGTTCCTCCGGCACAGCGGCCAACTCCTCAGCCGTCAGCATTTGTATACGCTTCCTTTCGTCGTTACGGAGTGTATATTCTTTAAAGTTTTTGGCAACATGGTTTAGTTGAATGTCATCTCTGTTAACATTTAACATAATGTTTTCTTGTTTTTAACCGATGGCGCGTCAGCTTCCGAGCCATAACCTCCACTATCACGAGGGCTGCATCGCTTCCGATGCACCTGACTTGCTGCTCGAAGCCTTTCTCTATGTGCATAAGTCTTGGCAGGGGGGGATTGTCGTAGTGAAACTCCGCTATGATTCCTGCTCCTCCGTATAATCATGTGAGAAACTACACT
>VOFK01002818.1_pt1 | contig 14332 bp, 26 predicted proteins | sample 5384121 | NCBI WGS metagenome assembly VOFK01 (sample SAMN12384730, study PRJNA508395) | human gut metagenome | isolation source: healthy gut J | host: Homo sapiens | reverse complement strand
TTATCTTAGCGAGAGCCTCCTCAAATCATCTTCCTGCTGCATAAGAATTGTATATAAATGGGTTGATACTTGTTTTGTCTAAATGCCACGCTTGCGTCCGGTCTTCTTTTTTCTTCATGCGGCGTGCAAAGGCTTCCTCCTCGTAATCCCGCGGATTGGTTTCCAAGAAAAAATGCCTGCCGCCAGTTCGAGCGTGCTAGAGGATTCGTGACGGTGATGCTGCCAAAGTTCTGTAGCGGAATGTCCGCCCCGTTCCTTTTCGGGTATGTTTTCCAGCCATTTGAAATAGTCGTTGAACACATTGGCGGAAAACTCCTTGCCCATGCGTGAGCCGTTGAACACCTCCCGATGGTTGTGATCAATAAAGGTGACACCATAGATACGTCCCCGCTCATTCTCGCGGAAAACCACATCAATACGCCTTTGCCCGAGCAGTCCCACAAACCGTTTCCGTGAATCCGCCTGCCGCAAGGCACGAACGATGTCCGCCTGTATGGAGGGGGCCCATTTCCCATCTTTGAGAGTCTTTCAGATTTATCAGCATCCGCTTTTCCAAACTGTTCATTTCCGAAGCGTTTCCCAAATCGGGAACTTTTTGAACGGTGGGCTGACAACCTTGCCGGTATCATCCGTGACCGAATATACAATACTGGTATATGGGGTACCGTTGTATTCTCCCCTGACCTGTTTCGCCTCGATGTTGAGCGTGGAAAGCAGCGCATTGTATTCCCCGAAGGTTTGGAAACGGTAGCTTTCCAATACGGCTTTAAGGGTATTGCCTACCTGATGGCGGACATTCTCCCAAGGAAGCGTCCACCTTCCTCAGCTCCGCTTTCGGATTCCGCTTTTCCGCATCCGCTCCGTTTCGCAGACCGAAATCCACTTCCAGCTCCCGACAGGCGGTCATGGAACGCCGATACTCGTAGGCATCGCTGATCTTTTTCCCCTGTCCGTCCACACACAGACACTGACGATATGGATGTGTGCATTGTGTGTATCGGCATGTTTGTAGGTGATGTATGGCTGATTCGCCATACCCCATCTTCTGCATATAACGTTCCGCCAGTTCTCCCAGCCGCCGTCGGTCAGACCGGTCTTCCGGTGCTGGGGAAAGGGAAATGTGCAGGACGGGCTTCTCCGTATTGCGGTTTGCCAGCAGGTAGTTCTCAAAAGAGAGCAATGCCAAGCGCATGTCCTCGCTTGGCAATCCGAGCCTGTCGGAAATCATACGGCTGCCCGGAAAGAATCTCAGGCGGTACCCGCCGCCACCTTGTCGTGGTTGTAGGCGAGTGCCCCGTAAAGGTTCATGCCATGACTTATTTTTGCAACCATTTCCGCTCGTATTCCTGGGTTAGCGCCATGACCTTTTTGCAGATGAGCATCAGTTCAAGACTCAGTCTCTCCAACTTATAGAGCAATGCCATCGCCCGTTTCTCCCCGAAATTGTTCTTCAAGGCACGGACGACCTGGTTGTAGTTGTTGCCGACAGCCTGGAACTGTTTGTGGAATTCTGTCAGCCTGATGTAATAGTCCATCGTCGCCTTGTCGATTCTCACGACCTTTATCTGTCCCGAGAAAGATGGATTTCTTGATGAACAGCGTGAGGTCTCCGGCTCCGAATCCGCCAGCAACTTTTCAAATCTTGTGTTCTCCTCGGCGTTCAGGCGGAAACTGTACTTGTGGTCCGCCGGATCATTCTTAGGCTTTCTGCCCGTCCTTGTCCCTGTTGTTTTCTCTCCATACACATGAGATTTTTTGGTTTGTACTTTTTTCTCTTCCGGAATCCGCGACTTTGAGTGGGATTCCCCTGCCCCTGAAGGGCGGGCAAGTTGGTTCTTGTCGGACAAAAGACTTTTTGTCGGACAAGACACAACTTGCTCTGTTCGCTTGAACAGAGAATCCTCCTTCGTCGGATTGCTGCGCGACGTTCACGGAACGCTGTGGTCCGACGAAGTCAGTTCTTTTCCATCGTCTGATTCCGATTTTGCAAAATTAGACAGTGATAACCGATTGGTAAACAGCGCTTTGATATGACATTTGATGACATCTGACGACATCTGATGTCAGGTAGGGGAAATGTTGGTGGAAGTTTCAAGAATAGCCGCTACTTTTTGGCACAGTGCATGAGGGCATACATTGAAACATTGTCCTGTAAGGTGTATTGCTTGCCTGCCACAGGTGGTGCATGATGCGAATGCGGCATCATCCATATATGTGCAATGCCATATATGCTGCACGACAATCCCTGCATGACGGAATACATTGCATCCGTGAATGCAGTATGGGATATAAACCATTGAACCCCATATTGCATGAATGCAATGCACCTTATATGGCAACACCCATCGGCAACCGGCATTACACTGGTGCAATATGGTATGCAATGTATTCATGCAAACCGGCAAGCAATGCGTCATTGCCATATACCAACGGATGCATTGCCGTGATGAAACGCAAAAATCCGGACAGATATGAAACAAGTCATACACTCTAAATTCAAGCCTATGAAGAGAGATCCTTTATTTGTCGCTTTGAGCAACCAGAAAGGCGGTGTGGGAAAATCCACGTTCACCGTATTGCTCGCCAGTTATTTCCATTATCTGAAGGGATATAACGTGCTTGTGGTGGATTGCGATTATCCGCAGCACAGTATCAGCGCCATGCGGGACTGGGAAGTGGGGACCATTGAAAAGAACGTGCATCTGCAAAACCTGCTGGTGGAACAGTTCGGGACAAGCGGCAGGAAAGCCTACAGCATCCTGAACTCCACCCCCCGAGGAAGCCAGGGAGACGGCCGGCCGCTTTCTCGAAAAGTCGGAGCTGGACTATGACCTTGTCCTTTTTGACCTCCCCGGAACCGTGAATGTGCCCGGTGTCTTCCAATCCGTGATCAATATGGACTATGTATTCACTCCGATTACACAGGAAAGGATGGTAATGCGGAGCAGCATGTCTTTTGTCCTTGCCATCAGGGAATACATGCACCCGGCATGCGGACGTACCCTTGCGTGGCATCCATATGTTCTGGAATCGGATGGACAAACGGGTGTCCAAAGGCCTGTATAACGGCTATACTGAAATTTTTCCGCTCTCTGAAACTACCGGTGCTGGAGACGTCATTCCCCAGTGCGGAACGCTACAACAAAGATTCCGGGATGAAGGGGCCCTGTTCCGCGCAGCACCTTGTTCCTCCATCTCCCTCCGCAGTGAAAGGAAGCGGTCTGACCTGCTGGTAGCGGAAATAGAAACCGTACTGAAACTTCAATAAAACAATTATGGCTACCAAAAAGAAGAACGGATTACCAAGTGGGACGAGGAGGCATTGAAACGCATGATGGCAGGGAGATGTAACCGCTTTGGAAAAAACGGTTTCTCCGGAAGGGGAATCGGAAACACAAAAAGTCAGGCTGGGCCTTCTCAGGAGAAACAGGAGAAGAAAAGCGGCCCTTCCAGACAGCAAATTAAAAGAAATCACCGGATGGAGTGGCTGATTCAGATGAATACCGGAAACGGTTTCTGAAAGTGAGACTGTCGGGAGCAAAGAAGGCAGACCTATGTTAACGATGCATTATACAGGACTGTTGCCAAAGTATTGCCGGTCATTGCTCCGGATATGTCCGTCCCGATAAAGTAAACAGTGTCCTGTCAGACCATCTGAAAGGTATCAGGACATCATCAACGAGATATATAACCAGGAAGCTACACAAAAACCGATAGAATGGAAGAAATAGTTTATTTATCGATACGGCTCGGCTGTACCGCTTATCTATTATATAAGGTATGGGGAGCAGAAGAAGAGAATAGGTAAGATATGCGACCTGCTTTATACTCCCCGTAAGAAACGGAAATGGAGAAGGACCACCGCCGGAATCCGGAAAATGCGGCAGATGTGATGGGTGCCACTCGTTTTGTCTATCTGGATGAGAATGCCGGAAAGACCGTTGCCCCTACATGAGCCAGCAATTGGAAATGGGAAGCGACCTTATCGGCAAGGATGAGGATATTCCGGAAGATGAAGTGGAATGCAAACTGCCTTTGGAGGAGATGAGAATGCTGAAAGACGAACAGGAGGAGCTGGACAGCCGTTCTCCCGAGGCGGAAGCCATTGTTCCGGCAGTTACTCCTGCCGACTTGCTCAATGTAGGTGACGTGCGCTGTAATCTGGATGACGGTGCGGTTCGATGAGGACAAATCATACCGGGCCGCCATGACACTGCGTGCCATCCGGGAAACGGACATGTTCGAGTTGTTCTCCTCCCAGATGGAGCAGAACAAAGAAACTTAGATAGAGGAGCTGATGGAAAGGTATGTGGATGAGGAAGGGAATGCTCTGCCTTTAAAAAAGAGGAACGTTTCCAAACCTGTCGCAGACTGGAGGAAGCTGGTCTGAAAAGACAATGTCTGTCATGCCCGGAAAATCCTGTACGCGTTGAAGTGTACGGGATTTTTTTTATCATGTGCAACGGGGGTATCCTGAATTTGACCGGCTTTGCCGCCCATATCCTTCTCCATTCACTTTACATAAAAGCCGTACGATGATGACATTTGATGACATCTGGTGACATATATGACACCTCTGAATCACAGCGTATTATTCCCCTTTTATCTTCGCCGTCGAATTCAAATTTATGTCTTACCCAAACGATTCGACAATGAAGAGAAGAATCCTTTTTCAGTGATGTGCGCGGCGATTGCCGCCGGTTGCTTTCGCGCAGGGCCAAGGGCCAGGGCCTTTGCGGGTATCAACGAGGCGACCAGCCTCATGACCTCGTATTTCGATCCCGCCACCAAACTGTGCTATGCCATCGGTGCGGTGCTCGGCCTGGTGGGCGGCATCAAGACCTACGGCAAGTTCTCCAGCGGTGATCCCCGACACCTCGAAAACCGCCGCCAGCTGGTTCTTTGCCTGCATCTTTCTGATTGTAGCCGCCACCATCCTGCGTTCCTTCTTCCTCTAAGCGGTATGGAGTATCCTGTAAACAAGGGGGCGGGCAATCCCGTTGAGTTCAAGGGGCTCAAGTCACAATACCTGTTCGTCTTCGCGGGCGGTCTGGTGACGGTGCTCCTGGCGGTGGTCATCCTCTACCTGGCAGGCGTGGACCAATGGATATGCATCCCTTTCCGGGACCGTATCCGGCGGTCTGTTGGCATGGGCGGTGTTCCGGCTGAACGCCCGCTACGGCGAACACGGTCTTATGAAGCTGCTGGCGGAGAAACGCCATCCGCGCTACCTGATCCACCGCAAAGAGAGTTTTCAGATTATTTTGCAAAAAAAAAAAACGACAATCATGAGAAATGTATTGAAAGCGGAAACGCGCTGGAACGCAAGTTCCCCCCCTACTCTCGGTGGAGAACGGCTGCATCGTGAGCAAGGACGCCGACCTGACCGTGGCCTTCGAGGTGGAGCTTCCCGAGCTGTACACGGTGACGGCAGAAGAGTATGAGGCCATGCACTCCACCTGGATAAAAGCCGCCAGGGTTCTGCCCGAACACAGCATCGTCTGCAAGCAGGACTGGTTCACCAAGGAGAGCTACCGTCCCCAAAACGGCGGGGAGGAACAGAGCTTCCTCTCGCGCAGCTATGAGCGGCACTTCAACGAGAGGCCGTACCTGAACCACCGCTGTTTCCTGTCTGACAAAGACCACCCGTGAGCGCAACCGCCGGCAAAGCGACTTCAACACCCTCTGCCGGGGATTCCTGCTGCCCAGGGAGATTACCGACAAGCGACATGGCGGCCCGCTTTCCTGGAAGCGGTGGGAAAGCAGTTCGAGCATATCGTGAACGACTCCGGCCATATCCGGCTGCGCCGCCTGGAAACGGAGGGAGATTACCGGCACGAAGGAACGTCCCGGGCTGGTGGAGAAATACCTCTCCCTCTCGATGGAGGACGGACCGCCGTGCTGCAGGACATCTGCCTCAAGCCCGGACGGAGGCGTATCGGGGACAAGCGGCTCTGCCTGCACACACTTTCGGATACGGAAGACCTGCCGGGCAAGCTTCCACCGACATGCGCTACGAGCGTATGTCCACCGACAGGAGTGACTGCCGTCTTTCTTCGCCGCACCCGTGGGCTGCTACTCTCTGCAACTTCACATCTACTGCAGTACGTGTTCATCGACAATGCGCAGAAAATCCTGCAGATGATGGAGAAGAACTCGCGCAACATGCTCTCTCTGTCACAGTACAGCCGGAGCAATGCCGTGAACCAGGAATGGACGGAGATGTATCTGACGAGGCGCATACCAAGGGAGTGCTTCCCGTCAGATGCCACTGCAATGTCATCGCCTGGGCGGAGGATGCGAGGAGTTCCGCCGTATCAGGAACGACACGGCAGCCAGCTTGCCATGATGGAATGCACCCCCCGCAACACCGTCGACACTCCGGTGCTTTACTGGGCGGGCATTCCGGGCAATGCGGGGCGACTTTCCTGCCGAAGAGTCATTCTATACGTTCCTGGAGCAGGCGGTCTGCCTCTTTGCCGGGGAGACCAATTACAGAAGTTCGCCCAGTCCGTTCGGCATCCGCATGGCGGGACCGGCAGAACGGCATTCCGGTGCACGTGGACATTTCCGACCTTCCGATGAAGTCGCGGCATCATCACCAACCGCAATAAATTTATCCTGGGACCAAGCGGCAGCGGCAAGTCCTTTTTCACCAACCATCTGGTGCGCAACTATTACGAGCAGGGAGCGCATATCCTGCTGGTGGACACGGGCAACAGCTATCAGGGGATTGTGCCGGATGATCCAATGACGCACACGTGGCGGGATGGCCCATCTGCATCACGTATGAGGAGGACAATCCGATATCCAACTTCAACCCGTTCTACACCGATTCCGGACAGTTCGATGTGGAAAAGCGCGAGACAAGACTCTGATACTACGACCTTGTGGAAACGGGAGGACGAGAGCGCCGAAAACGTTCCGGAAGAGGTGGCGCTCTCGGGGCGGTGAACGCTATATCCGTAAAATTACCGAGAATCGGGAGGCAGGCCGGACTTCAACGGCTTCTACGAGTTCGTTGACGGCGACTACCGCCGGATGATAGCGGAAAAGAAGGTACGCGAGAAGGATTTCGACATCGACGGCTTCCTGAACGTGCTGGAGCCTTTCTACAAGGGTGGCGACTACGACTTCCTGCTGAACTCCGACAGGGAACTGGACCTGACAAACAGGCGGTTCATCGTGTTCGAGCTGGACAACATCAGCGGCAACAAGGTGCTGCCCTGTGGTGACGCTGATCATCATGGAGACCTTCATCGCCAAGATGCGCCGTCTGAAAGGAATCCGCAAGGTAATATTGATAGAGGAATGTTGGAAAGCCCTTATGTCCGCCAACATGAGCGGCTATATCCAATATTTGTTCAAGACCGTCCGGAAATATTTCGGTGAGGCCGTTGTGGTGACCCAGGAGGTGGACGACATCATCAGCTCCCCGATTGTGAAGGAGGCCATCATCAACAACTCTGACTGCAAGATCTTGCTGGACCAGCGGAAATACATGAACAAGTTCCCGACCATATCCAGCGGCTGCTCGGCCTGACGGAGAAAGAGAAAAGCCAGATACTCTCCATCAACCAGGCGAACCATCCCGGACGTTTTTACCGTGAAGTCTGGATAGGGCTTTGCGGCACCCGTTCGGCGGTCTATGCTACGGAAGTGAGCGCGGAAGAGTATTTCACGTTCACAACGGAAGAGTCCGAGAAACTGGAAGTGCAACGGCTTGCCGAGGAGCTGGACGGCAACCTGGAACTTGCCATCCGCCGGATGGCAGAGAGAAACGAGAGGAACAAAGACAAGTATCAATCCCAAAAAGAGAACAATGAGAAACAAATCCCTTATGAGACTGGCGGTGTGCCTGATCGGTATGGCCGCCATGGTATTGCAAGGCTGGGAGAGCGGCACCGACCGTGACAAGCTCTGCGGCTCGTGGAGCAGCGTGGAAGGCAAGCCGGACGTGCTGGTATATAAGGAAGGGGAAGCCTACAAGGTGACGGTGTTCGCCCGCAGCGGAAAGATGCGCCGTCTCAGGCCTCAGACCTACCTGCTGGTTGAGGAGGAGAACGGGAATCTGTTCATCAACACGGGGCACCGCATCGACATCTCCTACAACGAGGCCGCCGACGTGCTGACCTTCTCCCCGAACGGTGACTATGTGCGGAAGGAGGAACGCCCATGAAAGCGAAGTCACTCCCTGATCGGAACGGTACTCGCCCTGTGCGGCACCGGCGCCAATGCCCAGTGGGTGGTGACCGATCCCGGTAATCTTGCCCAAAGCATCATCAACATGTCGGACAACATCGCCCATACCTCGAAAAACGGCGGTCAATACGGCCGACAGCTTTGCGGAGACGGTGAAGATTTACGAGCAGGCCAAGAAGTATTACGACCAGTTAAAGGCGGTGAACGACCTGATACAGGACGCCCGCAAGGTGCGTGACATCATCCTGATGGTGGGCGACGTGTCGACATCTATGTAACGAACTTCGGCAAGATGATGAACGACGGGAACTTCTCGCCCCGCGAGCTGGACGCCATCGCCTTCGGCTACACCCGCCTGCTGGAGGAGAGCAACGGCGTGCTGCAGGATCTCAGGCAGGTCATCAACGTGAGCACGCTCTCCATGACCGACAAGGACCGCATGGACGTGGTGGACCGCTGCTACTATGAGATGCGCCGCTACCGCAACCTGGTGAGCTATTACACGAACAAGAACATCCGCCGTGAAAGCTTCTCCGTGCCAGAAAGAAGAACGACCTGGACCGTGGTGATGCGGCTTTTTACGGGAATGAAACCTCCAAAATACTGGTAGCCATGATGCCGTTGTCGATAGATTTTGCCAACCTGCATACCATACTGGCGACCCTGTATGACGATATGCAGCCCCCTTTTGCAAGGACATGATGGACGTGGGAGGGACTTGCCGGGCTGGTGCCTGTTCTATGTTGCCGTCCGTGTATGGCAGTCGATGGCACGTGCCGAACCGATAGATGTCTATCCCCTGCTGCGTCCCTTTTCGCCATAGGCATCTGCATCCTGCTTTTCCCACGCTGGTGCTCGGCACGCTGAACACCGTGCTCAGCCCGATAGTACTACGCACAAGATGCTTGAGGGCAGACGCTGGATATGGAACAGTACAGGGCGCAGAAAGAGGAACTGGAAAGAGGCCATGCTGCAATCCCGAAACCGCCTACCTGGTGAGCGACGAGGAATTCGACCGTCAGCTGGACGAGCTGGGCTGGTCAACCATAGATACCGCCTCTCGCCTGGGCATGTACGTGGAGGTGGGGATGTACAATCTGGAGAAGAAAATCCGTGACGCCTTCCGCAGCCTGCTGGAACTGATATTTGCGGCGGCATCGCTGCTGATAGACACCGTGAGGACCTTTTTTCTGTCGTGCCTCTCCATACCGGGGACCGGCTGCGCTCGCTCAGCGTATGGGATTTTTCGTCCACGCCGGGCAGTTCACGAGGTACATATCCTGTTTATCTCTGGCTTCCCGGTCAGCGACCTGTTTTCAGCACCCCTGCTCGCCAAGCTCCAGGTGCTGATGCTCCAAAATGACATTCTGGAATTACCAAGTGAAACAACCCCGACTACCGATAGACAACTCAAATAGCGTCTATGCGAGCATCATATTTATGCTGATAGGGATTATCGGGTACTTCACCGTCCCGACGGTGGCGGGCTGGATCGTACAGGCGGGCGGAGCCGGAAACTTCAGCCGTAACCTGAACCGCACGGCCACGAAAGCGGGCGGTTTCGCTGCCGGGGCGGGCGGTGCCGTACTGGGGAATATCGGGGAAGACTGCGGGGCAAATAAGGCTCTATGGCAACCCGTTTCCGTGAGTCGGCAACTTGGATTACCGGGTTGGCGACTTGTCGGAAGGAGCCGCCCGGTCATACCGGAAACATTTATTTATTCATTCAAACCAATCATTCGCTAAATGGAATTCAAGTCATTGACCAACATTGAGAGCAGCTTCAGGCGCATCCGGTTGATGCTGGCTGTCTTTACCGGCTGTTGTGCGCTCGTCACCGGCTATGCGTTGTGGAGCTCGTACCGTTTCGCCGAGAAGCAACGGAAAAGATCTATGTGCTGGATAAGGGCAAGTCGCTGATGCTCGCCCTCTCGCAGGATCTTTCAGCAGAACCGCCCCGCCGAGGCGCGGGAACACGTCCGGCGTTTTCACGAGCTGTTCTTCTCGCTCTCCCCGCAGAAGGACGCGATCGAGCACAATATAGGCCGTGCCCTGCAGCTGGCGGACAAGAGCGCCTATCACTACTATGTGGACTTTGCCGAAAAGGGATATATTACAACCCGGCTGATTTCGGGCAACATCAACCAGGTGGTACACGTGGACAGCGTGGTGTGCGACTTTGCCGCCTATCCCACAAGGCGCGTACATATGCCCGGCAGCTGATCATCCGTGAGAGCAACGTGACCGAGCGAAGCCTTGTCACCTCCCTGTTCGCTCCAGAATGCACGGGCGTTCGGACGACAATCCCAACGGATTCATTATCGAGCAGTTCACCATACTGGAGAACAGGGATATAAGGAGTGTGGAACGATGAGGAGGGAAACCTGCCGTCTTAAAACGTGCGGACAGCCGTATCCGGCTGTTGCCGCCGGCTGACCGGGAAGCAGCGCATTGTCTTGACAAGTGTCGTCTCGCTTCTGTTCACGGCAGCCTGCCTGTACTCGGTTGTCTCTTCCGTGTCCCGTTTGGGGAACGGAAGGGCGACATGAAACCAGGCATATCCGGCCCGTCATGTTACGGCCGGAAACAACAACCATTCATTCAAACATCCAGAAACATGAAAAATGGACTTTCAGAAAATCAGGGAACGGCTGGGGCTGTCAAGTGACAAGCCGCTGACTCCCGAAGAGAAGCGCCGACGCGCGAGATATATTGTCTATCCGCTCTTCTGCCTGCTGTGTGCCGGATTCCTTTTGTTGGTATTCAGCCCGTCGGAAAAGGAGAAGTCGGAAAAGGAAAAGGGCAACGGGATTTAATGTGGAGATGCCCCTCGCCGAAAGATTCGGAAATGGAGGGCGACAAGGTAAGCGCCTACGAGCAGGAAGCACTGGCAAAAAAGGAAAAATGGCGCAGGGGAACCTTCCAGGAAATGTCCGAACTGCTCAACAAGGACAGTCAGGATACTGCCGGCCTTACCGCAGGAAAAGCCAACACGGAACTTCCGCCGGAACCGGAAACGGAGAAATCCAAACCCGGCTCCGTCCATTCCTCTCGCGGAAGCCTACCGGAATATGAACCGCTCGCTAGGTGCTGTATATACCCGGAATGAAAATCAACAAAATGCCGATCTGCTCCGCCGTATAGAGGAACTGGAAAAAGAAAAGAGAACGGCGAAAGGACAGCCGGAAGGACAGACCTTGGAAGAAAAGATGGCACTGCTGGAAAAGTCTTACGAGCTGGCCGCCCGGTATAATGGGAAGCAGCCGGATGCCCCGGCTGCCGTGAATGGCCGGAGCGACCGGAAAGACAGGACAGCCGTCCGCCCGGTGAAACAGGTACGGAATCAGGTGGTGTCATCGCTTGCACAACCTATGGGCAATGAGGATTTCATCGCCGAATTTGCGGGAGAGAGGAATACCGGTTTCCATACCCCTATAGGCAGGACACTCCCTTCCGGCAGGAATACCATCGCTGCCTGTGTACATGGTACGCAGACCGTATCGGACGGGCAGGTGTTGCGCATCCGGTTGCTGGAGCCGATGGCGGTGGACGACCGGCTCATTCCCCAAGGGACGGTATTGACCGGCGGTACACGCATCCAGGGGGGAGCGGATGGACATCCTTGTAGAGACGGTGGAATACAAGGGCACGCTGTTTCCGGTGGAACTGGATGTATATGATGCCGACGGACAGCAGGGAATCCTCGTGCCGAACTCGATGGAGTATGATGCAGTGCGTGAGATAGCCGCGGGTATGGGCACCTCAATGGGGGAGCAGCATCAACATCTCGACGGATGCCGGGGCGCAGATTGCCTCGGACGTGGGCAAGGGGTAATACAGGGCGTGTCGCAATATGTGGAAAAGAAAATGCGTGCGGTGAAAATCACCCTGAAAGCCGGACACCCGGCTGTTGCTGCACTCTCCCGAAAAAAAATGAAAAGAGAAAAGAAACCAACCATTTATTCACCAACCAATCAAGAACGCACATGAAGAAGATTCTGATGATGTTTGCCCTGATTATGGGCGCAGTGACTGCATACGCGCAGCAAAGCAGCGGGGATTATTACGAGGGATTGAGCCGCAAGATCGGCTTCAGCCAAATGATTCCCCCGCATGGTCTGGAAATCACGTATGACAAGACCGTACATATAATTTTCCCTCTCCCGTAAGATACGTGGATTTGGGTTCCCCCAATCTGATAGCGGGCAAGGCGGACGGTGCGGAAAACGTCATCCGTGTGAAGGCGACCCGGAAACATTTCCGCAGTGAAACCAATATGAGCGTGATAACCGAGGACGGCAACTTTTACATTCAACGTCAAGTATGCCGACGAGCCGTTGCTGCTGAACGTAGAGATGTGTGACTTCATCCATGACGGGGAGTCGGTTAACCGTCCGAACAATGCGATGGAAATCTACTTGCAGGAACTCGCCGGGAGTCGCCCGTCTGGTACGGCTGATCATGAAATCCGTGTATGGGCAGGACAAACGCAAGGTCAAGCACATCGGCTGCAAACGGTTCGGGGTTCAATACCTGCTCAAGGGGCTTTACGCACACGGCGAGCTGCTCTATTTCCATACCGAGGTGAAGAACGCCACGCACGTGCCTTTCGATGTGGACTTCGTAACTTTCAAGATTGTAGACAAGAAAATCATGAAACGTACCGCCATGCAGGAGCAGGTCATCTATCCGCTGCGAGCCTTCAACTATGTGACCCGTGTGGACGGGAAGAAGAACGAGCGGACGGTGTTCGCCCCTGCCCAAGTTCCGCCATCCCCGACGGCAAGAAGCTGGTCGTGGAGATGTACGAGCAGGGGTGGCCGCCATCAGTCGTTTGAGGTGGAGAACGAAGACCTTGTACGCGCCGAGACTGTCAATGAACTGAAAGTAAGATGAGTGCCATGAAAAAAGAAACTTCATCTTCATTATCCTCCTGCTTGCCCTCTTTACGGGGCAGGCGGAAGCCCAGCACCGGCTGCCGGGATGAAAGCCGTCCGCTTTACCGCTGAAATGGCCGACGGCACAGCCGGGCAGACCGACCATGATGCGGGCTACGCGCTTTTCGCTGGCTGTTGCCACCCGCACTTTACAAAAGAAAGGGAACCAGTGGGTGTTTGGCTGTGAGATGCTACAACGTAATAACACTACCGAACACGGCGCCCACTGTCGCAATATATACAGGGAAGGCGGTTATTATCATACAATCCCTTTCCACATCCGGCAAGTCTTTCTTTCTGAACCTCGGCGCTTCCGCCTTGCTGGGCTACGAGGCCGTGAACAACGGAAACCGCCTGTTGGATGACGGAGCTTCCTTGCGCAAGTATGAGTCCTTCATCTATGGAGAGCGCGGTGACACTGGAAGCGGAGGGATACCTGTCGGACAGCATAGCCCTGCTGATACGCCTGCGTGAACGTTTCTGTGGGGCGGCGCTTCCGGCCGCTGCCATTTCCAGTATGGAGCCGGAGTCAAATACATTTTCTAACCTTAAAAAGAACAGATACCCATGAAAAGAATCCCTTTTGATTTTATGATGACAGCCTGTTGCATGGTATTTTCCTTTCCTTGCCCTTGTCGCTTGTGACAATGAGCTGGATATTCAGCAAGAATACCCGTTCACGGTGGAGTCCATGCCGGTGGCGGACGAGATAGTAAACGGGTGATGAGACGGTGGAAATGTCTGGAAATCAAGCCGGAAGGAAACTTTTCCGGAACTGTCTATACGCTGAGGTATTTCCAGCCCGACGGAAAGGCAGTCTGAAGATGGAGGACGGAACGGTACTGAAGCCCAATGACCGTTATTTGCTGAACGAATGGAAATTCCGTCTTTACTATACCTCGCAGAGCGGCAAGGAGTCACAGACCATAGACCCTATTTTGAAGACAATTGGGGGCTTTGCAACAGTTGACGTATGATTTCAATGGAAAGGAAGCGGAGAGGAAGACAATAATAATACGGAGGCCGCATGAAAAGAATACCGGTTATTATGATTTTTCTGTCACTTGTTCTGTATGGCAAAGGCGGAAAATCCCCGTCTGACAAGAGATAGGCGGTAGCCTCAAGCGGTGGGAAGGCTGGCACCGGGGGAAAATGCCTTACATCGTTACGGACACCGTTATCTAACCTTGATA
>VOFK01003653.1_pt1 | contig 14357 bp, 19 predicted proteins | sample 5384121 | NCBI WGS metagenome assembly VOFK01 (sample SAMN12384730, study PRJNA508395) | human gut metagenome | isolation source: healthy gut J | host: Homo sapiens | reverse complement strand
GCAAATATTCAAAGGTAACTGCTTACAAATCTGATTCCTACGTATCAGGCGGCGGCGCGCTCAGACGCCGTAAAGGTGACTATCGTGTGGAATGGCGCCCAGAAACATTGGTTCCTGCCTAAGGAATTCAAGAGCAGCACGCCCCCGTCCCAAGCACTCTTTTCTCCCCTATCTTTTCTCTTGCGAGAGAAAAGATAGGAGCCACCAAGAGCATCCGACAGTCAAGAATTTGCGACGACCTCTCAGTCAAGCTCCCCTGGGAGGAGCCTTTTACAACAGGATGCAGATCATACCGCCAGTATTTTCATTGATCATGCGGCCGAGTGTCTTGGTCAGCTTCTGCCGCGCGTCGTCCGGCATGCGCATGATCTTGGCGGTGACGCCCTCGGGAGACGAGCTCGTAGAGACTTGCCGAAGATGTTGCTCTGCCAGAGCTTGTCGGTGTCCTCCTCGTATTCGCCAAGCAGATAGTCGATCAGCTGCTGCGATTCCTGCTCGCCGCCGACCATCGGACTGATCTCCGTCTCAATCTGCGCGCGCGCGCATCATGTGGATGGACGGCGCGCTGGCGCGTAGCTTGACGGCGGTTGCCGTTCTTTTCACGATTTCCGGCTTTTCGAGCTTCAATTCCTCTGCGCCCGGCATGACGATGCCATAACCGGTCGCCTTGACCTGTTCGAGCGCGGTCTGGACCTTGTCGTAGAGCTTTTTCGTCTGCGCCAGCTCCTGCAGCATCTGCAGAAGGGCTTCATCGTCGGCGATCTCCACCCCGGCCTGCCGGGACAGCTCCTCGTAAAACAGCGTCTCCGGCAGATGCAGCTCGCAGCTGACCGTGCCGGTGCCGAGGTCGACCTCGCGCACGCGGGAATTCGTCGACCGGCTCGAGCTCCTGCAGCGTCCCGAGGACGCTTTCGGCCTCGCTGAGGCTGGTGAGCGCGCCCGCGCGCTCGAGCATGGCGTCGTAGAGCGCGGCCTTGACCGGATGGCCGTCCGGCAGGGCACGGACCCAGCTCGGCAGGAAGAAGCGCAGCTCCTCCACCGGGAAGGCGTACATGACAGCCTCGAGCAGACGGCTGATGTCCTGCGTCTGCATGTGCATGCAGTCCATGGCGAGGGCCTGCACGCCGTATTCGCTGCGCAGCTGCGCGCACAGGGCCTCCGCCGGGGCCGCGCCGGGGCTCTGCGTATTGACGAGAACGACGAAGGGCTTGCCCGTCTTCTGCATGTCGGTGATGGCGCGGGCCTCGGCCTCGCGGTAGTCCTCGCGCGGGATATCGGTGACGGTCCCGTCTGTCGTGACGACGACGCCGAGGGAGCTGTGGTCCTCCATGACCTTTTTGGTGCCGAGCTCCGCCGCCTGCGCCATGGGCAGCTCCTCCGGGGCCCAGGGCGTGGTGACCATGCGGGGCTGCCGTCCTCGGTGTCGCCGACCGCGCCGGGGATCATGTAGCCCACGGAGTCGATCAGGCGCACGCGCAGCGTCGTCTTGCCGTCGGGGCTGATGCGCGCGGCCTCGTTCGGAACGAATTTCGGCTCCGCGGTCATGATCGTCCGGCCGGAGCCGGACTGCGGCAGCTCGTCGGTGGCGCGTTCGCGCTCATAGACGTTTTCGATGTTCGGCAGCACGAGCTGCTCCATGAAGCGCTTGATGAATGTGGATTTTCCCGTCCGCACAGGGCCGACGACGCCGATATAGACCGTGCCGTCCGTGCGCCCGGCGATCTGCTCATAGATCGATCTGTGTTCCATAGTCCGCCTCCTCTGCCTTACATGGGAATGAGGAGAAGCCTTCCGGCCTCTACCTCCGGCTGCGTCAGATGATTGGCCGTCTGATGGCCTGCGCCGTGGTCCTGTAGCGCTTGGCAAGGTCCCACAGCGGCTGCTGCGCGCCCGTGCGGCGGATGACGACCGACGCGCGCTCCGCGCGCGGCTGCCGCGTCAGATCGAGCGTGCCGCCCACCAGGTTCTGCAGCTTCTGCTTCGCAAACGACTGCAGCTGGAACACCGCGTCGTACCGCAGCTCGACCGCACCGCTGCCGGCCGCGGCATAGCCCTCCGGCTGGAGCTGGAAGACGGCCTCGCAGGTGCAGTCCTCGTCCAGTGCGGTCTTGCAGCTGACCTCGGTGCGGAAGGATTCGGACTGCACCGCGCCGTCCGCGTCCGTGTAGACCGTGTCCGCGCGCAGGGGCACGTGGACGATCACGCCGTCTGCCGTGCGCTCGAGCGCCATCGCGTCGGGATAGACGCGGCAGTCGAGCACGGCGGACGCCTGCGCCGGGAAGGACGGACGGATAGGCTCGCGCAGGGTCTGCGCGTCGAGGCGCATGCTGTATTCCTGCTCCTGCCACTGGGGCTGGAAAATCGCCGCGGGTGGAATAGGCGTCCTCGCAGAGCGTGAGCGTCTGCGGCTGGATGACGGTGCACTGCGCGAGATCCCCGCGCCGAAGAGCAGCTTCTGACCGGTCTCAGTGTCGACGGGCTCGAGCTGCACGCCGGTCACGAGCAGGGCGGTCTCCACGTCCTCGTTCTGTTCATAGTCCCCCTGCAGCTGGCAGTACTGGGAGAAGGGGCACGGCGAGGCTCAGCGTGCGCAGCTCATTCTGCTCGTCAAGATAGGTCAGCTGCAAATTGGCCGTGCCCTTCATCACGGCCTTGCTGCCGACCAGATTCTGCTCCGTCACGACTGGCTGCAGCATGCAGTCGGCCAGCCGGACGATCTTCGCCCGCCCTTCCGGCACGTTCAGCTCCTCGCTGACCTGGAAGGCGCGCTCGGCCGTCCCGACCGGGACGGCGTTGGAATAGGACTGCGTCTTCTGCTGCAGGCAGGCAGGCGCGTCGGTCAGCGCGCACCTCCTCCCGTCCACGGCTCATATCCGTCCGCCTGGACCAGCACGCTGATGCGCAGCAGGACCTTGCGGGAGTTGATGAGTCGGCTGTCGGCGCTGCGGACCGAGCAGCGGACGACGGACTGCGTCAGCTCCTGCAGGTCGCTGCTTTCCAGCTTCAGGGTGAACGGGACGTCGGTGGTGAGCAGCTGCAATCCGCCCGCCTCGTCGGCATAGAGGCAGGAGGCGCGCAGATTGCCCGTCACGAGCAGACTTCCGGCGCGGCTGGTCTTGCTCTGCAGCTCCGGCTCGGCGTAGCAGATGAGCGTGCGGGCGGCGTCGGGCATGGCGTCGGGTATGATGAGCTCCTGCGTCTGCTCCTGCGCGAGGGACAGATGCGCCGTGCGCTTCAGGCAGGAACGCTGTTTTTGTTCGAATGCAAGCTCCATAGTCTCAACTCCTTGTATATGTTCTGGGATATCTATACGCGGAGCCGGACAAGGATATGTTCCGGAAATTATTTCAGCAGCAAAAGTCCGAGCACGATCAGAATGATGGCCACCAACACCCGCAGAAACCACCCGCACAGCGCAAACGACACCAGCAGCCCGATCCCCGCCCCGAACAGCACCAGCCCCAGCTGCTCCGTTTTCACACACATATATCGATCCCCCCCTCTGCGTCAGCATACGCAGAGGGACTCGCAGAGGTGCCGGTTTTTCGAGGCGTTTGCGGCAGCCACAGGAAAGCGCCGGGGCGGGTGCCTCGGCGCGGATCATTGGCTTCATATAGGAGCGTGCGCCTTACGGCCGCGGTTCTGAGACCTCGCGTCCGGCGAGGAAGACTTTTTTCACGTGGACGAGATCGTCGATGAGGAGCAGGTTGGCTTTTTTTCCGGGGGCGATGGAGCCGAGCTCGCGGTCCAGGCCCAGGAGCTTTGCCGGGTTCAGGCTCGCCATGCGGATCGCGTGGCACAGGCCGTAGCCGGTGTGCGCCATGAGATTCCGGCACGCGCTGTCCAGCGTCAGATGACTGCCGGCCAGATGCCCCTCATAGTCATAATTGAGATCCGGGCCCCAGACGATCCGTCGGCCTCGTTATTCTTATAATCGCCGTCGGCCGGCATGGAGTCGGTGATCAGGATGATCTTCTCCACGCCCTTCGTCCGCACGACCATCTTCAGCATGTCCGGGTCGACGTGGATCCCCGTCTCGTCGCAGATGAGCTCCGCGTACATATCCGGATCATACAGCGTATATTCGTCACAGCCTGCGCCGATGGTCCCCCTGCGCAAAGCCCGGCGCCTTGCCGGAATCGCCGTGGTGCGTCTGTACCTTCACGCCGCAGCCGCGCACCCGGCGGCACTGCGCGGCGGTCGCGTGCGAATGGCCCAGCGCGAAGATCGCGTTCGGATCCGCCCGGCGCACGTCCTGCATGAACCGTTCGATCCCCCGCCTGGCCGGGTCGATCGCCCAAATGCGCGCAAAGCCGCGCATCGCATCGATCAGCGGCCGGTATTCCTCCGGCCGGATCTCCCCGCGCCAGAGGATCGAGTTCTGGTTGCTGCCCTCGCCGCTCATATACGGCCCTTCCATATAGAGGCCGCCGAGGTTCCCCGCGCCCTGCGCAATGGCGGTCTTTACGTTTTCCAGTCCCTGCAGCATCTGCTGCAGCGTCAGATTGCAGTAAAAGGTCGGCAGGACCGTCGTCTCGCCGTGCGAGAGGAAAAAGATCCGCGCATGCGCGGGCGCGGCATAAAAGTGCTCCCCGGACCGTGCCGTGGTTATGGATATCGACCAGTCCCGGCGCGGTATATAATCCCTGCGCGTCGATCAGCTCCGCGTCCGCCGGGATGTCTACCTCCGCACGCTTTCCGCACTGCACGATGCGTCCGTTTTCAAACGTGACCGCACCGTCCCAGACATAGCTGTCTTCCAGGATCAGCTTTGTGTTGATAATTGCCTGCATGTCATTTCTCCTTTGTAACGCGGGATATCCCGCAGGGTTCCCTGCGGGATACGGGATCCTCTATAACAGCCGCCCTTCCTGCCGGCGGCAGTATAGCATTTCAGAACGCCGCTGCTTCCGTCACTGCAGCGTTTTCTCAGATATCCTTGTCCGCGATGCCGTTATACCAGCTGCCGAAGGGCTTGGCGATGGCTTCGGACACGTAGCACACGCCCTTCTTGAGACGGTAGATGGATGCCGGGCACTCCATGCTGATCGGGCCGTACAGCTCGAGCCGGGAGACCATGCGCTGCCACGAACTGCCGTCCGCATTGGCGAAATTGTGCAGCTCCACGACCTCTTTCGCGTGCATCACGTCGCGCGGACCGATCGTCGCGGACTTCGGCGGCACGGCCCACACGTCGCCGGACGCGCCCATGGGCCCGAACAGCGAGTTCTCGCAGACCGTCAGCGGGACCTCCGTCGTGATGCGGGAGCCCAGCTGCAGGAATTCTTCCATGGAGGCAGCCTTTGAACTCCCTCGCTGCGCGGATCGATGAATGCCGTGTGGCCGGGCCATCCGTCGCCGTGTTAGATCACGTCCACGCCGCCGCCCGTCACTTCGTCGATGACGTTGGAATATGCATCGTTCGCCCGGAGCTCGTTCGTAAAGGTGTGCCAGTGGTCGCGCGCCGGACGCAGGTCTTCCCGGATCCGGTAATAGAAGTGGTTCAGGAAGCTGTAGCCCAGGCCCGCGCCGTAAGTCAGCGGCGCGACGTTGCCATTCTCATCGGCCCACTCATCCATGGCAAAGGCATGGAGATTGCGGCAGTTGATGTTGAACTTGTTGATCATTTCCGCGACTGCCGAATAGGCCGCCGGCCACTGGTTCGGGCAGATCATGGAGAAGGGCTTATCCTCCAGATCGCTCTTTACGATGCGGTAGAACATATCCTGTACCATGCAGAGCGTCGGATCCAGGACCACGCGCACGGAATATCCGTTCTCGTTCGTGTATTCCATGTCCTCGCGTCTGATATTGCGCACGCGCTCCAGCTCCTCCAACGGCAGCTCGCTGTGCGGCAGCCACGACGCCGGTCTGAATCTGAATTCGTCATAAAGTCCCATATTTATACTCCTTTTGTCTTCGGTTTGCCGTTTTGTTGCATATGATGGTTGCGCTTCTTTCTTCCGGGAAATCAGGTCAAATAAAAAATTATAATATTATTTTTGCGCATTGAACCATTCCGAGGGGTTCAGAAGCCGTTCCGGTACATCCCGGAACAGGGTATGAATCTCATTGAGCTGCGCTTCGCTCAGCCGGGCTGTGCGGTCGAGCAGGTCCACATTCTGCCGCACCTGCTCCGCTGTCTCGCTGCCGAGCACCAGACTCGTTACGCCCGGCAGACTCAGTGCGAACGACAGGGCAAGCTCTGCAGGTGCCAGCGCGTACTTCCCGCACAGGCTGCGGAAGCTGACCAGCGTCTGCCGTGCGAATTCCATCCGCGGGTCGAGCTGCTCCGGTGTCTGGAATACCAGCCCCTGCAGATATACGCTCCGCACAAAGATCATCATGCCCGACGCGCGCAGCGCCGTCAAGTCCGCCGTTGTCGATCTGCCGCCGCCAGTCGAAGATATTCAGCGGGATCTGGGCAGCATCAAACCCGGACGCCGCGATCACGCGGTAGTCGTGATGAGCATAGGCCGAGATGCCACTGAAACGGATCTTCCCGGCCTGCTTCAGCTCATCAAACACGACACGCATGTTCTCACGGTCACAGTCGTACTCGTCAAAGTTATGCAGCATCAGGCAGGGAATACAGCTGAGTCCAAGCTGCTGCATGGAGTGCTCCAGCTGCGCATTTACGCTTCTGCGCAGTGCGTCTAGACCGCTGTGGTCGAGTGCTTTGAGCTTGGTGGTAATAAACGGCCGCTTTTCTTCCGGTATCGTCTGCAGCCACTGCCCGATGACCTGTTCAGAGTCGCCATAGGCCGCCGCCGTATCCAGCGCGCTGATCCCGTTCGTCAACGCAGTATCCAGAATCCCGAACGCCTGCGTCCGATCCGGCTTGCCGGACTGATTGTTGATCCCGTAGCTGACGCCGAGCTGTACCGTACCGAGTGAAAGCTCCGAGATGCTTACGCCCTTTGTCTCGTTGTATTTCATATGCTTTGCCTCAGCTTACCACGCAGTCCAGCCGCCATCGACCGTTACATTGGAGCCCGTCATAAAGCTCGACGCATCGGAAGCCAACAGCAAAATCGCGCCCGCGATCTCATAGCTCTGGCCGAAGCGACCAAGCATAGTCTTGTTAGCCAGCTGTGCGTTGAATGCAGCGTCGTCCTGATTTCTCGGGTTCGGGAACGGGCCCGGGGTGATGCTGTTGACACGGATGCCGTACTGCGCCAGAGACCCAGCTGCATAGCGCGTGATCTGTGCGACGCCCGCCTTGCCGGCACCGTAGTTGGGCGGCTGCTTCTGCGGATTATCGCCATAGATCCGAAGGTCCGGGGATACAATGCCGTACATCGAGCAATAGTTGATGATCGAGCCGCCGGTCTTCTTCATGAACGGAACGACCTCACGCATACCGCGGAACACCACACCGAGAGAACCGTCCACGCCCTTGTTGAACACGTCGTCTTCCATGTACTCCAACTGGCTGCCCTTGCCGTAGCCTGCGCCGTAGCTTGCGCAGTTGATCAGCACGTCGATATGTCCGTAGGTATCATAGACTTTCTGGAAGCAGGCGCGGATCGATTCCGAAGCCGACACATCGCACTCCACGAACAGATCGCCAACCGGCTGCGGGGCGTTCGCCCAGCGTTCTTCCGCCGCGCGGATATCCGCCACGACCACCGTCGCGCCGAAGTCCTTGAGAATCTTCACGTTTTCCGTGCCGAGATAGCCTGTGCCGCCCGTCACGATGCAGACCTTCCCGGTCATGTCCATCAGCTTTTTGTAATCCATTTTGCTCTCCTCGATTCTTACACGTATTCTTGCATATAATGGATGGTTTCCAGCTCCGCGCGGAACGCGGCGCGTTCTTCGTCGGTGAAACGCTTCTGCGGATAGACCTGATAGCCGCAGTCATAGCCGAGCATGGTCAGGATATCCTTGATGCCGCAGACCACACCGAACTTCAGGAGGATCTCAATGAGCTTGTTGGCCTTATACTGCGCGGCACGGGCCGTGTCGAGATCGCCTGCGCGGAAGCTACAGTAAATCTGGCTGAAGAGCTTCGGCATGACGTTGTAAGTCGCTCCAATGCCGCCGTCTGCTCCCATGGCCAGTCCGCAGAGCAGGCACTCGTCCGGGCCGTTGATGACGTTGATGTTGCCGCTGCGCAGCTCCTTGATGCGGTGCATGGTGAAGTAATCATAACTTGTCCACTTGAGGCCGATCATGTTGGGGATGTCCATAAACCGGTCGACCATGTCCCAGGTGATACTGACACCGGACAGCGGGGACGCATACATTAGAACCGGCAGACCGGAAGCGTCCGACAGCGCCTTATAATAGTCCGCAATCTCCGCTTCTCCATAGTGAAAGAAGAACGGCGGGACGGAGGAAATGGCATCGAGGCCGATCCGGCCAGCATGGCGCGCAAGCTCAACGGCAGTCGTCAGGTCAATCGCGCCGACGTGCGCAATGAGGCTGCCTCCGTTTTTGACTTCGTCCTTGGCAATCTCGGCAATTTCCATGCGTGTCTTTTTCTGCAGGACCGGGCCTTCCCCCGTTCCACCGCAGAGATAAAAGCCATTCAAACCGGCCTTCATCTGATCGTTCATCAGCCGGCGCATGCTTCTTTCATAGACGTTTCCATCCTCATCCACGCAGGAAACCAGGGCCGACATCACGCCGGTAAACAGAATATTTGTTTTTGTCTCCATCTGGATTTTTACTCCTTTTGTCTTGTTTATGAGCCAATCATAGCAGTTTTTTCTTCGCATTTTCCATCCGGCTGACGGACGAATTTCTGCACGCGATGTCCGGAATTCAAATCCTGCTGAAAGCATGAAAACCGGACGGTTTCTGTGGAAAAATGTCTGCTACGGCAATGGAAAAGCATCCTCCGTTCTGCTATATATTGAGGTAATGATTTGTTACAAGGAGAGACTTTTTATGCTTTTTGATACGTTCGACCATTATACGGTCTATCTGGGGCTGAACCCAGCGCTCGATGCTGCGCTGCAGACGCTTGCGCAGCAGCTTCAGCAGCCATTCGATCCGGAAAAGGAACAGCTTGCAGGTGGCGGCTGGTTTTTTGGAACCCAGTATGGCACCAGAGCGCGTACGGAGCTGAAGGCTGAGGCACATCAGAAATACATCGACGTGATGGCAGCCGCAGACGGCGAGGAAACAATTTACTGGAAGCCCGTCAGCGAACTGCAGACCGTTCTTGCGCCGTATGATCCGGAAATCGAAGCGCTTCTGGCCGGTGTGGACAGCGATGCCATCCCGCTCCGCCTGCATCCGGGCCGTTTTGTGGTGTTCTTCCCGGAAGACGCACACGCACCGGGCGGCATGTCCGGCACGCAGAGCAGCACGATCAAAAAATATATTGCAAAGGTTCCGATCTGAATTTCCGGGTCTTCTGCCGGGCTGTCCGCAAGACGGACAGCCCGGTCTGTTTTTATGCCTGCGCAAACTGCAGCGCAAACAGATCCGCATCCTTCATTTCGAACTTCAGACGGATCATTTTTCCCTCAAACCGGGACAGGTTACTGTTGCCGCGCCAGCTGACGACACGGTTGAGTTCATTGCCATAAATCAGGTCACAGTCTTCAACCGCAAAATCGCTGGCCGGCCAGCCGGTGCCGTCGCCAAGATCCCAACGCGGATCCCACCGGCAGCAGACGTCGCATAGTTCAGTGTCAGCTGATTTCCCGTGAAACGGAAAAAGCTTCGTAACAAACGAACCACCGGCATAGGGCGCATGGACGGAGAGGCAAAACCGTGTCGGCGGATCGCATAGCGGCGCAGGCATGCGTCGTCCCATTCATAGTGCTCATTGACAAAGATAGAGAATTCCTCTGCAGACGTTTCCAGCATGCCCCAGGCCGTAATGTAGTTGCGCTGCGTCCAGCAGCGCTCGTCCAGTTCCGGCCGCAGCCAACCTTCCAGGAAGGTCCGGTCAAAGCGGACGCCGTCGCGGCTGGTCATAAAGACACCGTCGGAAACGCCGGGGAACGGGCAGGACGCAACCTTGTGCCGGTCATACATAAACCGCATGGGCATGGAAATGTAAAGCTGTTCCGCACCGGGGCAAAGGAAGGTTGCGTTCGTGTAGAAGTGTTCCAGCGGAATATGGTGCTGGTAGCAGTTTGCACGCAGCGGCTGCCAGTGCAGAAAATCGCTTGGAGCAGGTATTCTGGATTGCGCGGATCCCGACACCGAGATCGTCGAGCGTATCGGGCACACTGACTTCGCGGAATTCACCATCCTGCGCTCCTCGGATTCCCCAATCGATCGGGCGGGCAAAAATATCGCGAGTAGCACTGATATCCATCGATATTCGGGGTCATAGAAGCAGAGATTCTGCGAGTCGAGCGCGCCGTCACGGATGATGGGTTCTTCCTGCATTTTTGCTCCAGTGAATTCCATCGGCAGACTGATAAGCGACAAGACCGGTAGAGATATGACCGGCAACCGCTTTATACCGTGCTTCAGGCGCGCAGGCAGGGTTTGTATCCAAAAACGGGGGAGAAATTGTGGGGACATGATGCCGCTGAGCAGGATATTGTTTTTGTGCTGCCCTCAAATTCAACCAGACCAAGCTCCGGCTTTTCCCAGTGGATCCCGTCATCGCTGAGTGCCAGGCAGGTATATTGCGCCGTACTCAGATCGCCCTTTTCCTTGGCAGTCGTCTGCGCGCAGGCACGGTAATACAGGCGATACTTCTCTCCATCAAAAAACACGCTGTTATAGGCACTGCTATGACTACGGTGTCTACACCAGCCAGTTCCCCGCAGAGTGCAACTGGACGGTCATCGATCCTCCCGCGATCGTCGACGAGACTCCCTACAAGGGCGTTTACCTCGACCGTGTCGGCTGCTCCATCACGGCTCCCGCCTATGAAGCTGCCTTCCGATGCACACAAGCAGGCCATCCTCGACGCGTTCATCTTCCTCAACAGCGACGAGCTGAACAGCAAGATCTACCCGTCGGCGGCATGATCCCCTACAAGACCGAAGTTATCGAGAACACCGAGCTCAGCGCAGACCTCGGCCCGCAGTGGGCACAGTTCGGCGACATCAGCAACTACGCCAGCATGTCCTGTATCCCGACTCCCTGCTCCCCGCTGGAAGGCGAAAACTTCAATACCGTCCTTGACTCCTACCTGCGCGGCGACCTCGACGATCTCGACGCTGCGCGCCGATCTGGCCGAGCGCTAAACGCGGCTTACAAGGAGCTGAAGGAATCCGGCGACGTCGACCTGTCTCAGTACGAGTACGCTTACGACATCTCCAAATAATTCATTTCCCTTTGTTGAATACATCCTTTACAAAAGGAGCCGCAGCCGCGGCCTCCTTTTGCGTGTGCGCACGCCCAAAGCCTCCCCCTGGAAGGGGGGAGGTGGCTCAACGGAATGCCGAGACGGAGAGGCTGCAGCAAATTTGCGGCGACCTCTCCGTCAGCCTGCGGCCACAGCTCCCTTACCCCTTTGTCCCTTCGGGACATTTCCCCCCTGATAGGGGAATCGGCCCCTGAGAGGGGGGCTTTTTCCCGCAGCGGGGTCCACCCTCAGGCCCTTCGCGCCAGGTGCTTGACAGAACGGCCTGGCGGAGCGTTCCGGCGGGCCGTTTGTGCTTTATTCTGCTTTTTCTTGAAGACGCTTGCCTTTTCCATGCGCCACTCCGGTAATACAGCAGCAGGATCACGCTGCACAGCACCCAGCCCGCCGGATAGCCCATCGCCACCGGGAGTGACCGTCCCCCCCAGACCCGGTAGACAATCATCAGGTAGATCTGCCGGAACAGCACGAACGAGCCCAGCATGATCAGCATGCAGCTGCGCGAATCGCCCGCGCCGCGCAGCGAACCGGAGATGATCTGGTTGATGCAGATGACTAAGTAAAACGGGGGAAATGAACCGGATGAACAGCGTCCCGTAGCGCAGGACCTCCGGCTCCTGATTGAACAGGCCGATGAGCTGCGGCGACAGAAGCATCAGCGGCAGCAGCACCACCACCGTGACCGCCTCCGACAATAAAAAGCGCCGTCCGGGTCCCCTTTTTTTCGCGCGGGCGTGGTCGCCCGCACCGAGATTCTGCCCGACGAAAGTCGTCACCGCCAGCGAGATCGTCGTGATGGGCAGGAGCGCGAAGGAATCGATCTTGTTATACGACGTCCAGCCAGCCATGCAGTCCGCGCCGAAGCGGTTGATATAGGACTGCACAAAAATATTGGAAAACGCCGTGACCGCCAGCTGCACCGCCGACGGCAGGCCCAGCGCGCAGATGCTGCCGAGCATGTTCTTCTCCAGCCGCACTGCCCGCCATTCGATGCGGTAATCGCCCTTCGACCGCGTCAGCACGAGCAGCACCAGCGCCGCCGAGGCGAACTGCGCAAGGATCGTCGCGATCGCCACGCCCGCGACGCCCATATGAAATACCGCCACGAACAGCAAATCGAGGACCGTGTTCGTCACCGCCGAGAAGATCAGAAAATACAGCGGCCGTCTGGTGTCGCCGACGGCGCAGGATGCCCGCGCCCATGTTGTACAGCAGCAGCCCACTCAATCCGGCAAAATAGATCTGCAGATACTCGCTCGCATGCGCAAGCACCTCCTCCGGCGTTTGCATCATCCGCAGCAGCGCGGGCGTCAGCACCACGCCGAGCGCGCTCAGCACAATGCTCATCAGGATCGTCATGGCGATGGTCGTCTGCACGGCGGTCCGGACGTTCTCCCGCTGCCGCGCGCCGTAATGCCGCGAGATGACGACGCCCGCGCCGGTCGCAAAGCCGTTGAAAAGCCGATGAGCATATTGATCACCGGCCCGACGCTCCCGACCGCGGCCAGCGCCTCCTTGCCGACGAAATTTCCGACCACCACGCTGTCCACCGTGTTGTACAGCTGCTGAAAAATGTTGCCGATCAAAAGCGGGACGGAAAACGCGACCAGCTGCCCGGGACGCTGCCTCTGGTCATGTCGGTGTCCGTCCGCCGCAGACCCGTCTGCAAAACGATCACCACCAGCTTTCTCTTTTTTTCCGCGGCCGCGCGCAGGCGCGCCGCTCTGTTTGTATCTTAACACAGCTTCGCCGCCGCGGGCAAGTCCGCGCGGCGCTGTTCTCTCGCAAAACTACGCGAAAAACAGAAAGGTTGTTGCATTGCAGTTGCGCTTATGTTATGATGTCCGGAGAAAGGCGGTGCATTCCATGGCAAACCTGAAAGACATTGCACAGAAGCTTGGCGTGAGCGTCTCCACGGTCTCCCGCGGGCTCAACGGCGGCAAGGAGATCAGCCGGGCAATGACGGAAAAAGATCCTCAAGGCGGCGGGCGAGCTCGGCTACACCCTGCAGGGCCGCGGCGGCCGCCACGCCGGATTGGAATTCGGCGGGCATCATCGTCCCCCGAACGGTCGCGTCGGAATATTACGCGCGTCTGGTGCACAAGGCGAAGGGATTTTCTCGCCGCGAAGGGCTATTCGCTCATCATGAAGGTGACGGATTTCAAGGCCGCGGAGCTGCTCGACGCGATCAACACCATGAGCCGCATCCACGTCAAGTGCCTGCTCGTCGTCATGGATACCGAGGAAAACATGTCCGATCAGCTCATCAGCGCCATGCACAGAAGCGGCCTGCCGATCATGCTGATCACGTCGAAATACTATCCCTGCTGGGTTTGACTGCATCCATCTCGACGAATACAGCGGCATCATCATGGGCGTGCAGCACCTGCAAAAGCGCGGCTACCAGCGCATCGCCTGCATCAGCGACCGCATGTCTCCCTCAACCGCGTCACCGTGTTCAAACGAGGCCATGGCTGCAGGGGCATGATGGTCGATCCGCAGCTCACGTGCCGGCCCCGAGCGCGGAGAGCGAGAGGCGGATATTCAGGACCAAGGGAGCTTTCTGTCGGAGAACCGCCCGGACGCCGTTCGCTGCTATGACCAGAGCGGCTGGTCCACGCCGGTGCGAAAGCGGTTCGCGCATCCTCGAGGATGCGGTCGTCATGGCTTTGACAACCTTCACTAAATAGTCGAGGGCGGCATCACCACCATCGCCAATCCCTTACGAGGACATGCTTCCGTCGCCGTCAACATTTCGACCAAGCGCACGAAAACCCGCAGATGTTTTTGCGCAGATCGCGCTGCGCCTCCATCTGGTCGTCCGCCACAACCTTGAGGCCGCGGGAATCTCACCATTGCGGTTAAGCATTGACCATTTCTGCGCCTCGGCTATGGTACAGAATAGTACCGCCTTGGCCGCGGCTTTGTTTGTGCACTGTGCCGTGTCCCGCGCGTTCCTCGCTGTCATCATGATCCCAATAACAACTGCAAATTTCAGTAAAAACACGGAGGAAGGCTCACGGATAAACGGTAGAAGCAATACGTAACTGAACGAAGCAATACCGGA
>VOFK01002915.1_pt1 | contig 14379 bp, 16 predicted proteins | sample 5384121 | NCBI WGS metagenome assembly VOFK01 (sample SAMN12384730, study PRJNA508395) | human gut metagenome | isolation source: healthy gut J | host: Homo sapiens | reverse complement strand
AGTTACAAGAAAGCCCTTCAATACCGATTGTTGCGGTAGGTCTCGACCATTCCCTGATAAACTGGGTCGGGCGCGTAGTCGGCCAGCGGAAATCCAGCCGGAACGACAGGGACCGGATTCCCTTGCCTCGCAGTCGCACCTCGGTAACCCCACCATGTTCAGGTTGGCCCGTCTGCGTGATGAGCACGCCGTCCTCCACCTCGTTGATCCGCTCGTGGCTGTGTCCGCCGATAATCAGGTCGTATTCCGAGGCTTCGTCGGCCAGTTCCCGGTCGTATTTCGAACCGATGTGCGTCAAGCGCCACCAGCACCTGACAACTGTCGCGCAGGTATTCGTACTCCTCGAGCGTCTGCACGGCATCCGTAAAACGCAACCCCTCGAAGATGGCGTCGTGGCCGTCCGATGGTTGTTGTACCCGTAATTGGTCACCGCAGCGACGAAAGCGAACTTCTCCCCTTCGCGATCGAGAATGACATAGGGTTTCAACTGCGGAATCGGCGAGTTCTCGCTGACCATGTTGGCGCAGATCACCGGGAAACGGCAATAACCGATCGCTTCGGCCAACGTCTGCTGCCCCACGTCGAACTCGTGGTTGCCGAGCGTGGCCACGTCGTACCCCAGCTCGTTCATCAGCTCCAACACGGGACGCCGCCCCTCGGCCTGATCTACATAGGCATTGCCCGTCCAGCGGTCGCCGGCATCGACCAGGATCACCGACGCCGTGTCCGACACTCGGCAACGGCCGTCGCCAACTGCGGAAAATTCTGGATTTGGGCATGTATATCGTTCGTTGATAATATGATAACTACTTTTTTCACGAGGTGCGCACGCACAAACGCCGCACACAGCAACAGCGAAATACCCAAGAAGATTTTTTTTTTCATCACAAATAGAGTTTACGTTTGTCAAAGTTAGGGAAATAATTGTATTTTTACGCGATTTATGAACAAAAATATGTCAGACACCCCTTCCGGTCATCTGCGAAAAAACGCAGGACGGACGATCGAGGTCGCGATGGGAACGACCCTGCTCGAAGTCGAACGGCAGCTCCGGCTCGACGGGCCGCATCCGTTCCTGGCCGCCTATGTCAATAACCGCATCAAGGAACTCAACTACAGAATATACAAGCCGGTAACGGTCCGGTTCATCGACATCACCTCCTTCGAAGGAATCCGGGTATATCAGCGCACGATCTCGTTCATCCTGCAAAAGGCGGTCCGGGAGCGTTTCCCGACCGCACGCTCTACCATCCGGCACTCGCTGGGGGCAAGCGGTTTCTACTGCGAAATATCGGGCTTCGACCGATTCCGCCGAACACCTCGACGCGATCAAGGCCCGCATGCGAGGGATCATCGACCGCAACCTGCCGATCCAGGGGGGGTGAAGATGCTCACCGACACGGCCCGCAAAATCTACGAAGGGTTCGGAATGACCGATAAAATCGCCCTGCTCGACTCCCGACCGAGGTTATACAGCAAAAATTTATACGATCGACTCCCTGCCGGGTTATTTCTACGGAGCCCTGACCCCTTCGACGGGTTACACTCCGCAGTTCGACCTGCACTCCTATTACAACGGCTTCTTCATCGCCCTGCCGCTGCGGACCGACCCGACGCGACTGCATCAGAGTGTCCACCAGGAGAAGATGTTCGACGTCTTCCACCAATACCAGTCGTGGGTGGAGATCATGGGCGTTCCGACCGTCGGACAGCTCAACTCGAAAGTTCTCGCGGGCGACGCCAGCGAGCCTGATCAAGATCGCAGAGGCGTTCCACGAAAAACAAAGCTGGCCCAGGTGGCCGGCTGCGTCGCGGAGGCCAACCGCGAACGGGGCGTGCGGCTGGTGTTGATTTCAGGCCCTTCGTCCAGCGGCAAGACCACCTTCGCCAAGCGGGCGTACAGCTCCGGGTCCTGGGACTCAACCCGGTACTGATCTCGCTGGACGACTATTTCGTGGACCGCGAAAAGACGCCCCGCGACGAAAACGGAGAGTACGACTACGAGGCACTCGAAGCGATCGACCTCGAACAGTTCAACGACCATCTGAAACGCCTCGAACGGGGCGAGAGCGTCGATATTCCGCGTTACGACTTCATCTCCGGCACCCGCCAGTGGCACGACAACCCCTTGCACGCCGACGAGCGGTCGGTACTGATCGTCGAAGGCATCCACGGACTGAACCCCGGCCCTGACGCCCGGCGTTCCCGAATCCCGGAAATTCAAGATCTACGTTTCCTGCTTCACCTCGGTCGCCCTCGACAACGTGTCGCGCATCGCCACCTCCGACAACCGGCTGCTGCGCCGCCTGACGCGCGACTACCGCACGCGGGGCAACGACGCCCTTTCGACGCTCGCCCGCTGGGAAAGCGTCGGCCGGGGCGAGGAAAGCACATTTTCCCCCTACCAGGAGAATGCCGACGTGATGTTCAACTCGTCGCTTTCTACGAAATCTCGGTCCTGCGCCGCTTCGCCGAACCGATCCTGCGGAAGTCCCCCGACACGGTTCCCGAATACGGCGAGGCCAAACGCATGCTCAAGTTCCTCGACAACTTCATCCCGATCTCCCGAAGAGATCCCGCCCACGTCGCTCCTGCGGGAGTTCATCGGAGGCAGCAGTTTCAAATATTGATCCCGAACGAATAAATTCGAATTACAAATCATAAAAAATCATTCTCAAAATCCTATGTTTGATAAATTTTCCGACCGCCATATCGGCGTCACCAATCCCGAGGATTTGAAAGCGATGCTCGCCGTGATCGGCGTCAAATCCGTCGATGAGCCTCTCATCGCACAGGTCATTCCTCAGTCTATCCGCCTGAAACAGCCGCTCGCCCTGCCCTGGGCATGAGCGAATACGAATTCGCGAATCACATCCAGGCCCCTCGCAGCCAAGAATCGCACCCTGCGTTCGTTCATCGGCATGGGTTACTACCCCTGCGCCGTACCGGCCGCCATCACGCGCAACGTCTTCGAGAACCCCGCTTGGTACACTTCGTACACTCCCTATCAGGCCGAGATTTCGCAGGGACGCCTCGAGGCGCTGCTGAACTTCCAGACCGCCGTCATTTCGCTGACAGGCATGGAGATCGGCAACTGTTCGCTGTTGGACGAAGGCACCGCAGCCGCCGAAGCGATGCTGATGATGTTCTCGCTCCGCTCGCGCGAAGCGGTCAAGGAGGGACGCAACCAGCTTTTCGTCGATCGCAACATCTTCCCCCAGACGCTCGACGTACTGATCACCCGCAGCGAGCCATTCGGCATCGAACTGGTGATCGACGACTACAATACATATGAATTCACCGGCAAGGAGTTCGGCGCCATCGTACAGTACCCCGCCGCCAACGGCGAGGTGCGCGACTACGCCGCCTTCACCGAAGCGGCCCATGCCAAAGGCGCCCTGGTAACGGCTGTTGCCGACCTGCTGTCGCTGGCCCTGCTGAAGGCTCCGGGCGAATGGGGGGCCGACATCGTCGTCGGCACGACGCAGCGTCTGGGTATTCCGATGGGCTTCGGCGGCCCGAGCGCCGGCTACATGACCACGCGCGAAGCGTACAAGCGCAACATGCCGGGCCGCATCATCGGCGTATCGATCGACCGTCTGGGCAACCGTGCGCTCCGCATGGCGCTCCAGACCCGCGAACAGCACATCAAGCGCGAGCGTGCCACCTCGAACATCTGCACCGCTACGGCGCTGATGGCTTCGATGGTCGGCTTCTACTGCGTCTATAACGGCGCCGAAGGTCTGCGCCGCTCGGCCAAGACGGCCCACACGGCAGCCGTAACGGTAGCCAAGGCGCTCGAAGCGATGGACTACAAACTGGCGGCCAAGAACTTCTTCGACACGCTCGAAGTAGAGGCGGAAGCCGCCGTCGTACAGTCGCTGGCGCTCGAACGCGGCATCAACTTCTTCTATCCTTCGGAGGATCGGGTTCGTTTCTCGTTCGACGACGTGACCACCCCCGAGGAGGTGAACGAGGTAATCGCCATCTTCGCCGAGGCCAAAGGCAAAAAAGCCAAGGCCGTCAAACTGTCGGAGGAGATTACCATCCCGGCCGCGATCCTGCGCCAGTCGGAGTTCCTGACCGAACGCGTCTTCAATACCTACCGCTGCGAAAGCGACCTGATGCGTTACATCAAACGCCTCGAGCTGCGCGACATCTCGCTGGCAAATTCGATGATCTCGCTCGGCTCCTGCACCATGAAACTCAACGCCGCAGCCCCCTCATGCAGCCCCTGTCGCTCGCCGGGTTCCAGAACATGCACCCGTTCGCTCCCGCCGACCAGACCGAAGGCTACCGCGAACTGATCGACGGGCTGGCCGCCGACCTGGCGACCATCACCGGCTTCGCCGCCTGCTCGCTGATGCCCAATTCCCGGGTGCCGCAGGCGAATACACGGGATTGATGGTGATCCGCGCCTACCACCAGAGCCGGGGCCAGGGCTACCGCAACATCGTCCTGATCCCCTCGTCGGCACACGGTACCAACCCCGCTTCGGCAGCGATGGCCGGCATGAAGATCGTCACGGTAGGCTGCGACGCCAACGGCAATATCGACGTGGAGGACCTGAAGGCCAAAGCCCAGGAGCACGCCTCGGAGCCTGGCCTGCATGATGATCACCTACCCCTCGACGCACGGCGTATTCGAGAGCCGCATCCGCGAAATCGTGGATGCCGTACACGACGCCGGCGGACAGGTATATATGGACGGTGCCAACATGAACGCCCAGGTAGGCCTCACGAACCCCGGCTACATCGGTGCGGACGTTCTGCCACCTGAACCTGCACAAGACCTTCGCAATGCCTCACGGCGGCGGCGGCCCGGGCGTAGGTCCGATCTGCGTGGCGGAGCACCTCCGCAAGTTCCTCCCTCGCATTCGATCGTCCCCACCGGCGGCGACGAAGGCATCACGGCCGTGGCATCGGCACCCTGGGGTTCGGCCATGCTTTCCCGATCACCTACGGTTACATCAAGATGCTGGGCGGCGAAGGTCTGAAAGCGGCTACCGAGATGGCGATCGTGAACGCCAACTACATGTCGTCGGCCCTCAAATCGGAGTACCGCACCTACTATTCGGTGAAACGGGCCGCGTGGGTCACGAGATGATTCTCGACCTGACCCACTTCAAGAAAGACTACAACATCGACTGCGGCGACATCGCCCATCGTCTGATGGACTACGGCTTCCACGCCCCGACGCTCTCCTTCCCGGTACACGAAACCCTGATGGTCGAGCCTACGGAGTCGGAGCCGAAGGCCGAAATGGACCGCTTCATCGCCACGCTCATCCAGATCAAGCGCGAATGCGAGGAGGCCGCCGCTTCGGGCGAAGCGGACAACGTAGTGGTGAACGCTCCCCACACGGCTGCCGAAATCTGCGGCGAATGGTCGCATCCCTACACGCGCGAAAAGGCAGCGTTCCCGCTCGACTTCATCCGCGAGTCGAAATTCTTCCCCTACGTATCGAAGATCGACAACGGCTACGGCGACCGCAATCTGGTCTGCCGCTGCACGGAATAAACCGGGACTCTGCATGAAAAAGGAGGGACGCGGACTGCGCCCCTCCTTTTTGGCTTTCACCCCGAAGGATTCGAGCCCTAAAAAACTCAACCCGGCACGCAGGACGATACCTCCCAGACCGCTCGAAGTGTCGGGAGCAGTCTGCTGCTGCACCTGGAATCCGAAGTCGATGTTCAGTGCCAGGACACTCCCCAAACCGAATTTCACACCGACGGCCGGCGCAGCATAAATACCGCCGTGCTTGTGGATGCCGTAACCGATATCCACTTTCAGATAGGGGGAAATCCGCCGGTCGAGGAAATAAACCTTCATATCGGCGAAAAATCGGGACGAACGAACGGCCTCCGTCCGGTGTACTCCCTGAAACTATCGTCCGGCATATCTCCCCGGGCGGAATAGTAGTTCCAGGCCACACCCAGGCCGACGAACAGTCGCGGGCCGATGCGCACGCCGTGGACGGTTTCCAGGACGAAACGGTCGTAGGCGTTCGATCCTACTCCGAAAGCGGTCCCCACACCGACCTCTCCCTGATAACGAATCCCCTGCCCGCTCTGCGCGAATACTGCGGGGAAGCACCACAGCGCCATGATCCATGCGAAGAATAATTTTTTCATCGTTTTCGCGTTAATAATACAATGTATAAATCCGTTTATTTCATCCCGATTGCAAAAATCCGGGCGAAAAATCGTATCTTTGTCACAATTACACTCAAATAATTTTCTGAAAACAATGAAAGTAGAAAAAAACAAAATGGTAGCGGTCGATTACAAACTGACCGTTGACGGCGCAATCGCAGACCAGTCCCAGCCGGGCGCTCCCCTCGAGTTCATCTGCGGAACAGGCATGCTGCTCCCCCCAAATTCGAGGAGGCGATCCTGGGCAAAGAGCCGGGCGAGAAGGTTGCCTTCACGCTCTCTCCGAAGGACGGTTACGGCGAGGTGATCGCCGAAGCGATCGTCGATCTGCCTAAAAATACATTCATGGTGGACGGCAAGCTGGCCGAAGACATCCTCTTCGCAGGTTCGCAGGTGCCGATGAGCGATGCACAGGGCAACCGCATGATCGGTACCATCAAGGAGGTGGGCGAAGAGACCGTGAAAATGGACTTCAACCATCCGATGGCCGGCAAGACCCTCAATTTCGAGGTCGAGGTCGTTTCGGTACGCGACGTAACGCCCGAAGACCTGCAATCGGCAGGCGGCTGCAGCTGCGGTTGCGACGGCGGCTGCGGCGATCATGAGGGAGGTTGCAGCGACCACAAGGGAGGCTGCGGCGAGGGCTGCTGCCACTAATCCGACACCGGAAAAGCGTTCCCGTACGCTTTTCTTCAATCCTGCAAGTGGAGAGCCTTCGGTTTTCCACTTGTTTTTATCTTCCCTTCATCCTGTTATCCATGCTCCATTCGATCCGCCAATTCATCGAGGCTCTTCAAGATCCCTATGGGCTGACCCGCACGCTGGGAGAAATCGAAGTGTGCCGTTCTTCGGACGGCGAACCCCTGCGCTGGGTCGGCAACAGCGCGGTGGTTTTCAAAATCCGCTGCGGCAGCCGGTACAAAATGCTCAAATGCTACACACGGCCTATGGAGCACCTCGAAGCGATCTATCAAGAGAAACTCCTGCGGCAAGAGCTTTACGTTTGGCAGGCCGACGGGCAGGGCGAGTGGTGCGACGTGGTCGTGGACGACTGGATCGAAGGAATCACGCTCTACGAAGCCGTTATGCGGGGCGCCGGCTCCGGCGACAAAGCGCACCTCAGCAACTTGGCCCGACAGTTCGACCGCCTGGCGCTGGAACTTCTCGAAAGCGACTGGGCGCACGGGGACCTGAAACCCGAAAATATTCTGCTGGATGAGAGCGGCACGCTCCGTCCGGTGGATTTCGATGCGATGTTTCTTCCCGTCTTCGCCGGAGAGAAAAGTCCCGAACTGGGCACGGCAGCCTACCAGCACCCCGGACGCACGGCGGAGGATTTCGACGCGTCGATCGACGACTACTCCATCGCCACGATCTCCACGACCCTGCACGCGCTGGCGCTCGAACCCGGACTGCTCGCCCGCTACAACCGGGGAGAGGGACTGCTGCTCTCGCCCCGGGAAATCGTCCGGCACGGCTGTGCGGCCCACGCAGAATGCCTCGCACTGTTCGAAAAGGCGGGCGACGCCGTCCGCTATCGCATCGCCCGGTTGCTCGAATCCCCGCTGATGCGCCTGCCGAACTTGAAGCCGCTCGTCCGATACGCCGTTTGCGGGCCCGAAACTCCGGCCGACCGGGGCGAACTCTTCGTCCGGGACGGACTGTGGGGTTTCAAAATCAGAGAACGGGAATTGATCCCACCCATATACGACGCCGGTTTCGACTTCTCCGAAGGCTTGGCCGCCGTCCGCACGGAACGCTGCTGGCATTTCATCGACCCCACCGGTGCCGTAGCGATCGACTGTTCGGACTGCAACGCGGTAAAACCGTTCGCAAACGGCCGGGCGATCGTCGTCCGCGACGGACAACGTCTGGCCATCGGCCGCAAGGAACCCCGAACCACCTTGCATATTTGACGGCGAACAACTATCTTTATCCGAAGAATACCTGTTCCGACAGGGTTGTTTCGCGGCAATCCGAAAAATAAATTTTCGATTGCCCGTCGCTTTGACTATCTTTGCAAAAGATAGAAGGCGACTCGGACAAGTTCGGACAACCGACGGTCGAAGCGAAGCAGAGGGCACTCGTGAACTCTGCCACGCAAAAAAAGAAACTAAAAGGGATGTTTGGCTTGCCGTCCACCTTTCGCTATCTTTGACATAGTTTTAGATAGGATGCGCCTCGGAAAACCGGGAATAAGTTCCCGTTTTCTCTCGGCTTTCGCTATCTTTGCAGAAGATCGGAGGCAGTTCGGCAATCTTTGCGTGCAAGCCCGCACGATTGCCCTCACCTTTCACGATCTTTGTCTTCAATATTTCGAATCGCAACGACGACATGACGGAATACAGAAAACCGACACCGGCCGAAATCGAGGCGCTCACGGCCGCCGGAAACAGCGCGGAAAATTGGGATGCCATCGAAGTCGCACAAAACTTCACCCCGGCCCAACTTTCGGGCTGTCGGCTCGAAGGACGCGTACAGATCGGGCGGGGAGCACGGCTGCGCCGCTGCACCATACGCAACTACCGCATCGGCGAAGAGGCGCTGATCGAAGGGGTTACGGCGCTCGAATGCCGCCGCGAATCCTCGTTCGGCAACGGAGTCCGGGTCGCCGCCATCAACGAGAACGGCGGACGTACCGTACGGATCTACGACCGACTCACCGCCCAGACCGCCTACATCCTGGCCGTCTATCGCTATCGCCCCGAGGCTGTCGAAGCCATCGAACGAATGATCGAACGCTACGCCGCAGAACGCCGCGACACCCTCGGTACCGTCGGTCCGCACGCACGCATCACCGGCGCCCGTTTCATCCGGGAGGTCAATATCGGGAAAGGAGCGACGATCGACGGAGCATCCCTGTTGGAAAACGGCACGGTCTGCGCCGGAGCTATGTCGGCATCGACGTCCAGGCCCGCGATTTCATCGCCGCAGAAGGAGCCCGCATTGACGGCGGCACGCTTCTCGAACGCTGCTTCGCCGGCGAATGCTGCACGCTGGACAAACACTTCACGGCCGTCGATTCGCTCTTTTTTTTTTCGCCAACAGCCACTGCGAAAACGGAGAGCCGTTTCGATCTTCGCGGGTCCCTACACCGTTTCGCACCACAAATCCTCGCTGCTGATCGCCGGAATGTTCTCGTTCTTCAACGCCGGCAGCGGCGCCAACCAGAGCAACCACCTCTTCAAGAGCGGCGCAGTGCACCAGTCCGTCCACCTGCGGGGCTGCAAATTCGGCAGCGGCACCTACATCATGGCTCCGGCCATCGAAGGACCCCTTTACGCTGGTCCTGGGCCGCCATACGCAGCATCACGACACCTCGGCGTTTCCGTTCTCCTACCTGGTGGAACAGGACGGACGTTCGGCGCTGATGCCGGGCGCCAACCTCACCAGCTACGGCACCGTGCGCGACATCGGGAAATGGCCCGAACGCGACCGGCGCACCGTCAAACGCGACCGGATCAACTTCGAGGAGGACAACCCCTATCTGGCCGGAGGAATGATCGATGCGGTCAATACCCTCAACTCGCTGGCGGAAGCGCACCCGACGCGGAGAGTTATGTCCACACAACCACGCCCTGATCCGCTCCACGCAGGCGCAAAGGGGCCTGAAGGCTCTAAATAAGGCGATCGTCGCCTCGCTCGGCGCAATGCTCCGAAACGGCGAACCGGGTCGTGCGGACGGCACGGGCCCGCTGGAACGATGTGGCGGGGGCAATACGTTCCCCGCCGGGAGGTGAAACGCATCCTCGACGCCATTGCGAACGGCGGCATCGATTCGCTGGAAGGCATCGACCGGGCATTCGGCCGGATAGCCGCCGACTACGACCATTACGCCCGCAGTTGGGCGGAAGGGGTGCTCGTGCAACTGCTCGGACACGCTCCCTCCCCAGAAGAGATCGCAGAAGCCGTGACAGCCGGAGAGCGAACCCGCGAAACACTCCATAAATCCGCCGAAGACGACCGGGCCCGCGACTGCTCGCCCGCCATGGCCGTCGGATACGGCGTGGATGCCGATTCGGAGGAGGAGAAAATGCAGGACTACCACACCGTAAGAGGAATCCGATAATGTACACCCAAAGTATCACGCGGAGCCACCGCACAGCCTTCATCCTGGCCATCGACCAATCCGGCTCGATGGCGGAGAAACTCCTGTTCCGGGGACGACAGACCACCAAGGCCGAAGCCGTCGCCGAAGTCACCAACCGGCCGGCTGCTGTTCGAACTCATCGAACGGGCCCGGCGCAGCGACGAGGTGCGCGACTACTACGACATCGCGGTATTGGGCTATTCGGGCGACGGAATCGTATCGCTGCTGAACGATCCGGAGCCGCTGGTTCCGGTATCGCGGCTGGCCGCTCTGCCCGTCGATTTCGCAGAAACGGTCGTGGAGCGCCGCATGCCGGACGGCGAAGCCACCTTCCGCAAGATTTCGATGCCGGCCTGATCGCTCCGAAAGCGGTCGGAAAGACACCCATGTACGAAGCGCTGCTGCAAATCCGCGACCTGACACAAGCGTGGTGCACGAATCCGGCCCACAGCGAAAGTTTTCCGCCCATCGTCTTCAACATCACCGACGGGGAAGCCTCGGACTGCGACCAGCGCGAACAGGCTTTCGCGATCTGCGAAAAGATCCGCACCATCGGAACCACCGACGGCAAGGTGCTCCTGATCAACATCCATATCGCCACCACGTCCGACTCCACGTTCGCTGCTCTTTCCGACCGAAGAGGAGATTCCCGCCGACAACCGCTACGCAAGACTGCTGCACGACTGTTCGAGTCCGATGCCCGAAGAAAGTTTCAGAGGCGATCCGACAGGTGCGGGGCGATCTGGCCAAACCACCCTTCCGGGGAATGAGTTACAACACGTCGATCGCCGAACTCATCGCCATCCTCAACATCGGCTCGATCAGCATCAAAATACAGTAAAAAAAGATGACCGTTCCCACCCTTTATAACTTCACCGAAGCGCTCCAGGCTCCCGATCTGGCCTTTTCGACGCTCCGCGACTGCCATCCCCGCCGGACGGCGACGGGGAGGAGTAGCCCTGTCGCGCACCAGTCGCTTCGCCGAAGCGGAAATCGAATGGCAGAGCCGGAAATACCTGCTCTGCTTCCCGCTCTCGACAGCCTCGATCTTCGCCGTCGAACAGACAGCGGCCCGGCTTCGGTACCTCCGGACTCCGTTGCTTACCGAATACACGATCCTGCGCGACGAAATGACCTACACGGACGACACCGGGGGACGACCCGCACCTGCGATGGTGCTGCATCGGCTGCCCGGAAGGGCGCCCCCCTTTCGGTCTGCGCCGCAGAGTTCGATGCCGAATCCCTGCGGCCGGCGCTCGATAAACTGGAGGCGGACTGTCCGAGCCTGGGCTTCAGCCACAAACAATCTCAAACCCGGCAACCTCTACGTCACCTCCGACGGACGACTGATTCCGTCCGGTACCATTTCGCCTGTTTCGGCGAAGCGACACGACGCCGAAGCGATTCGAACGTCTGCGTCAGTTCGTGCGCGAACAGGGCGGCAAGGGCAAAATGCTTTGCGACGCGGAACCGTCCCGCTACACCACGCTGCCCGAATTTCCGGGACATCTGTTCGTGGGCGAGATGTCCGATCAACTGGTTCGTGTGGAAGACGAAACCGGCTACGGGTTCGTCGATACCGAAAACCGACCGGTTATCGCGCCGCAATTCGTCTGGGCCGCCGACTTCCGCGAAGGACGCGCCGAAGTCCAGACCGCAACAGGGCATGGGCCTGATCGACAAACGGGGGACACTACGTGATCGAACCCGCTACGAAATCGTCGATTACAACCCCTACACGGGCTGTTCTCGCATTCGAGCGAAGGGCCGCCGACTTGCCGACTACAACGGACGCATCGTCGGCGGATTCACACCGCGCTACATCGAAGAAAACGAATACGTCGAGAAGCCTTAATAACTTAACAAAATACTCTATGGAAAACGTAAAATGTTCGATCATCGGCAGCGGGCCCTTTCGGGCGGCATGGCTGCGATCTACACCTCCCGGGCGAGCCTCTCGCCGGTACTCTACGAAGGGATCGAGCCGGGCGGACGACCACCACCACCAAATCGAAAACTTCCCCGGCTTTCACCGAAGGCATCGACGGCCCCTAAACTCATGGATAAACATGCGCCGGCAGGTTTGCGGGGGCGGATATCCGCCCGGGCGTCATTGGCCAGCGTCGATCCTCGCGCCGTTCCACGTCATCGTGAAGAAGGAGATCCAAGCCGAAGCCCTGATCATTTCGACCGGCGCCGCAGCAAATACCTGGACTGCCTCCGAAGAGAAATTCAAGGGGCATGGGCGTCGCGCCTGCGCCACCTGCGACAGATTCTTCTACCGCAAGAAGGACGTAGCGATCGTCGGAGGCGGCGATACGGCTGCAGCGAGGAGGCCACCTACCTGGCTTCGATCTGCCGCCAGGTATATCTGATCGTCCGCAAGCCTACCTGCGGGGCTTCGAAAGCCATGCAGGAGCGGGTAAATGAACACCCGAACATCAAAGTCGCCGAGCATACCACGGCCGAAGTATTGGGCGATGAAAACCGGCGTAACAGGCGCCCTGCTGCGCATTTGACAACAAAGGCACGGAAACCAAAAAATCGACATCCGCTGGCTTCTTCGTGGCGATCCGGGCAATTATCCCCAACACGGAGATTTTCGCAGACCAACTGGAACTCGACGCCGAAGGTTATCAAACCGTAGCGGGCAGCCTCCCGCACCAGCGTCGAAGCGGCGTGCTCGCCGCCGGTGACGTGCAGGATCCCACCATTTCAAGCGATCACGGCCGCCGGCTCGGGCTGTATGGCTGCCTGACCGCGAACGCGTTTCCTTGCCGCAGTACTTTCATTCAAGAAAGGGAACGAGTGCGCACAAGTTGCTCCTCTTCATCCCTGACAGCCGGACGGTTTCCCCGACTGTCTGGAAACCCGGTCTCTTGCAAAACCGGCAGGCGGAGAACACGGAAACCCTCAAACTCCTTCCACCTCCCAGCATGGGTTCTCCTGACGCGGCCGTCGCCCTTCTCGAAAGCGACGCAGCCAAATAGAACGGAAGATCCTTTTTGATTTTAGTGATTTTGACATGATGGACGATACGGAATTGACATATCATCTCTTTCGGGGAGGATTTATAAGGGCGAAGATGCCCCATAAAATCGAAAGATGAGTTTCAGCGTAAATTTACAGGCTCGGCTTTTCAACTTACGCCCACCGATATCCGTCGGCTTAAGGTAATAATGAATGTCATTGTGTGTCGATGAATGCTTTCAATGCGCTCTCAGCATCTTTTTTTGACAACCCTGTTTTTTTTCAGCCATAGCTGCTACTAATTCTGTCTTATTCATGGATTATATCCTCCTCGAAAATTATTTGTTCTAGATTTATAAATATCCTATACATCTATATATAACCTTTTTTCAGTGCTTTGTCAAGGAAAATATGATAAACTCGGGCTTTTTCTTCCTACCCTTCTGTCTGCCTTGCCAGAAACCTGGCTCCGCAATTGCCATCTTCTGCTTCTGTTTCCGTAAAATACATTCCTTCTTTTTTTGCCAAATAAAAACAATGCTCCGATGGCATCCCCTTCTGATACGATGGGACAAATCACCTCGGCGGTGACATCGTCCTCCTTTCAAACAACCGGCAAAATCTGGCATCCCAGCCGTTGCCATCACCACCTGCCGCTGTTCTCAATTGCTGCAGATCCTCGGTGAATGGCTTTTACCGGCACAGTCCTTTTTTTCCGGTCCTGCCACCGCCACAATCCTGATATCTGTCACAGACACAGGCCGTGGCTCTGGTCAGTTCCGCCAACCGCCTCTCTACATATTCTTTGGCCATGCGGCTCAATTCCCTATGGGGAGAATTTTTTTAATCACAATGATTTCTCGCGGTTTGAACTTACCAGGATCTCCATGGACTCACCTTCGCGAATGCGGAAGTGACCTCTTATCTCTTTGGGAATGACGATCCGGCCAAGTCCATCGATCCTGCGTACAATTCCTGTTTGCCTTCATATATGATCCTCCTGTTTTCCTACATGCTTTTCCATTTTGTGGTAAAAGGTAGTATGTGGAAAACAGAAAAAATATTCATAATGTTATACAACCTTTCAGGTGCCGATATTTCCCAATTCCGTGATTTGTCAATGCCATTCTGCAGCACATGTAACTAAATTCAAAGCGTATAATGA
>VOFK01001531.1_pt1 | contig 14381 bp, 22 predicted proteins | sample 5384121 | NCBI WGS metagenome assembly VOFK01 (sample SAMN12384730, study PRJNA508395) | human gut metagenome | isolation source: healthy gut J | host: Homo sapiens | reverse complement strand
TGCCACATGTATTGCTGTGCTTTTGACAAGATGGTTGCGGATGAATTAAATGTTAAGGCAGAGGATATTTTAGGTAAAGACTTATTCTTAGTCAATCGTCAAAAAGGTTTAGTTTGGGGATTGGAAAATGAATTTGTTTCAAGTCCTAAATTGGATGACTTACAATGTGCATTCGTTTCATTGAAGGCTTTTATGGAGGCTGAAAATGAGAAGAGTGTGAATGTATATTGTTGCTTCGATAATGAAGAAGTGGGTTCAAATACAAAACAGGGAGCTATGTCTACTTTCTTAAAAGATGTATTGCACCGTATCAATAATGGTTTACATAAAACGGAAGAAGAGTATTATCAGGCTATCGCAAAAACTTTCTTAGTAAGTTGTGACAATGCACATGCACTTCATCCAAATCATCCTGAAAAGACAGATGCCGTTAACTATGTCACAATGAATGGTGGTATTGTCATTAAGGAAAGTGCAAACCAAAAATATACAACGGATGCGTTTAGTCGTGCGTTATTTACAGGGGTTTGTCAAAATGTAAATGTGCCAGTACAAAGTTTTGCGAACCGTAGTGATAGTGTTGGAGGTTCTACACTTGGTAACTTATCAAATACGCAGGTAAGTATTCATGCGGTTGATTTTGGTTTAGCGCAGCTTTGCGATGCACTCATGTTTTGAAACAGCCGGTGTTAAGGATACGGAATATGCGATTATCGCATTGAAGGAATTCTATGAAACAAATGTGCAGATCGATGAAGCTGAATCGGTATGTCTAGAGAAGTAATTGTTCAAAGAATAGAGAAGTCGGATTTGATCGATGCGAAAAAAGGAATTGATGATTGAAATTGTCCAAAATAAAAAAAGAGGATGATTTTGATAAGAAGATCGATCGTTTGTATCGTCAATTTTCTAAGAGTTCTTCTTTTTAAAAAACATGCGGAAAAGATGGTTTGTCGGGATGATGAAAAGTTAAAGATTTGTAACATGATGCTTGTGATGAGTGTGACTTTGACTTTGTTCTTTTTAAAGGCTGTCTTGTTTTCGAGTTATGTGGTTAATTTTAGTGTGGATGCGATTGTTGGTTGTCTAGCATTCGTATTCTCATTTATCAATGTTCGTACAAAGTATCGTACGTTAAGAAGATATAATCTAGTTCGTGACTTTATCTATTTGGATGGTTTATCTTTACTTCTTTGTATTTTGTTTAAAATTTTTTTTCCGGTGCAGGTGGATTTTTCATTGATTATTTTATTGGTGGATTATTATTTGTGTAAGAAAAGATTTAAGGAAAAAGCATTTAAAATGTTGGAGGCAAATTAACAATATAGGGGGTATCCTAGGCTTGATACTCCTGTTTTTTTTTCTCATTTGATTTTAAAGACTAGCCTTCTATTTTTAATTCAATTATGGTATTATTGTTAAGTAGAATGTAAAAAGGAGACGTCGAATGAGTAAGAAAAAAGAGTTTATGCGGCTATCGAAATTGCTGATCAAGAGATTCGTCTTATCGTTTTAGAGATATTTGAAGCTCGTTACAACGTTTTAAGAACAGAAAGAGTTGCTTGTTCAGGTGTAGATAAAAATCAAAAGATTGTCGATGAAAGTGCTATTGTTACAGCCATTCGTCAAGCTATAACGAATGCACAGGCGCTTTAGGATACCACCGAATTGAACGTGTATTATTGGCTGTTCCTAGTGTAAATGTAATGCGTAGTTCACAAAAGGTACGTGTGCAAATTGAAGATGGAACGAAGAACATTCGTTTATTCCATATTCAGCAAGGATATAAAAACGCGATTCAAAAACGATTGAATGAAGATGTAGAATTTGTAAATGCGAATAAGGTTACTTATGAAGTAAATGGTACAGTAAGTCAAAAAAACTTCCATTGAATCAGGAATGTGAAGATTTCATGATGGATGTAGATTTATTATATGCGGATAAGGAAACGATTTATTCATATGCTCGTTGTGTTGAGCAGGCAAATCTTGAAATCTTAGATTTATGTTTAGATTCATTTGCGATTGGTCAGGAAACAGCTGCTTTAGCACAGAGTACAGAAAGAGTTACAATTCAAATTGATTTGGAACAGAATCATTCTACTTTAGCTTTGTTTAGCACAGGTCGTTTGATGACTTGTACAACATTGATTTTGATATTTATGGTTTATTGAAGATATTCAAAAGAAATATAAGTTGAGTGATGAAGTATGTTACAGATTGTTGCAAAATATTTTCTCAGGTCAAGAAGATGAAAATAGTGATGTGATCATTTATATTGAACAAAGAGAAGATATGCGTGTTGAGATTACGGCAAATGAACTTGCGAAAGCTTGTTTACCTCGTATTCGTCAATGGATTGCAGCTGTCAATGATGCATGTTTACCAATTGTTCGCCAAGGAAAATCTAGATATGTCATTACCGGACAAGGAAGTAATATTCCTGTGTTGAAGGATTTAGATAAATCTTTCAATGCGAGTGCAATGATCTATCAAGAACAAGCAATTGGTGCAAGAGATGGTGCGTTTGTATGTGGCTTAGGTATGGCATATGCTTGGCAAGATATCAATCGTATTCACCATGATGATCGAATCAGTGCTAACAATAATGAATTGGAGGCAAGTATTGATTCAATCAATCAAAAGGCATCAAGTGTTGAAGGTGGATTTACAAAGAAATTAAAGAATGCTATTTTAGCGGAAGAAGAATAAAAAGAGAGGAAAATATTATATGACTGAATTTAATCAAGTAGCAAATATTAAAGTATTTGGTGTTGGTGGTGGTGGATCCAATGCCGTTAACCGCATGGTTGCTGATGGTGTTAAAGGTGTTGATTTCTATATCTGCAACACAGATGTACAAGTAATGAAAAATTCTCCTTGCGATAATAAAATCGTTTTAGGAAAAGAAACTACAAAAAGGTCTAGGTGCGCTGGTGGTAATCCAGAATATGGACGTAAAAAGCAGCTGAAGAAAGTGAAGCTGAAATTCGCGAATCAGTAAAAGGAAGCGACATGGTATTTATCACTGCTGGTATGGGTGGTGGAACAGGTACTGGTGCTGCTCCATTAATCGCAAAGATTTCTAAAGAAGAAGGTGCTTTAACAGTTGCGGTTGTGACTCGTCCATTCACTTTTGAAGGTCGTCGTCGTGCAAACAATGCCAAAGATGGTATTGAAGAATTGAAAAAATATGTTGACTCATTGATCATTGTATCAAATGACAACTTATTAGATGTGATTGGACGTAAACCAATCGAAGAAGCATTCCAAGCTGCAGATAATGTATTACGTCAAGGTGTTCAAACAATCTCTGATTTGATTGCGGTTCCTGCATTGGTTAACTTAGACTTTGCGGATGTTCGTAGCGTTATGCAAAACCAAGGACGTGCATTGATCGGTATTGGTATGGCAGAAGGAGAAGACAAAGCAATTTCTGCTGCTGAAAAAGGCAATCCAATCTCCATTATTGGAAGCACAAATTTCTGGTGCTAAATCAGCTATCGTAAATATCACTGGTGGTGACAAAGTTAGCTTATTTGATGCTCAAAATGCTGTATCAGTAATCCAAGATGCGGCTGGTGGAGATGTTGACTGCATCTTCGGTATCGCAATCAATGAACAATTAGGTGATGCGATTATCGTTACTGTTATTGCGACAGGATTTGAAGAACCAAAAGAAAAACAACGTAAAAGACGTACTGAACCAGTCATCAAACAAGTTGCGAATGATGCATTATTTACAGAACCAAAAGTTCAAGCTCCTGTAAATTCAGGTGTTGTAACAAGTGTTGAAAACAACTCGAATGATGAACAAATTCTAATTTCTTCTTCAATCGTTAATTCACACATTTAGAGAGCCTAGGCTCTCTTTTTTTAGTGTTATACCGACAAAATTATGACGGTAATATTGAATAAATGACGGTTAAACAATATAATTTAGTTGGGTGATATAAATGGTTAAATATTATGAAACACAAACTATGGAATTAAAAGAAAAATATACAGATTCAATTGCTAAAGAAATAGTATCTTTTTTGAATTCGGATGGTGGAACTTTAATTGTAGGTGTTAAAGATGATGGTACTGTAGTTGGAGTTGATAAATTAGATGAAACTTTAAGAAAAATATCGGATGTCATTACAGGGCAGATTGAACCAAACCCGCAAGATGAGATTACAACAGAAGTTCGGTTTGATGAAAAAAAAGCTTTAATTGTTTTGAATATCTCAAAGGGAGTTCGCAGTATTTATTGTCAAAAAAAATATGGTTTTTCGTCAAATGGTTGTATCATTCGAATTGGAACCGCATGTAAAGAAATGACTCCTGAACAAATTAAGATTCGATATGAACAAAATTTCATAGATAATGAATATATGTTGAAAAAAAGAAATCGAGTATGGCAGATCTGAGTTTTAGAGAATTGAAGATTTATTATGCGGAAAAAGGATATCATGTTCTAGATAATAATTCTTTTGTAAAGAATCTAAATTTAAGAAATCAAAATGGTGAATATAACTTATTAGGAGAATTATTGGCAGATCGAAATAATATTCCATTGATTTTTGTGAAATTTCATGGGTCGAATAAAGCCTCTATTTCAGAAACTAGTAATTTTGGGTATGGTTGTCTATTAACTTCTTATACAAAAATTAAGAATCGATTGATTGCTGAGAACATCTGTATTTCAGATACGACAGTGCGCCCTCGTGTTGATACATATTTATACGACATTGATTGTGTGAATGAAGCAATTTTGAATGCATTGGTGCATAATGATTGGACGATTACAGAACCACAAATATCTATGTTTAGTGATCGTATTGAAATTTTATCGCATGGGGGGCTTCCAAATGGTCTGACAAAAAAACAGTTTTTCGAAGGGATAAGTAAACCTAGAAATGTTATGTTAATGCGTATTTTTTTGAGTATGGGACTTGTAGAACATACAGGACATGGTATTCCAACAATTGTAGAGCGTTATGGTGAAGAGGCGTTTGAAATTGAGAATAATTATATTAAATGTACAATTCATTTTGATAAAGAAGTGATGGAAAAATCAAATAAAACAATTGTTCAAGAATTAAATACTGTGCAACATGCATTGTTAAAACCCTCAGAAGAAAAAAGTTTTGAAAGCTATTTTAACAAATCCAGATGATTCAGCATTAAAAATGTCTGAAAAAATAGGCTTAAGCCAAAGAACTGTTGAACGTGCTTTAACAAGGCTTAAACAAATTGGAAGAATTGAGCGAATTGGAAATAAAAAAGATGGTCGTTGGATTGTGATAAAGTAATTGTATAAACATCTGTCATTATTTGATAGGTGTTTTTTTGTCGGTAATGTCGGAAATAAATTTGAAAATGTCGGAATAAATGTCGGAATAAATGTCGGTACAGTGTCGGAAATGCAAAAAAAAACAGAGAATCTCTTCTCTGTAATAGGCATGGCTGGGGTACTTGATTCGAACCAAGGAAATGTCAGATTCAGAGTCTGATGCCTTACCGCTTGGCTATACCCCAATGTGCCTATTTATAATACACTATTGGTTATTTTTTTTACAAGTGTTTTTTCATGTAAAACACTTGTTTTTTTTTGCGTTTTAGATCAGATAGGTTCAATCGTTTGAAATTGATGGAAATTCACGTTCTTTTTCACATTGGCATGTCACAATTATAGGTGAGAAGAAAAGAGTATATAAACAGGGGGGGTGAAGAAATGAAAAAGAAGATTTATATATGTATGAGTATTCTTATGGTGTTGTTTCTTTCTTTGACAATGGTGCATGCCAATGAATCAACAACATATCGTTTGAGTGAAAAAGAAATGGAGATGATGGATGAATATAGTAAGCAAAATGTAAATACGCCTGAATTTATTCAGTTGCGAAAAGAAAAGGCAGAAACCTATGGATTAGTCGACTATTGTGATGAAAACTATATTTTAGAAGAGGATTTCTATGATGAGTATGCCGATGCATATTTGATGCAAAATGGATTGATGATACTCGATCGATATAGTGCAGGATTTGAATCGAGTTCTAGTTTTATGATGGCTAGATCTCAAAGTGTCACAAATGTTTTCCATCATCGCTATACAGAGCGTAATGGACATTATCTTGCCAATTGTCTATATCAATTATCGAATTCACACTATGCCTTTTTGTGCACAAGGATTGAATGCCAGCCCATCGAGTGGAAGTGTTACATCCGATCCTTATTTAGTAACTAATGCGAATTTGAAAAAATGTTTATATTATGGCTATAACGGACCAGGTGATATATTGACGAGTCGTTATGGTGAAAGTGCTGCCATTGTATTAACGGATGAATTGGTTTCGAATGCTTATTCGTCAAATTGTATCAGTAAGGCACTTTCCAATGGATATCACTGGAATAATGTGGTCAGTGCCTTATGGAATGAAGTCACTTCAAAAGCGGAACCAAGTGGTTATGATGTGTATTTTGTCGATGTTGCAGGACAAGCTTATAACTGGCAAGGTGTCATGACAAGCATTCAAAAATTGGCATATGGTGTAAATAGTCCTAAGGGAAGTGTTCAAATTAAAAAAGAGTAGTCGATTAAGTGATGTAAGCACAAACAATGTAATGTATACATTAAAAGATGCAAAGTATGGTTTATACAGTGATTCTAGTTGTACTAAAGAAGATGGGTGAATTTCTTCTTGATGAAAAAGGAAATTCCAATGTCATTTCGAATTTAAGTGTTGCGAAATATTATGTTCGTGAAATCAGTGCACCAAAGGGATATGCCAAAAAATGATACGGTATATGCTGTTGACGTAAAGAGCAATCAAGTTGTAGAAGTGGCTGTATCGGATGTTCCTTATACAAATCTTGTGAATTTGATGTTAGTCAAAAAAGATAAGGATGATCAATCTAAACCTTTAAAAGATGCGCAATATGAATTCAAGTTTTATGATCAAGAATCAAGTAATAAGTCACCGTTGCGTACGTGGCTAATGAAAACAGATGCCGATGGAAGGATCTTAATGGATGATGCACATAAAATTAGTGGAGATGCCTTCTATAAAGATGTGGATGGAATGGTTTGTTTACCACTAGGAACGATCACAGTACAAGAGGTTGTGCCTCCTAAAGGCTATTTATTAGATCCAACAATCTTTGTTCAAAAGCTTGAAGAAAAGAATGTAATGTCGACACATTTTAATAGTTTTAAATATTTTAATGCAGTGGACAAAGCGAATTCCTTAAAACTAGTAAAGGTGCAAGAAGGTACAGATATTCCGTTGTCGAATGTGACCTTTAAGCATTTTGTGAATGGATCATTCTATATTGGGCAAGATACCACAAATGAAAAGGGTGAAATTGAATTTGTGGCTCTTTCAAGTGGTAAACATACGCTACAAGAATTTAAAACAATCGATGGGTATGTGTTGGATGCAAGTCCAATTGAATTTGAGGTTCTAGAAAATGGAAGTATTACAGGCGTTAATTCTGTAATTAAAGTGGAAAATAAAGTGAGACCTTTCTCATTAAAGATTCAAAAGAAGAATGATAAAAATGAACTTTTAAATGGTGCCGTATTTGGCTTATTTAAAGATGAGAAATGTCTAGAGTGTTTAGAAGAAAAGACAACGCAAGATGGTGTTGTGGTATTTGATGGTTTAAAGAATAAGGAAACCTATTATGTAAAGGAAGTAAAGGCTCCTGCAGGTTATCGAGTGAATAAACAAGTGTATTGTTTAAACACAGATTTTGTGCCCGTAAATAACCAATTTGATGTATATATCAACCAAGAAAAAGTAAATGGTTTATATGAAAATGGAACAATAAATATGGAGTTTATCAATCAGAGAATGGTGAAGCTTCCGCATACGGGTAGTGCAAAAGCTTTATTTATGAGTGTGATGGGTATGTTTTTGATGGCTAAGAAATTGAAGGAGAAGGAATGAAAAAAAGAAATTTGATTTATACAGGATTGTTGATGTTGTCTTTAGTGACAACACCTGTATATGCACAAGATAAAAGAGTGGAAGTCACAAATGGTATTTGTATGCTTGAAGAGGGAAGTGCAAGTATTGTCATTCAGGCTCATGATAAGCAGCCGATGAATGGAAAAACTTTTCGTATGTATAAGTTGTTTGATGCAGAAAATTCAAGTGATAATGCCTCTACTAGTTATACATTAAATCCTGTATATGCTTATAAAATCAAACAAATTGTAAGTACTAAATTGAATCGGAGTGTAGATGATCAAGATGTGCTTGATTATATGCGCTCATTAAATAATTCAAACAATCAAAGTGAGTATCGTCAGTTTATCGAGCAAGTTCAAAATGCAATTATGAATTTAGATTCGTATATCATTCATGTAGAAAGTACAGATGTCAATGGGAATATTGTGATTGATAAATTAGCATATGGATTTTATTTGATTGATGAAGTTACCAATGTCATCAATACACATGGTGCAAGTTCATTGACGATGGTGAATACGGCAAGTCCAAAAAGTCGTCATGCAGATCAAATCGGATTATCCAAGTGTTGAAAAAAAGGTATATGAAGATGACAATTCGATTGGTTGGAATGATATGGGTGATTTTGAGATCAATCAAGATATTCCATTTAAATATGTATCGAAAGTGCCAGATATGAGTGGATATAAAACATATTTCTTTGAGTTTGAGGATGAAATGGATCCATGTTTATCTTTAAGAGCGGATAGTGTGAGATTAAAAAATCAAAGATCAATTCGTTGTTCAAAATAAGTATACATATACTGCAACGGATCGTGGCTTTAAAATTACGTTTACAGATTTAAAACAAATTCTAACATCAATAAAGGAGATTCTATAATTTTATCGTACACGGCTTATTTGAATGAGAGTGCGGTACCTAAAATTTCTAAAAGAGGATTTGAAAATAAGGTTCGTGTAAATTTCTCAAATGATCCACAAAATGAATCGAAGGGACAATCGCCTTGGGATTGTGTGGTGTGCTATACATATCAATTGAATGGGTTGAAGAGTAATGAGAAGAATGTAAAGTTAAAAGGAGCTACTTTTAAAATGTATCGTGATGCGGCTATGCGTGATCAAGTGAAAATGAAGAAAACGGATAGTGGCTATGTTGTTACGGATGGTCAAAGTGAAGATATTGTCTCAAATGAGAATGGTGAATTTGAAATCTATGGTTTAGATCAGGGTACGTATTATTTAAAAGAAACAAAAGCACCGGCTGGATATCAATTGCTGCAAAAGCCAATTGAGCTTACGATTTCGCCTAAGTTTGTTGAGAATCGAAATAACTATCGTTCAAATGGAGATGGCTTGTTGAAATTAGAGGCTTCAAGTTTTAATACACCATTGAATGTAAGTCAGTCGGATGCGATCATTGGTTTAAAAGTCATTAATAAAACAGGTACAAAACTTCCTGTCACAGGATCTTTTGGCACAATTTTGTGTGTAGTTACGGGTGCAGGCATTATGGTTTATGTATGTAAAAAAGAAAAGGGAAGAATAATTTATTATTCTTTCTTGGCTTTTTACTTTGTGTATTGCCAATCCTTTTAAATTTGGTATTTCAAAGCCGCATGGAAAATGTAATTTCAAGTTTTTATCTTGAAGAGGATACAACGCAAGAAAAAGCTTGTAGAGGATGCGTATTTAAATGCTGAACTATACAATCAACAATTATTTTTGAATCAAGAAAGAGAAAATTATGACACGATTTTGAATTTTACTTCCACACAAATCATGGCCACCATCCAGATTCCAGTCATTGATGTTGATCTTGCCATTTATCATGGTACGAGTGATGAAGTATTAAATCGTGGCATTGGACATTTTGAATTCTCAAGTTTACCTGTAGGAGGTAAAAATAGTCATTGTATATTGACGGGGCATCGTGGGTTTTGCCTAGTGCGAAGCTTTTTACGCGTTTAGATGAATTAAAGAAAAAGGATCAGATCTATATTCATGTTTGTAAGAAAACTTTGGTTTATGAAGTTGTGGATAGTTTTGTGGTAGAACCAGAAGATATTTTGAATATGACAATTGAAAAGGATCAAGATCTTTTAAGTTTAGTTACATGTACGCCATATGGTATCAATACGAAAAGGTTGGTTGTGAAGGCAAAGCGTATATTTCCTAAAAAGAAAAATCAGCCAAGAAAATCGTATTCGATGCGGGAATTTTTGTTTCTAATCATTCCAGTTGTATTCTTGATTGTATTTAAGGTGGTGAGAAGATGAAAAAAATAGTTCTATTTATCATGATGTTTTTATGTAGTATTATGCCAATCCATGCGAATAGTCTTGCTTCAATCACAATTGAACTACAAGATTCGATTGATGATTTATCGAAGGAAAATGTGGATTTTAAGCTTGTGCAAGTCGCAAAACTTGAAGAAGATGGATATTTTGTATTGAATGATGCATTTCAAGATTTAGATGTGGATTTTAATGTGGAATTCAATGCTGAACAAATTGAAAATTTGTGTGATGAGATTCAAAAAGAAAGATGTGGAGGGTTTACATGTTAAAACAGATTCTAAAGGGATTGCCAAAGTAGAAGATATTGAGCAAGGCTTGTATTTTATAGATCCTGTAGATCTTTTGTGGATATGAAAAATATGCGTCCAATGTTAGTTAGTGTTCCGCAATGGCAAGAGGATGAACTTGTTTATAGTGTGGTAGTTTATCCAAAAGCATAGTCCGTTTGAAAAGTTGATTCTAAAAAAAAAAGGGTGGATCAAGATACGAAACAGGAAATTTTAGATGAGATTGAATTTACAAGCTATAAAGACAAGGATTGTAAAGAAAAAAGATTGCTTCGTATAAGGGAAGTGGTACAATTTCGATTTTAATGCGCAATCAAGAAATGTATTTAAAGGAGACAAAGGCTCCAAAGGGATAATATGATAAATCGGATCGAGTGCTTTGTGTAAAAGTGGTTGATGGTTCATTGTATGTGATTCAAAGAAATTGGATTCGAATGTATTTGAGTTTGAAAATAGAAAGATTCATGTTCCAACAGGGATTGAATATCATGGAAATATCTATGTGACTTTAGGATTAGTTGCACTTGTGATTCTTTTTACATTTAATCAATAAAAAACTAAGAAAGTAAGGCATTTATTTGTCTTACTTTTGTGTTAATATAGGCATATGGATACAAAGGCTTATGTTTATATATTAGAATGCAAGGATAATACGTATTATACGGGGTATACAACAAATGTAAAAACATCGTTTAAAGATGCACAATTCGGGTAGGGGTGCAAAATATACGCGGGCAAGAAGACCTTGCAGGTTGGTATATAGTAAAGAGTGTGATTCTAAATCTTCGGCAATGAAATTGGAGTACAGGATCAAACAATTATCGCGAAAAAGAAAAGCTAGACTTGATTCTAGGTGTATTGAAAGAATTTTAGTTTCGTATTATTATAATAAAAGCGAAAAGGATGATATAGACTATGAATAAAACAAGAACTCGTTTTGCGCCGAGTCCAACTGGCTATATGCACATTGGAAATTTGCGTACGGCTTTATTTGAATTTTTAATTGCCAAACATGAAGGTGGCGACTTCTTATTGCGTATTGAGGATACAGACCAAGAGCGTAAAGTAGAAGGTGCTGTAGATGTTATTTATAAAACTTTAAAAAGAGTGTGGTTTGAATTGGGATGAAGGACCAGATATTGGTGGTGACTTTGGTCCTTATGTTCAAAGTGAACGTTTACCTATGTATAAAGGGTATGCGGAAGAATTGATCAAATTAGGTGGAGCTCACTATTGTTTCTGTAGTGAAGAGGAGATTGAGGCTCAAAGAAAAGAAGCTGAAAGCTTAGGTATTTCTTTTAAGTTCAATGATCCTTGTAAGCACTTGAGTGCTGAGGAAGTACAGGCTAAATTAGATGCGGGTGAACCTTATGTCATTCGTCAAACGATTAAAAATGTGGGTGAAACATATTTTGATGATGAAGTATATGGTCGTATTGAAGTGGATGGAGATGTTCTAGATGAACAGATCTTAATTAAATCAGATGGATATCCAACTTATAACTTTGCGAATATTATTGATGATCACCAGATGCAGATTTCTCATGTTGTTCGTGGAAATGAATATTTATCAAGTACACCTAAATACAACTTGATTTATGATGCATATGGATGGGAGCGTCCTACATATGTGCATGTACCTCCTGTAATGAAGGATGAGCACCACAAATTATCAAAACGTAATGGGGATGCTTCTTTCCAAGATTTAGTTGCGAAAGGATATTTGCCAGATGCGATTATGAACTATATCGCTTTACTTGGTTGGGCTCCTGAAACTGAACAGGAAATCTATACTTTGGATGAATTGATCAAAGTGTTTAATATTCATCGTATTTCTAAGTCTCCAGCGATTTTCGATATTGATAAATTGACTTGGATGAATGGTGTTTATTTAAGAAATATGGATGAAGATACTTATTATGAAACAGTTCGTCCATACTTAGAAAAAGCGGTTCATGGACCTTATAACTTAAAGGAGATCGCAAAAATCATTCAACCTCGTATTGATATCTTGAATCAAATCGAAGAGAGTGTTGATTTCTTTGATACATTAGTGGATTATGATTTAGAGATGTATCGTCATAAGAAGATGAAGACAAATCCTGAGATTGCCTTTTAAAAGCTTTAAAAGCCAGCAAAGCTGCTTTAGAAGCATTTGATCAATGGGATAGTATGGAAGCTTTACATGATTGTTTGTTGGCTCTTCCAAAAGAATTGGAAATGAAGAATGGACAAGTATTGTGGCCAGTTCGTACAGCTGTTAGTGGTAAACAATTCACTCCTGGTGGAGCGATTGAAATTGCGTTTATCTTAGGCAAAGAGGAAACATTGCGTCGTATCCAAGTGGGTATTGATCGTTTAAGTGAAATCGTAGAAGAGCACTAATTTAATAATTGTAGGGTTTAAAGGATATCGTAGATAATTGTTATCGCAATTGACAATTAAAAACATTATTTAGTAGAATAATTGCAAGGATAGCGGTAGAGAATTCTAAGTGAACCTACTTGCGCAAGAAAGTCTCTCGTTTTTGGGAGGCTTTTTTTGTTGGAAGGAGAATATAAAAATGTCTAAACCATTCAAAACATTAGACGAACAAATTAGTATTTTAAAAAGTAGAGGGCTGATCATACCTGATGAGGAAGCTGCTAAACTATCTTTGCTTTTTTGTAACAATTATTACAATGTAATAAATTATTAGGCTTAACTAGCAATTTGGTGATTTTTGCTATAATTCTGCGTTTTATCACTTATGAACAACCATTCATTCTTCAAATCCTTTAAGCGAGTGATCTTATAGATGTTTTTCAATCTAAGTAGTACGTACTGTAGCTTTTCTGTATTATCCATTCCTTGGGTTTCTTTGCATGACAAAAAAGAGCGTTGTAACGATTTATATATTTTGATGCTACCCCTTTATATTTTTTTTGCAGTCTTTCTTCAATCAATTTGTGGAAACTGTTCACTGTATTTAAATGATTGAATTTATCATATGACTCATGACTGATTAACACTTTCTTAGTACAATTCTTACTTTCTAAAAGTTCGTTGTAACTGTTAGAACCATCTAGCATTACAAAAGATTTTGATTCAAGACATTCACCAAATCTTAATAGATCTATGGATGATGGCTTGCCATAATTTAATGTTCTGGCAATTGTATGACCGAATCTCTGAATTGCAGTGATGATACACACCTGCTGATTAGATAATCCTCTTTTGTAGCAGGTGTTCCACGATGTTTAGGTTCTACTCCATCAATCTTAGTCCCTTTATGATTGTATGGAGTATACTTTTCATCCATTTCAACTTCATTTCCCACTGTGTATGGGACGTTCCTCAGTTCCTAGACTAACCAATAATTTATGACGCATATTAAAAAAACATTGCGTTCGTTTACATTGATTTTAGCAAAATTTCTTTTTAAGAGATACACCATTCAATGTATCCAGAATAAGTTCATTCCATTTGGATTGGTCTTGGTGAGAATAAAAAAAGCTGACCGCGGTCTACAACAAAACGTTTTCCGCATGATTTACAACGAAGCATTTGTTTACCAGAGTTGGCAAAACCACTCTTAATTAAATGAGGATGATAACATCCGCATTTAGACAGTATTCAAAATGATACGTATTCATTTTTTATTGTTTGTATCTAAATAATCAGTGATTTTCACGATCAATCTTTTCAATTTGAAAAAGATTGTAAAGCAAAGAATAGTATCTTGGTTTAAATATTTTGAAGTTCTTGTCATAAGTGTGTCTCTCTTTCGTTTACACCTATACAATAATTCTTAAATAGACATCATTAATGTCGAATATATTAACATGTCACCAATGT
>VOFK01003590.1_pt1 | contig 14412 bp, 16 predicted proteins | sample 5384121 | NCBI WGS metagenome assembly VOFK01 (sample SAMN12384730, study PRJNA508395) | human gut metagenome | isolation source: healthy gut J | host: Homo sapiens | reverse complement strand
GACCAAATCTGTTTCGAGAACCTGAATTTGCGTGGCGCAGCGAAGGGAGAAATTCTGGATTATATTGCGGAGAAGTATCCGCAGCATCTTGACGGCTACAAGGCGATCTACCGAAAGGGTGACTTGTCCTACTGGGAGCAGCTCGAAGCGGAGATCAAGACACTGTCCAATGACTATGCCGTACCGTTCGTCAACTACTTCTACCATGCCAAGATCAAAAAGGGAGGAAAGAATCATGATTGAATTCATGGGAAAGCAGCTCGAAAACCCGCTGATCGCATCATCCTGCATCGCAACTGAAAGCGTTTCCAATGTGCTGCGGCTTGCTGAAAACGGTGTTCAGGGCGCGATTCTGAAATCATGCGCCGACTATGAGCGTGGTAGGGTTTCCGGCAAACGAGAATTTGCCGTCGATAAGAAACTTGGGTTCACCTACGCATCTGCACCCTTCGAATCTGAGATATTGACATTGGATGAGTGTCTGGAAATGCTGGACGCCCGTCCACAGACGGAAATGCTCCTGATCCCAAGCTTCTCCGCATCGAGCCTTGGCCCCCCAGAGGAATGGATTCCTGCCTGTCAGCAGCTTGAAGCAGTAGGTGCAGACGGCATCCAGCTTGATTTCTTCTATATGGGAAACCTCATCGGAACGGATGGACTGAGCGGACGTATCGTGTCGCTTTTGCGAGAACTGAACACTGCACTGCGTATTCCCGTCATGCCGAAGCTGAACATCAACCTGCCGAAGGATTACATCATGCCGCTGCTCGTGGAGGGTGGTGTGAAGTATGTATCACTGCTGGATTCTGTACGCTCACCGTATCTCCGGAAGACGGATGGCATATATCACATAAGCGACCGCCTTGATGCCGAGTCGACCTCCTGCTTCGGTCACTGGCAACTCCGTTGACGATCGGTTACACTTATACCGCTGTGAAGCACGGTCTGAAAGTCTGTGCGGGAGGCGGAATAACCTGTGCGGAAGATGTACAGAAGCTCCTTGCGGCTGGGGCAACGACGGTGCAGTCGGGGACCTTTTGACGAAGTTCCCGGCACAGGGCTGTGATCTTTTCACCTAGCAATATGGCGGGGCTTGGGTAAACAGCGCACAAAGGCCTCTTGCATCTCGACGAAGTTGCTGAAAGTGATTGACATTTCGAGAAAAAAGTGGTATAATAGACGAAATTGTATATAAAATCTGCGTTACAAGAAAAAAGGAGTGGGACATATGACAAGAGATGAATTTGTACAGATATTAGAAGAAAACAAGGACTATCCGTTTATCATAGAAAACAAGCAAAAAGCTGGTCTGCACCATTGAAATTTATTCGAGCTTTATCAGACTCAGTTGAGGTAACATCTGACGGGGTTCCCTCGTTTTATCGTTTTTCAGAAATCAAAAATCTGTCTTATGCAGAATCTGCGTTACAAGAAAAAGGAGTGAGACGTATGACAAAAAAGATGAATTTGTTCTAATATTTGAAGAAAAAATAAGGAACTTCCTTTTTATCATAGAGACAAGTACAGGCTGGTCTCTGCCCCATTGAAATTTATTCGAGCTTTATCAGACTCCGTTCAGGTAACATCTAATGGAGTTCCCTCCTTCTATCGCTTTTCAGAAATCAAAAGTCTGTCTTATGATATAACAAAAGATACAAAACACGACCTGAAAGAAGCAGATCCCACTACGAATCCACCAACAGTTTCGGATGACAGGAGTCGGTACTGGGACGCAGAGTATACTGCTGCGAAGGAGCGTCTTAATTATCGTATCGAGTTGACCGACAGAATCCAGACACTACGTACAGTACTTAAAGATACGTCCCTATATAAAGATTGGAACCGATCATGGATATGTTCAACTACGCCCAAAAAAAAAAATTCATTCCATAGATCAGAGAAGCGACCAAATCCTTTCCCCAGCTTGATCTGCTTCCGGATTGTAAAGAAGTCAGAGTTACCTACGGACTTATCTATGAGGCATTAAAGGAGTATGATACCGCTGCAGAAGAATTCTACCGAGGTAGTGATTACTATAATGCAGCCTGCTGTGCGAAACTTTACGGCGATGACGAACTGGTGCTCAAAAATCTAGTATGTTTGGTCAAAAACGGACAAATTAATAATAACGATGCACTCCGCATCACTATTCTATCTGCTTACAAAGTTCAAAAAGAGGCGCAGTCTGTGTAAATGCATTTTCAGATGTAGATGTTTCAGCGTTACCTGACGCATCTGTAGAGGTAATCTATTCTGGTTTACTATCACTGCTAAGATGCTATGACCCTCAGCTTGCTTCTATAAAGCAAACGACAGGTGACCGGCTCGAAATGATCACGATTTTTTTACGTGAGGTCACTAATTTTTCTTCTGATGAGCCATTGATGGAAATTGAGCTTTCTACACTTCCAAAACAGAATGATCTCAAAGCCGTTCCATCCTCTAAAGATGTCAACGCAATGACGGGAGTTAATCATGATTTCATTTATGAAGGCTATATCTACAACTTTGTTGTAACCGAGAATAACGCATATGGATTTATCTCTTCCAGCACTGAAAAGAACCTCTACTTTAATATCCGGCAGGTAGAGGATCAAGAACTGCGGGATATGCTGTGGAACGGTGTTTTGCAAAAAAAGCAACGGTATCTTTTACAATCGGAATCGGAGAAAATGGTAATAAGTCTGCCGATCATTTGAAACTGAAAGAATCAATTTCAAATCTACATGAAATTAAGGAAGGGATGATTACTTCATACGGAAATTATGACTCCAGCGGAAACAGATACGGAATTATACAATGCAATGGCAAAGACTATCTGTTCTGGGATAACGCTGTGATTGACCCGGTTCTTCAGGCATATTTTAGCAACTCTTTTTCTATAAAAAAATGTATATGTAAAATTTATCGGCAAAAAAGACAAAAAGAACCGAATTGTGTTAAAAGTATGGTTTGATGCGACTGAGGAGCAGAAACTGATTGAAGAATACAAAAGCTATGCAGAAAAAGAGGGCATATGATGTATTTCTTCAAAATGTTTATGATCTCGAACACGGATCAATGGCATCCTGTCCTTTTTCGTATGAATCGCTGCCAATGTGGGAAGAGGCGACCCTGTTGTATCAGAGGTAAAACCGGTATACCATCCTCCTGTTGAATCTTACAGGAAATCGGAGTACAAACCTGTGTATCCGTCCAAACCGACAACATATTTCTCTTAGCAGATTTGGCATAAGTGAACTGCTGCAAAAAGGTACCTATTATCTGACAAAGGCAAAGGATTTAAAAAAAGACAGAAGAATGTTTTATGGAGGTACTCTCGCGTAATCCAGAACGTGGTTCTATCAACACTGCAGTCTCCAACCTTGTCACGATTTATAAGCGGGATGATCGTTTTGAAGATGCACGCAATATTCTGGAACAATATCAGCGTTACCTGGATCACGACAAATATCATAATCATCTGGTAGATATACTTGATAAGACCAAGCAGTATGGTCAAATGATCGAGCTTCTGAAGGAAATGATCCCAAATGCTGGAAAAAGCCAAGCCGCATCGCATCAAACAGTTGATAAGCTGCTATATCAAAACACAGAATGTCAAAGGTGCGCTTCAAGCCTTGAAGACATACAGGCAACATATTGACAGTTTGTCGTATAATACACTTTTTACATCCATGCTTTGGATATTCAGGGCGATTTCGCTGAGTCAGAACGCTTCCTGACCAATCTGATCAGTAAAACATACCGTATCGAACATAAACTGAATTATATCAGTAGACTGGCTGTCTTATACCTAAAAAAAAATAATAAGGCAGAACTGGCAATCAATATGTATGAGCAATGGAAAAAAAGACATTCAGCTCCAACCGTTCTTCTATCTCAACGAGTGCAACACTTGCATCAATCACGAAGTTGGAGATCACAGTGGATCAAAACCTGTGTGTGTTGTACTACCAGTCTGGCAGGAAGGATGAGGCAAGGCAGATTGCGCAGAACCTTATCCGGAAAAATAGTGAGGACAATATTGCAAGACAAATCCTGGACGGTACCTATGTTTCTGAAAACGAAACTATCACGATGCTTCCGGAAGAAGAAAAATGAATACACCCTCTATGAGGATGCAGATAATACCATTCCAAAACTATTAGAGCGTATGCTGAACGAAGTGGAATTTGAAAACGTGTTTTACAAAAAAACGATTTTTGGATAATTATGATTCCGAAAAGCGCCGTTACATCGGCGATGAGAACCAACTAACGAGGACATCATGGAGGCTCTGAATGACATTTCCGTCCACAGAGTAATTATCCACTTTCAGCTCAAAGCAAGATTTATATGGCGCTTGCCAAAATTGGTAAGCAGTTTGTAGACAGCGGACAGAAAAACAAATACATCACACAAAAGCTGCTCAATGCGCTGTTGGGTAAAAAGCCTAATGCTACGAGCAGATTCGGAGGTCAAAAAAAGAGACCAGAACAGAGACAGTTCACGATACTACTACTTTCTGGCACTGCGATACTTGAGCAGATGTGGGGATAGGTATAGGAAAGACTTTAACCATGCTCTCAATCTTCTTTACTATTCCTTTTTTCAGTCTGATAACGAACTCGCAAACAAGGTCGAAAGCCCAGATATGGAAATGCTTCATATCACACCACCAGACTATGAGGACTCGGTTTTCAACCCAAAAGAGCTGATGGTGTGTACCTTTGACCTACAGCTTAACTATCAGAAGAGTAGAATAGGAGAAGAAATTATCCGTCCTATGATTGATGCCATTTACACGCATAGCCGTCTACGCCCGGCATTTTTTTTGAATGCATGGACATGATCACGCCAGAAAATCAAGAAGTCTGCCAAAATTCAGATATATTTTTTGGAGCATGGAGAAGGAGTAAAGATCAGTATAGCAAGCAATTACATGATCTGAAACATTTTTTTTAAGAGAATGCCCCTATGAATATAAAAGAACCCGAAAAGCTAAAAAGGCATTAATAATAGTATTCATGAACTGAATCCTGAACGCCTGCTCTGTAAAACAGATATGATGTATCTGGAGAGAATGAGAGAAATCATCAAAAAAATTTGTACAGTTCAATGAATTTAATAGTGTTGACGACAGTGTGGACACGCTGGACAGAGTAATCGACCTGTGTGACACACTGGAAAAGCAAATCCGCGATACACCAACTGACTTTTCTTATGAAACGTTGCTTGACATCATCATCGAACTGAAAGGTAGGGCGCTTGCTCTGAAAAACGAGCTTTACATTGAATCCATCCCCCAGCTGGAGGTGTATCCGGATACCAACGCCTATTACAAAGGCGACCAGATGCAGGCGAAAATCACGATCTATATTGAAAACAAGGGCAATGTGCAGAGAGCCGATATTTCGAACATCAGACTTGCAGGAGTAGATAATCACGTTGAAATCACCGGAAATCCGGAACATCCCGTAACAACCGTTCACGGAAATGGTAAGGAAGAATACTGCATTGACATTTCTTTTACCGAGGCGGAAAAACAACGAGGGCTGTTTGACATCCGATTCTCTTTTGAATACAGCTATTATGTCGAATTAGGGGAGATGATCAAGAAAAAGTTTTTCGGAAGTATTCCAGATCAATCTTTCCAGCATGGATTCGTTCAAGAAAATTGAAAACAAATACAGCAGTTTTACCGAAAGCGGTGCTGTTACGGCGAATGATATGTTCTTTGGACGTGAAAAGGAGATCCAATACATTGTAGACAGTCTCAATATGGGTGATGGGAGGGTGCTTTCTCACCGCGGTATCTATATGTATGGTCAGAAACGTGCTGGCAAGAGCAGCATCATGGCACACGTAAAAGAGCGTATCAGTTCAGCTTTCCCGGAACGATATCTCATTATCGATCTCGGAAGCATTGGGGCAAACTCTTCCAATGATGGATGGCTGAAGGGCGAATCTTATCGACAAACTTGGCGATGAGATCGAAGATCTATATCCGGACATATTTCACAAGATTGAGGAGTCCATCTCTTTTTCTGTAACATACCAAAATATCACCCAAAAACCCCAATACACCTGAATTCGATATGATACTAAATAAAATTGGAAAAATATCTGCCAAACACTGTAATTATGATTTTTGTGGACGAGTTTACCTATATCTACGAAAGCATAAGCAGAAAAAATGCGATGATTCCTTCCCCCATTTTTGAAAGCATTGCTCCAGAATTACAACATCTGCTCTATTGTAATCGGACAGGATAGTATGAAACAATTTGTAGAAGAATATCCTAATGACTTTGCCTGCATGAAAGAGATGCCTGTCAGCTATTTGGATGAGCAAAGTGCAAAAAGAACTGATTACCGAACCAATGTGTGACAACGGAAAAAGCCGTTTTGAGCCGGATGCTGTTGATCTGATCTATCGCTTGACTGCAGGGAGTGCTTATCTCATTATGATCTTTTGCAGTGCGCTTGTAGATTATATGAATGAACGCGGGACAGCCCGTGTGACCAGAATCACGGTCGATACGTTTCTCAACAAGTGGCTTTTTGATTCGGCAAAGAACAATAATCCTATTACAGATTTTCATTTTGATGCACAACTGAATGATCCCTGCTACTTTGAAAATGAAAACAGATTACTAGGGACAATAAAACACTATTGACATACATTGCACGGCATTGCAATCAGAATAACCAGATTCGGATCAAAGATATCCATTGCACGGATGATCTTTCGGAAAAGAGCGCTGCTTATCAAAAAGGAACTGATAGAACAGTTGATTAAGCGAAAGGTGCTGGTTCAAGACGGAGAGTACTGCTATATCCTGGTAGATATGTTGCGCATATATCTAAAAAGGGGAATGGATCATTATGAGAACAGATAACATTTTTATCACAGGTGGAGAGGTTTCCGGCGAACACATGATAGATACAAGGACAAAATTGAAGCATTTACCCGGATGATTGATCAGAAGCTGTCCGCAACAGGAGGTATCTATCTCTATGGGCTGTATCGTATGGGAAAAACCTCTGTGGCAAAAGCAAAGCCTGAAACGTCTTCAAGATGTACATCCTAATTTATTATGTATCTACATGAATCTGAATATTTTCAATACCAATAGCGAAAATAGATTCAATAGTTTTCTGGAAGCCATTATAATTGAGTTAGAGGAGCTTTTAGAGAGGTCGGATGACCCCACCATGGAACGCGTCATGAAAAAAATAGCTGATTTTAAAATGACAGATAAATCCGAGCAAAGCTACCGTATTAAATTCAACAAAGTGTTCACATGGATCAAAAAGCCAGTCGGACAGTTCTTCTGATGATAGATGAATTTGACGCTGCAAGAGATGTATTCTCGTGCAAAGCAGATTTTGAGTTGTTCAGAGAACTGGTTGCAAGCCCTAATTATTCCGTTTGCCTTGTAACAATCTCACGGCAGGAGCTCAGCATGATTGAACATGAAAATCCAAACAATTCTTCTTTCAAGGGGGTCATGTATCCATATACAATAAAAGGCTTTACGGAGGCTGACATTGATGAATATTGTCGAATTATGATGGAATACTATGATTATGATTTGAGCAGGTCGGACATTGACTTGATACAAGCCTACTGTGGTTCCTCTCCCTATCTGTGGTCTTGTGTTGGCTATGAGCTTGCCGAAAAGCAACTTCTGAACAGCAGCGACTTTTCAGTTGAGGATATTCTGAATATGCCAGCGATTCTTTCAAAAATTGGCGGATATCACGATTCGATCCTGAAATGCTTAACCCATGACAGGGATGAAAACGACATAAGTCTTGCTGACAAGCTTGTCAGTGCTATCATAGGGCCGTCATATCTCGCAACAGATGAGGATATCAAATTGCTAATTGGCATGAATTATCTGATTGACACTGGAGAAACCTGTCTTGCTTTTTCTCAAGCGTTCAAAAAATACCTTTTGAATATGACATACAACAATGATGTTCTGAACAATTTTGAAACATTGGAAAAAAAAAACTTAAAAATCTACTAGAAGTACATAAAAGTGAACTATTTCAAACGCTCTTTGCAAACAGTTCGCAGGATGAAAACCTGAAATGGTTTGCGGTTCTGAGCGATGTATGGAAAACATTGGAGCACAAAACTTTTGATAAATCAATTATGAAAACCAAATCAGAAATACGAATCATAAATTCAGTGCACACGAAACGGCTCTAAACGTGATGTCACTTGAGGATGTAACACGCATTCTGCGTATGCATTGGACAATTTTCAGTTCACACTTTCATAATCAGCCGTTAAGCCAATGGGAGACGCATCTTAAAGCATGCGGAAGGGCTCGTAATCCTGTTCACCACGGTTCTATCGAACGCATCTACTCAAAGGAGGAACAGAAGAGAGTTAATTCCTATTGCTTGGAGATTATCAAGGAAGTATCCTGAGTAGTAGTTATCAGCATTATATTATAGATGGAACTTGAATCGAATGATTGATCATAAAAAACGCAAAACTCAGAAAGAAGCGGTTATCGAAAAACTAAAAGTATTCTTTGAAAGGTTTGAAAATATAAATGACGGCTCGAAGGCAACTCGCCCTCTTAGCTTATTCGTCCTCATCACTGCATTCATCCAGCCCGTGCATAAGCTGGATATATACACACTCTGCTCTGTCATGCTCCTCGCCCTCGGCGGTCATCATCATTTCAAGGAAATATGCCTTAGCCTGTTCGTAGTCCGTCCAGACCTCGCGCTTACCATTGCATACGGTAGTGACCTTGTTTGTTCTCAGCATTGCCAATTCTGGTGTTTTCAACATAACTGTTACCTCCAAATCAATATTTGTAGATACAGTATATACCATAATAGCACCAGAATCCAGCATATCGGAATAATTGTAACCATTATTGTGAAAGGCGCAGCAATTTCAAAAGCCCAGTCCGGTACATAGCGCACATATCGCATTTTCATCGCCGTCGGGAATTATCCTGACGGCGATTTTCATATTCTGCTCAATGCTTTAGCTGAGCCACCTTTGTTTGCAGAAACATCAGCGGACGCCAGAGCTTATCGCCAAGGCTCCTTGATCTCCTCAATATCTTCCTTATAAATCTTGTTCGTGACATTTGCTCGGTGGGCAATTTGGTTGATATTGTTGGCAACGTTATTTGCGATGCGGGTGAGTTCTTTCAGCTCGTTTTCGTTGACCTGAGCGATGTATCCCTCAAAAATCATTGCTCTCACAAATGTACTGAGACTGCTCATGCCACTGTTCTCAAACTTCTTCTTGATAGCCGCCATTTCTTCGGGGCTGACACGGACTTTCAGGTACAATGTACACTTCTTTTCGTCTTTCATTTCTCTTGTTATCCTTTTTTTATCAATTCGGAGTCGTAGGAGCAGTGCCCCTCTGCCAAGCCTTGTACTATGTGTGAAGTCGCAATTTGCGCCCACATAGTACCGTGCTTGTTACTTAGTTTCGCCCCTGTGGGGCGAATGTCATTTCCGAGCCTTTCGGCTCGGTCGTTTTTCTCAATTTCGAGAATTGGAGCTGTTCGACTTTCTCTGTTTCGTCGCTCCCCATTATCAATATAGCGCACTTTCCCAATCACGTCAATAATAAATTTCAGATTTTTTTATAATCGCTCAAAATTGTTTCGTCAAAATGACCGGATAGCATAAACGTCGAAATAGCGTAATTTCAGTTTTTGGAATCTAAAAATTCCCCTGGACATTTGTTGACAAACTATGAACAAAAAGTTTGTGCGCAATGCGGCTTGTATTTCAAATGTAGAGCGCACTATAATTGGATCATGGCAGGTGAGCTTCGGTCACTCGGCTCTTCCTACTGAGAACAAAAATGAAAGGTTGTGATTTTTCTATGGGCATCTATACAGAGAAAAGAGAGCAGCTCATCGAGAAGATCAAAGGTTTGGAAAAGCGTATCGCAAGCGATACTGCGAAAAAACGCTGGAGGACAAGCTGAAAGAAGTTTCCCGTTTGGCTATGGAAGAAGGAATACAACGCCCTGAGCGGTCATCACCTCCGGAGACGAGCTGAAACTGGTCAAGCGGTCTGTCCGAAACGCTGAAACTGAGGTGGCGGAAATGCTGAAAATGAGAAAACCGATCGCCGCTGACTTCGGTCAGCAAATGAGCTTTACGGATAAAGCGAATCCCTATGAGGATTAATACTATCCGATAGTAAAAATAGCTATGCAATGGGACGGCATTTGCCGTTCCGCACAACTATTTCAAAAACAGAAAGAGGGGCAGATAGAGAAAGCGATCCCTTCGCTCTAAAAAGCATAGAGAAAGAGAAGCTAAAGGAGTAAAGCTATGAATAATAACACTTACTGCCGTAGATACAGAAAAAGCAGAAACAACTTTTTTAACGCAACGTCCGAGTACAAGATCGGACATACGCTAAAATACGGTCAAGACCGTATTCAAACCCTGCTTCAAAGGAAAGCCTTTCAGATATTCTGAAACGGATCATAATCCGGAGAGTGAAATTTCCTCGGTGAATCCGGACAAGAACCCGAGAAGCAGGCTGTGTAACTTTGGAATATCGGCGCATTGTATTTATTTTCGGTGTGCGCTATAATGATAACATAGCTTGCTGTATCTGTCGGAAAGGAAGGTTAATATGACAGACAAGATAACAGCGTTGTATTGTCGTCTTTCGCAGGACGATATGTTACAGGGGTGAGAGCAACAGCATCACCAATCAGAAAGCTATCCTCAAGAAGTACGCAGAGGATAATGGTTTCAGCAATCCCGTTTACGTTGATGACGGAGTTTCGGGAACGACGTGGGAGCGTGAGGGCTTCAAGGCGATGATGGCAGATGTTGAAGCAGGCAAAGCGGGAACGATCATTACCAAAGATTTGAGCAGACTCGGCACGAGACTATCTTGAAAACCGGTGAGTACATTGAGATCATATTTCCTGACTATGATGTCCGCTATATCGCTATCAATGATAACGTGGATACTCTCAAAGAGCGAGAATGAGCTGATGGCTTTCAAGAACATTTTTAATGACTGGTATGCCAGGGATACGTCGAAGAAGATTCATGCTGTATTCAAGGCAAAGGGTCAGTCGGGCAAACCGCTTTCTCTGCCTATTTACGGCACAAGGCCTCTGAGGAAGATAAGCACAAGTGGATCATTGATGATGAGCCTGCAGCGGTTGTCCGCAAAATATACAAGCTCTGCATCAGCGGCTACGGTCCGACTCAGATAGCTCGTAAGCTGACTGAGGAAGGTATCCCAAATCCGACGGCTTACGCTATATCGCAGGGAAGAAACCCAGTCAACAAGAATTCAAGGCTTGACCGCTGGTGTACTGAAACTGTCATTGACATTTTAGAGCACCCCTGAATACATCGGTCATACGGTGAACTTCCGTACATGCCGCAAAGTCCTACAAAGAACAAGCGTAAGATTGAAAATCCGAAAGAAGACTGGCTCATCTTTGAGAATACCCACGAGCCTATCGTCACACAGCAGGAGTTTGATCTTGTTCAGGAGATGCGTAAGAATAAGCGCAGAAATCAGAAGCAGGAAACTGTAAACCGTTTTCGGGCATCTGTTTCTGTGCTGACTGCGGAAAGAAGCTATACCTGTGCCGTTCAAGAAGCCTTAGCGAAGATCAGGAGCATCTGAAATGCTCTACCATTCAGCTGATAAGGATAGATGTTCAGCACATTATATCAGGACTGTTGTGCTGAAAGAGTTGGTTCTGAATGCACTGAACAAGCTCCTTGATAATGTCAAAGACAATGAAGCTGAGTTTGTGCAGACAGCCATGGACAACTCTGCGTCAAAGCATTCCTCTGATGTTTTTAAGGCAAAGAAAAAGCTCTCAATCAGGCTGAAAAAACGTATCGCTGAACTTGACAGACTTTTTGCAAGACTCTATGAGGACAATATTTCGGGTAAGATCTCTGACGAACGTTTTGCTGTACTGTCCGCAGGATATGAGGACGAGCAGAAGAAATTGAAAGCGTAAGCATCAGAGCTTACTGCTTTTATTGAGACAGCAGAGCAGAAATGTGCTGATGTGAACTCCTTTTTATAGAGGTAGTGCAGAAGTATGAGCATATCACGGAACTTACTCCCGAGATCATGCATGAACTTATCGAGAAGATAGTTGTTTACGCTCCTGAAAAGAGCAGTGGCACCGCACACAGCAGATTGACATTTATTATCGCTTCGATGTTGCAGTATCGACTGCGGTTGCTGACAGTATGAAGTACGACAAAAGAAAGGCTGCGTAACCAAGGCGGTTACGCAACCTTATCTTCAAATCATAAAAACTTCTTTTACGAGTACCCGTCTTATCGGAGAGCTTTTGGTTATTTTACCCTTATGATAGGCTGAAAGCTGTATCCCATCAAGAGCCGACTGAATAGTTTCGGGTATGAGGTTCAAATTCAGCCACTATGGAATTTGGCCTCTTTTTCGCAGTTGTCCTGCGCATATGGTACGAAATAGTAGTTTCTCAGATTTTTGCAGATAACCTATGTTTTTAGCACACCCTGCCAGTGCGTCATTTGTCGATATGGCGATGACCACGGGACGAGCATTTCTCAGGTGGCTTTTTACCGCCATGGTGGCTGGAGTGTCCGTCAAGCCAAGAGCAAGCTTTGCTGCCGTGTTTGAGGTGCAGGGTGCTGCTACCATGATATCACACATCTTTTTCGGTCCGATCGGCTCGGCTTCTTCTATGGTGCGTATGACCTTGCGGCCTGCTATGGTTTCAAGGCGTTTGATGTTTTTTCTTCCGCTGTGCCAAAACGTGTAGATATAGATGCGGCGTTGAAAGACATTATTGGCACAAGCTTTGCGCCCTGCTGCACAAGAAACCGTTCTGCGGCGGCAAATGCCTTTCAAAGGTGCAGAAGGAGCCGGTCATGCAAAAGCCTATTCGTATGCCGTCAAGTGACATTCTTTGTTCCCCTTTCATTCAAAATGTCCGTGACTGTTCGGGCGATTATCTCTCCTGCAGTCATAGGTGCGGCTTTGGCTGGAAGTCCCAATGCCCATACCACACGCCTGTTCAGCTTTGCGGCAGTTTCAAAATCTACTCCGCCAGGTCGGGAGGCAAGGTCTATGATAAGAGAGAGTTTTTTATCCATTACGCCCAAAAGCTTTCATCAAGTATCATGGCAGGGACGGTGTTTTTATTATTATGGTATACCCCGAAATATTGTCCGCAAGAGCTGTGATAAGTTCTGCCTTATAGCCTGCGCCTCGGCTTCTGCAAGCGCAGAAAGCTTTCTTGCGGATATAGTCATCTGCGCCGACAGCCCGAAAAAGCGCAGGCTACTCTGCCATAGCCAATAACCAGGACGGTGGAACCAGTTCACGGTGCAACAGCAAGCTCCTGCATGGCTATTTGCAAAAGCACCCTCCGCCGTGTGGATACAATTTCTTATAACAAGCTCCCTCTCGCTTATAGTAATCCTTAACATCGAAGCCGAGAGAGGAGAAATATTCTATTTTTGATCACGGCGAAGCAGACCGCCTGCCACGAGTGCATTTTTTCTTTAAATGCGTTGAAACGTCACTGCATGATACCTTTACATTACGGCTAGAAGAGATATCCAGCCCGTCAGCTTTCATAAGAGGAAGTACGAGAACGTCCGCCTTTTCGGTGAGCTGATCGAGATGAGCGAGGGGATAGTGTCCTCGCCTTTATCGTCCATGCCGTAAGTATAGACTCTGCCGATTTTAGCGAGAGTCTGAGCTGTATATGTTTGTCTTGCGTCACCGCCGACGCAGAGGAAAACTGTTTTTTCATATGGATACCTCCTGTGGGACTATGCCTGATAGAGTTATATATAATTATATGTATCGGTGGGCTAAATGTTACCGGCAAAACAAAAACGCCCTATCCCTGCAAAGCAAGAATTGCGGCGCTTTTGATATGATATCATATTTCTATCTTGATAAACTTCGGCTCGTGCTTTTTGAAATAGGTCAGATACTTAAAGACCTGCCGCCTGCGCCATTTCTACGCCTGCGGAAATATCTCTGCCGATATCTGCGGTGCAGTGGGCGTCTGAGCCTATGGTCAATATCTCGCCGCCGAGGGCTTTGTAGAGCTTCCACATAGCCAAGGTCCGGGAGTGGCTTGCCGTACTTCTGCCTTAATCCCGACACGTTTATCTCTATGCCCTTGCCTTTTTTGGATAAGTGTACAAAAATTTCTCTGATAATATCTTCATATGTAGAAAGATCTATTTGTATACCGCAATCTCCTTGGATATATCGCAGAGGATAGGTTAGGTGTCCTAAAACGTCTAACTTGCCCCATTTGCACATTTCAAGCATTTCTTTTGAAATAGTCGTCAAGAAAACGCATAGGTTTGCGACAAGTCCATATTTTATGCAACAATATGTTGCCATGTACATTTGCTG
>VOFK01000980.1_pt1 | contig 14435 bp, 25 predicted proteins | sample 5384121 | NCBI WGS metagenome assembly VOFK01 (sample SAMN12384730, study PRJNA508395) | human gut metagenome | isolation source: healthy gut J | host: Homo sapiens | reverse complement strand
AAGAACGAGCCGATAAAAACAGCCACTCCCCCTTTGGGACAATCCATCTTCAATGCTTGAGAGTCGTTCCGGTTTTATATAAACCGGAACGATTGGCTGCTTTGCATCCAGCCCGATAAAACCGCCCTTTCGGAACTTGTGCATCTGCTCATCGTAATAGCTGCATTCTCCTTCCGGAAATAAGACAAGATTTCCCTTGGCAAGTGCCTGATGCATGGAAACAATATTGCTTTTTATCGTTTCCGGTTTTTGCTCCCCGTTCGAGTGCCACACACCCAATTGAATCAAATAACGGGATAGAATCGGATAATGCCAAAGCTCTTTCGCCGCCACAAAACTAATTGTATCTTCAATTGCTGCCAGTAGAAAAACCACATCAAAAAAACAACGGTGGTTTGACACAAGCAAAAAGTTTTCCAATTTTGGAAATGCCTCTTTTTGAACAATCTCTAATTGAATTTTGGCAGATTCTACAATCTTTTTGACAAATTTCTTTGCATATTAGGAACATTGTGGTCCGGGTCATTATTCAACTTCTTATAATTCCGTATCATTTCAAAAAACAAGTCGAAAAAACACACGAATTAACCGAAGCCATTTCTATCATCTTCATACGTCACCTCAAAAACTCATTTTTTTATTCTGCCTGATTTGTCCATCTCTAAAATAATATATTTAGTCGTTGTCAGTGCCTTAAGTCCCATTGGTCCCCTCGCATGAAGTTTCTGGGTGCTGATTCCGATTTCCGCGCCGAAGCCAAACTCAAAACCATCGGTAAATCTTGTCGAAGCATTGACATAAACCGCCGCTGCGTCTACATCATTCAAAAAAATGTCATCGCATTATGATAGTCGGATGTAACAATTGCTTCCGAATGTCCGGTATTATAGTGATTGATGTGCTCAAATCGCTTCCCCGAGGAATACTGTTTTGATGGAAATAATAGCATCTAAATATTCGGTTCCATAATCTTCTTCTGACGCTTTAATAATTCTACGATCACACTGCATCGGTATTCATCACCACGCATTTCCACCATGTTCTGCTAAACGGTCAGCAATCTTTGGCAATACGTCCTTTGCAATTTTTTTTATGTATAACCAGCGATTCACAGGCATTACACACCATACCGCTGCGTCTTTGCATTTTTCAATAATATTTACTGCCATATCAATGTCGGCACTCTCATCGACATACACATGACAATTTCCGGTTCCGGTTTCAATGACCGGTACGGTACTTTCCACAACCGTCTTAATAAGTCCTGCCGCCTCTTTGGAATCAACACATCAATGTACTCATTCAGACGCATAAACTTCTCTGCTGTCTCATGGGAAGTATCCGTCAAAAAGTTGAATACTGTCTGCCGGCAAATTACACGCAGAAAGTGCCTCTGCAATCACTTTTGTAATCGCAAGATTTGAATTTAGGGCATCACTTCCTCCCCGCAGAATGACAGCATTTCCTGTTTTTTAAAACAAAGCCCAAACGCATCCGCTGTTACATTTGGTCTGGATTCATAAATAATACCAATCACACCAAGAGGCACCCTCTTTTTGTCCAATCTGCATACCAAGCGGTGATGTCTTCATCTCCGACACCTCGCCAACCGGGTCTTCGAGTGCCACAATCTGGGTAAGCCCTCTGCCATTGCTCCTCGATTCTCTCTGTCAAAGAAAGTCTGTCCACTAATGATTCCTTCATCTGATTCTCTTTTGCTTTTTTTCACATCCTTCTCATTTGCGGCAAGAATTTTATCCTGATGCAAAATAAGTGCTTTTGCTACCGCTTCGAGCCCCTCGTTTTTTTTTCTCTTTACACCAAGTCTATTTAACTCACGGGACGCTTTTTGCCCGCAAAAGCTCTTTTAACATCTTTTCAGCTGATTCCATGATTTACCTCCCTGTCTGTCAAAATCCGGTTTACCCGAATATCACATGCTTCTGCTTCAACTTCTTTCACCCACTGCATTTCAAATGCCAGCATAAAACGGTTTCCAATATATCTCCCCATCTGCGATAAAAAAGCGGTCATAATAACCGCCTCCATAGCCAATGCGGTTTCCCTTATCATCAAAGGCAGCCCCCGGCATCAACATCAGAACTTTCTCCGGTTTCAAAAGACACAAGTTCTTCTGTAAAGGGCTCTTTTTCCTGCGGCTCTAAAATCCCCTGATAGCCCGGTATTAAATCCGCATCCGAATATACCCGGTAAACGCCATCTCTTTTTCTGTCCGCATACGTTTTTGGCAGATAAAGAGATTTGCCGCTCTCACGAATTTTCTGATTCATTTCCGTCGTTTCCACTTCTGAGCGGAATGATTGATATGACAAAACCACCTCTGCTTTTTGAAATTCTTCCAATGTAAATAGTCGTTTTGCAATCACTCTGCTTTTTTTTTCCCTGCGCTCCTTCTCCGATAAAGAATCCCTCAGAGAAAGCATCTTTTTCGCATTTCTTTTTGTCATCAATGTGTTTCCTTTTTCTCAATTTATGAATGGTGCCATCGGGCTCCTGAATCGAGGTATGCTCTAATGTATTTCGCAGATTATTGCGAATTGCAGCAAGGCATACTCTGCTCGAAGAAGGGACTGCTCGTCTTTTTCCTCCGGCGTAATTGTCCCTGCTTTCTGCTTTTATACAATTCATTGATACGGTTAATCTTTTCCTGATTCATTCTGTCTCTCCCTATTTTCTATCGGTCTAAATAATTTTTTCAAATGAAAATGTGTTGTCTTATGAGCCTTAAATAATGTACCAATTTCCTCACCGGCAAGAAGCTGATTAATATGCTCCATGTCATCGCCATTGATAATTACCATATCCGCTCCGGCGTCATTTTGCAATACCGGGCTCCGACTTTGGAACTCATACCGCCGGTTCCCATATCGGTCGACGGTCCTTTTTGCCATGCCTAACATTTCATCCGTAATCCGCTCTACATAAGGAATCAATTTGGCATCCTTATTTTTTTATTCGGGTCATCGGTATACAGTCCGTCAATATCACTTAATAAAACAAAGCAAATCTGCGCCAATAATTGCCGCCACAATCGCAGATAAAAAAATCGTTATCACTAAAACTTAAATCAATCTCATCGGTTGCCACGGTATCATTTTCATTCACAATCGGAATGACTCTAAGTTTAATAATTCACGGAATGTATTTTGCGCATTGTGTCTGCTGATATCATTGGCAATCGTAATTTTAGTCATCAAAATCTGTGCGGTATTTTGATTGTATTCCGAAAAAAGGTTTTTTGATACACTGTCATCAGGCGGCACTGTCCAACCGCTGCACAGGCCTGTTTTTCACCGAACGCTCTGTCGGTCTTTCCATATTGCCAAGTGCCTTTCTTCCTACCAAAATTGCACCGGAAGAAACGACAACAATTTCTTTGCCCTGATTATGTAAATCGGTAAGAATCCGCACAAATTTCTCCATCTTGACAAGGTCAAGTGCTCCTGTCTCTTTATGCGTCAATGTGGAAGAACCCACTTTAAATACAATTCTTTTTTTATCCTTTAAATTCTCACGCATGATTTGATTCCTCTTTCTTTTTTTTCCTGTATTTTTCATTGCAATCCGTAATCCATCCATTGCTGCCGACATAAATCCTCCGGCATATCCGGCGCCCTCCCCGCAGGGATAAAGCTACCAGAGAAACACTTTCAAAATCCTCATCTCTTTCAATACGAACCGGTGATGAGGTGCGTGATTCAAACCAAGCAACAATGTATCCGGATGGTCAAATTCATGAATTTTCTCCGCAAACTGCCCCATTCCGTCAATTATACCATTGATTATAAAATTTGGCAACGCTAAAGCGGATATTTGAAAACCGCCATTTTTCCCTCAACACACGGCACAACTTTTCCAAGTGCTTTCGTCGGCTGATTGTTACAAAAATCTTCATAGCGCTGTACCGGAATTTTTCCCCATCAGCAAGTTCATACGCAAGTTTTTTCATACTTTTCTCTGCAATGCAACACCTGCCAGACAATCGTCTCCTTCAAAATCTTCTTCCGAAACAGAAACAACAATCGCACTGTTTGCAAATCCGGATGCTCTGTCAGCATTACTCATTCCATTCACGACAAGTCCACCCTCTTCGGAGGATGCGTTTACTACATAACCGCCCGGGCACATGCAAAAAGAATAGACACCTCTTCCATCTGTTGTCTTTCCCGTCAGTTTATACGGCGATGCCGGCAGTTTTTACATCATTAAATCCATACTGTGCACGATCAATATCTTCCCTGCCTGTGCTGCACACGAACGCCCATGGCAAATGGTTTCTGCGACATCGTGATATGTTCTTTCTTTAAGAGTTCAAACGTATCTCTGGCACTGTGTCCAATGGCAAGAATCACACGCTCACACAAAATAGTCTCTTCTTTTTCTCCATTCTGTGTAAGCACGCCACACACACGTCCATTTTTCTTCTAAAATTTTTGTCATTTTCGTGTGAAATAAAAACTGGCAGCCCTTTTTCTTCCATTGCAAGCCTCATATTCGTAATCACCGTCTGCAAAACATCCGTACCGATATGTGGCTTTGCATCATACAAAATCTCTTCGGGGGCACCAAAATTCACAAAAAACTCTGTAAAACAAACTGTTTTCTTCCGGTTTTGTCTTTCACTCTGGTATTTAATTTTCCATCCGAAATGTACCGGCGCCTCCCTCGCCAAACGCCACATTGAGTCCGGTTTTAAGACACCCTCCTGCCAGAATTTCAAAATATCATCATGGCGTTCTTCCATCTTTGCTCCCCGCTCAATGACAATCGGGGAATAACCGCACAGACTCAGAGTAGGCACTAAAAAGTCCTGCCGGACCTGCCCCCACAACAGCAACACGCTCGATTTTTAATTTCTTCTATCTGCCGCCACAAAGAAGGTTCTTTTTTGGCAATGGTTAAATTTTTATTCTTTCGATTTCTTTTCAGAACTTCCGATTCCCTGCGGCACAAAAAAATCTCACAGTATATAATACAAAAAGATTTGGCTTTTTTTCTGGCATCCAGACTGCGTTTTTACAATTGTAAACTGTGTAAAATCCTCCACCGAAATTCCAAGCAGTTTAGCTGCCTTTTTTTTGCAGTTTAGAAAAAAAGAATCTTCCTGCCACGACAATTTACACTGAGATAATTGAAGCATTATTTTTCATTCTCCTTCCTCAACTGCAAAATATGTTTTGCTGCTATCATTGCGGTACTCCATGCAAAAATGCAGATTATAGCCGCCACAAATTTCCATCCACATCCAAAAGTTCACCCAAAAGATACAACTGTTTTTCCCTTTTTTTTGATTCCATGGAATCCTGCACCACTTCTTCTACCGGCACACCGCCTGCGGTCACCTGCGCATCGCTCCATGCCAAAAGGTATCACGGATTACAAACCGGAAAGTTTTTACAAATTCCACCGTGATTTTTTTTGCCCGTTTGCAAAGCGACACCCATTTTTGTGGCAGCAATCCTTCCACGCCATGTTTCTTAATCCAGTTTTTACTTCTTCCTTAGAAAGGGAAGGAACAAAATCAATCACACCTTCCACCAACCGGTTTTCATCCAGTGCTTTTGCTGCGATACGGCACATTTGAAAAACCGGGATGCCGGATACGCCGTTTTTTTACAATCTGGATTTCTCCGGTTTCAAAAAACCTCCGTCTTCCCATCAATCATCAACGAAATTGTTCCCTGAACCCTCGTTCCCGCCGTCTTATTCCATACCACACCATCGCATACAAGACCGGTTAATCCGGGATATAACTTAGTAACTGTATGGTGGAAACTTTCTGCCAGCGAATAACCGCTTTCACTTCCTCCGCTCTCTTTTTCCCTGCTTTTCCGCCGGTTGCTAAAACAACATAGGCACTATTAAAATCTCCCTTTTGATGTATGGACAAGAAATTCTTTTTTTTTGTAATCTGCTCTACTTCACAGTCTTCATAAATTGTTACACCAAACTGTGTGCAGGCATGATACAGCCCATTCACAACAGTCGCAGCCTGATTCGTATGCGGATAAACATAGCCATCTTTTTTTTCCCGGTGCAAAAATACCATATTTTCAAACTCTGCAATCACGCATTTTGCAGGCACCTCTGTCAAAAGATGAGAAATAAATTCCGAATTTCCATAATAACAATTCTCATTCATATGTAAATTGGTAAAATTGCATCTGCCATTTCCGGTTGCCGATAGTTTTTACCAATTCGATGATTCTTTTTAAAACTGTCACCTGCACGCCTTTCCTAGCAAGCATGACAGCACATAATAAACCAGAAGCTCCCCCTCCTACAACAATCACATCACACTGTGTCTTCATGACATCCTCCGTCTCTTCCTTTTTTATCTTCTCTATTATACCTTAACTGGAAAAGTTTTCAAGGACGGAATACAGCTCTTTTTCTGTCCGCACGGCGTATCCGGCCCTGCAAAATCTTTTTGTCCTGCTTGGATAAATTTTCTTCTTTCAGACCGGTTTTCTCAAACGGTTCTTTCTCGTCCTTTCGGTAGATAACCACTTCGCCATCCTTCAATCGTAAAAATATATCCCTGCTCACTCGATTTGTTATATACCTTTGCGAATAACAATTTTATCCTCTGAAAATGACTCCAGTGTAATTTTTACAAGACCTTCTTTTTCCCTCCCATGACTTATCTTTAATTTCTACAGTCAGCTGCTTTTCCCAGTTCTTCCCTTTGTAAGACCGGCATACTCCGGTGGCATGTCTCTTTCTTCTTTTTACCAGTTCTTCGGATTCTTCTTCCCACTTTTCAATCACTAATTTTGTCTCGCTTGTAACCCGCTGCTCCTGCTTGGTGCTTTGTCTGAGCTGCATTTTGCTGCGCCATTTTTTTCTGTTCCTGCTTTTTTGCATACTCAAAAACTTCCGTAACACAATAACGACAATACAAAAAACGCCACAAAAAAACTGCATATCACAATATATTTTCGATTCATGTTGTCCACCATCCATTCTTTTCAATCAATCGTTGCTCTTAGGGACAGTATCGTCAAAAATATCTGCCTTTATACAAAAAAAGCACAAAAACAACTGCGCGAACGCCTTTGCTTTGTTTTTAACATTTACTGTTTTATAAAACTAATTCATAACTCGTCCGATTTTAGCCGGATGACGATAATAAGCATTACCAATCTTAATTACCATCACGAGGGTTGCTGGCATGAATTACCATACCGCCGCCAATATACATCGCAACGTGGTTAATACGGCTTCCGTTGCTGTAGAAGAACAAATCGCCCGGTTTTGGTGACGAAACTTTTTCTTGTGCAGCCAGCCTGTGCTGCAGCGTTATGCGGCAGGGAATGTCCATACTTCGCATACAGACTCATTGTAAATCCTGAACAGTCTGTTCCGTTTGTAAGACTTTGCGCCTCCCCAAACATAACGGTTTACCTAAGAACCTGTTTTTGCATATTCCACAATCGATGCCTGACTTGACGATACACCGCTTGATGAAGATGCTTTCACGGTGCTTACCTTTGTCGCACGTTTCAGTGTATACTGCTCTTTCACAAAATCTTTTGCAACAAATGCATAATCATCATCACATAAATGCAGATAAAGTCTTTCAACTGTTCCTGCATTGCCTCATATCCGCCGGCTCTCTTAATCGCATCTTTGGATATTTTCTGTTTTTTCACAATTTTTTTTCACATAATCTAAAGTTAGTTCGCCCTCTTTCATGGTGAACTCCTCACCTTCCGATACAACGGAATAAATCGGAGCAGAAGTCGATGGAAGAGCACGTACACGAAGTGAATCTGTCTGGATTTCTACACACTCACGGCCTACTTTCGTCGCCAGTTTTTCTGCTTTCTCATCCGTTGTCAGATAAGACGCGCCTTTACATAGCCTTTTACCTTACCGGAAACAATCTTAGCCCAGCCTTTTTTTGATGTGGTATACATGACATCCGGCATTCTTTGTCATCTTTCCTACTATTTTTTTTCCACTCTCTGATGGCTTCTTTCTAACATTCAAATAGGTATCCACTTTATTGGCAACACCTAGTCTTGAATAATTTAAATTCAGTTCTACATGCGTATCCTTGTCCGTTTCCTTTGCTGTATCTGCTGTCTGTTCTGATACTGGTGCTGCAGTCGGTACAGCTGTCACATTTGGCTCCGATGCTACTAATACTTCAGATGCCTTTGCATCTACACTACCATTGCCACATTGCTGCAATACTGCTCTAGCAATACGGTAGCACCCCCTACCTGCTCTTCTGAACCTACCATGGCAGCCTGCACGGAACATACACTGCCTACAATCAAACCACTCGCTAATGCAAGTGCAAAAAGTTTCTTCCCATATTTTCTTCATCTTATTACCTTCTTCTTTACAAATTGTAATTGTTACGAAATTGTTACATTTGTTAAGAATTATAGCAACATCTATGTAATCTGTCAACCTTTCTTTCGCATTATTTCCTCATGTACTTCTTCCAACTCCATACGCATCATGGAAAACAAATCAATCAGACGCGGATTAAACACACCGCAATCACCTTCAATAATCATCTCAAATGCTGCTTCCGGTTTTGTATGCCGGCTTGTAAATTCTCTCACTGATAAGTGCATCATAGGCATCTGCCACCCCCACAATCTGAGCTGCAATCGGAATTTCGTCTCCCTTTAATCCCAGCGGATAGCCATCACCATCATAGCGCTCGTGATGATACATACAAACCTCTGCACAACATTTATACAGTGCATAATCCGCACTGTCTTCTCTTGTAAGTTTCATCAGACGCTCAAAAATCTGTCTGCCCTTTCTCGTGTGATTTTTCATAATTTCCAATTCATTAAAATCAAGCCTTCCTGCCTTATGTAAAATCCGGTCCGGAACGACAATTTTCCCGACATCATGCAACATTGCCGCAAAGCAGATTGTATCCACATCCTCTTCCGATATTTTATAATCCGGACAGAACCGAATCACTTTTTCAAGCAAAATCCTCGTAAACGCTGCACTTTTTCACAATGATACTCTGCATAAAAATCTCTGTTTTCGATAACAGAAATCACATAACTAAACAACATATCTTTTCCCTGTATCATATCTTCACCCCTAATGAGCCAATGTATCAATGCGGTTATCATGTTTTACAAATTCCACATTGTTGTATATTTCCTTAATTGCAAATGGATCCTCATTCAAAAACAGTAACGTACCCGGATAAGCCCTCCCGGACACCTGAATCCTTGCCTCTTTTTGCTTTGTCATCTGCTCCATCTGGGCATTCCGTTCTGAAAAAAAGCTCCTTACGGCTGCTCTTTAACGTATATACTGCTCGTGTCAGCCGCTGTATCATCATCGAAACTTTTTTCATCATGCACCGGATTCGCCATTAATTTATTCAATCCATTTTCACACGTCTGCAATTCCGCCTGTGTCTGCTCAATCTTTTTCTGTAGTTCCTGATAAGCCGTCATATCTTCTTTGTCAATTCCCACACTGACAACGGTTGCAATTTCTGCTATATTTCCAATTCCATTACATGAAACACCTAATTTTGCGCAGGTTTTGCCACCAATAATCACACCTTTTCTTCCTTCCACCAGAAGTTTTCCGTTTGCTTTTAATTGGCAGTTGAGCAAATATGTTGCTTGCACATCTTTTTCCCGCCGTCAGAACTGCCGACTCAAAAAACTTTTATTACAATACTTTTTCCTGCGATAATCTTTCCAAGCCCCTTTCCCTGACAGCCCTTTCGGATAATTATATCACCGCCGGCTTCAATCTGGCTCGCTTCACAGTGTCCGTCAATTACAATGTTTCCAGCCGCCTGCACAGAAAATCCGGACGTCACATTCCCCCATGATATTTACATCACCATTAAAACGAATGTTTCCGGTTGCGGCATCGACATTACCGGGAACCGTATATAAATTTCGTATTATTTAACTTATTTTCACCCTCGTGCCACTCAATAATTCCATCAAGATCCGCATAATATTTCTTTTTTATCTTCCGATACGCGCACGCCAATTACACGAAAGTGCCGGAAGCTCTTTTCCACGTTTGGGACTAATCATCTGTCCTGTTACATCATAACCAAAAAGTCCCCGCTGTCGCCGGAAAATATTCTGCAACCAAGGTATCTTTTTTTATAAATTCAAACAATTCCATATTTTTGTAATCCACAGTTCCATCAGCAAGTACCTTTGGCTTTGATTCACTTCTTTCTTAAAATAATAGCAAAAAGTGTGCATCTTCACCATCTATAGGCTCTTTTTCCCTTAGCGACAACAACTTCTTTTGCAAACTGTTTTTCTCTTAACATCGCAATAATTGACTCCCGTAAAATCCCCTGCTTGACATCCTTGTGTTTCAGAAGTTTTAGAACATCTGAAACATCCATTTTCAAAAAGTTCCTCTTTTAAAACATCACTTGCAAGTGAAAAATTAATACTTGCCTGCATCTTATCTTCCGATACAAACACACAGGATTCCAATAAATAATCATCTTCCTGCTTTTCCGGTACTTCCTCCTCTTGTTCTACTTCTCCTGCTTTTTTGTTTCACTTAGAATTTACCCACCTCATCATCTAATAGAAGCTCACTCTGGTGTATTTTTTCAATTTTCTCAAAGCATCTGCTCCGGCTCAAAATATTCTTTGGCAAATTCGGTAACATCAATTCCTTCTAGTAATCCTTTGCGAAGAATTTCCATCTGTTTTTGTGAAAAACACGGTTTTGCATAGACTTTTACATCAAGCCCCTGCTCTAAACCGTACCGATTTCCCGCATCTGAAACCAATTTAACTCCGGGTCTGCATACACTGCCACATTCAGATTCTTCTGTAAACCAAGAATAATTTCATGAAGCTGAACCCCGTGAAAACTTTTTCGTATGTATGGAAGCAGATTCACTCCCGCTTCAAACGCATCATTAATTTCTTTTTAACTGTTCCTCATCATAACCATCTTTCAAATATGGGGTAATGTCATGGTTCATCCGGATACCACGTCCAATTTCAAACAAAAAGTTTTCCGGCATATCCCTGTTTAGCAAAGGTGCCAGTAAAATCCCTCTTCCATGCCTTTACGCACTGCACGCATCGTCGTATATTTGTAGGATGGGTCCGCATAACAGGAAATATCCATTTTACTTTCTAATCCCTTACGGATTTCCCGCATCTGGTACCAGTCATAACGGGTATCACAGTAACTATCTACCACGACGCCCCGCTCTAATCCCTTGCGGATTTCTTTCATCTGTGGTGCCAGAAAATGCACATTCAGATATTTTTTACATCCAGTTTTTCCTCCACACCTTTTACAATTTCCTGACACTGAAGCCAGCTAAATCCCTGCTCGATATACTTTTCAATGTCAATTCCAGCCTCTAAGGACGTACGGATTAGTTCCATCTCCAGCCAGCTTTTTGCCGGATCCGCCATAAATAGTTCAACATCAACTTTACTCTCCAATCCCTTACGAATCTGCTCTAACTGCAGGGCATTAAAAAGAAAGACGGCGATATCTTTCAATATCACCGCCTGCTTTTTTGCACAACAATAACTCCTTCTCATAATTCTTCTTCTGAATTTCCGCATCAATCTGTCGTTTCATGTACACCCCTTCTTCCCATGTAATTCTTCCATCGAACCTCAAATCATTCTCTTTTTATAAGAATACCATGATTTTATGCTCTTTGTCAATTTATCATATGATAATGCAGACTAATCCGCCGTTTGAATCGTTTACCACTTTTTTGTATGGTATCCTGCAACTTCACCTGACTTTCTTCTGTCAAGCGGTTTACCTTGGAATGGATTCCTTCATCCACTAACTGGCGGATTGTTTTTCCGAAAATATTGGTATCAAAAATGCCATCCGGATTTTCTTTTTTTTGCATTCTGACTGATGTAATCAATCAAATCCTTCGCCTGTTCTTCTTCGCTGCCGACAATCGGTGCAATCTCCGTCTCAATGTTTGCCTGAATGATGTGCATGGACGGGCAGCTTGCTTTGATTTTTACACCATATTTATTGCCATGACGAATCAGTTCCGGGTCAGCAATCTGGATTTCCTTCTCCTCCGGCGGTACAATGCCATATCCTTTTCCCCTTACCTGATTGCAGGCAACCGCAAGAGATTCATAATTGTTTCTCATGCCTGATAGTTCCTTCAACAGCGAAATCAAATCGTATTCTCCCTCTATATTGGTTCCCACCATTTCACTCAAAATTTCATAATAATAACGGTCTTCAAAATCCACCGATAGATTGACAACACCATTTTCCAATTGTTTATCGCGGATGTACACGTCTTTGATATAAGGTGCCTGCATCTGAATGGAATCGTCCTGAATATCCTTCATGGTATGCACCTTCTGTATGACATTTCTGCACTTTTCAATCAAATCCTGTTTCAGCCAGTTATCCGGCTGCAAAAAATTCAACCCACTTAGGAAGCAGGAAATTGAGCCTTGTAATCGGAAAAAATCCGCCAACAGCTGCTCCATGATACGAAACACATCCTCTCTGTCCATTGTCTTACAATTTACCGCCATCACAGTTTTCCCCATACTGTGCTTCCAGCCGTTTTGTAAACTGTATAGTTTCCTGCGAATCCGGACGGCTTGTGTTTACAAGAATCAAAAAAAGGCTTTCCTGCTTTTTCACATTCCATCACCGTTTTCTGCAGTGCCTCTTCAAAGTTTACTGCAGCAATATCACCAAAAAGAACCATCTGTTGTAATAATCAATCCCAGATTGGAATGTTCCCTGATTACTTTACTCGTGCCAATTTCTGCCGCCTTTGAAAAAGGAATTTCTTCTTCCGACCACGGTGTTTTTACCATGCGCTCTTTTTCTTCCTCAATGGCACCAACGGCTTCCGGAACCAAATATCCCACACAGTCAATCAGTCTTATTTTCCCGGTTTCCTGATTGGAAAAATGAATCACTGCCGCCTCTTTTGGAATAAATTTAGGTTCTGTTGTCATAATCGTTTTACCGTCTGCCGACTGTGGCAATTCATCAATTGTTCTCACTTTTTCGTTGTCATCCGACATTTCCGGAATCACAACAAGCTCCATAAAACGTTTGATAAAGTCGATTTACCGGTGCGAACCGGTCCGACTATTCCCAGATAGATTTCGCCTCCTGTACGCCGGCTCATATCCTGGTAGACATTGTATTTGTCCATAAAAAAATCCCCTTGCATTGCTGGAGACACACTCGTATCTGCCTTCTGCTAAACTATGCAAGGGGAATCTTAGTTATTCTAAAGGTTTTATTTTTTCACCAAAGTTTTTTTGTACTAAATCATAAAAATATTCGTATTTCATCATGTAAACAATGTAGTCTTCCAAAAGAAGCATTATCGCTTGTTGCCGATTTGAAATTCTTGCGGTAATCGGCTTCTGTGATATTATTGCTCTTGCAGAATTTCTGCAATTTTATCTTTATAATCCTGCTTTGTCACACGATAGCCTTCTGCCTGTGCTACCGCTTCAGCCAAAATCTTTCTTTAGCAATGCTTTCATAATAGCTGTCCTCCGTCATACCATACATGCCAAGAAGTGTGCTCACATCCGTTCCTGACTGTGTTGCCTGACTCTCCAATGATTTTGACTGAATTGCCTTTTAATCTTTTTAATGAGTTCATCCGGCACTTTACTAATCTTTGCTTCGCTCGTAATCTTACTCATTGCCGTCAAAGCATCTGCTGTTCATTCTGGCTCTCTAATTCTTTCTTTGCTGCCTCTTTTTAAAGGCTTTCACAGTTTTCGTATTATAAGTAGAATCAGTTTGGCAACTAAAGCATCCGTTGCTTCTTTGTAAATGTAATTTACTTTCAGTGTAAATACTGCCTCTTTTTCCTGCCAGTGATGTCTCACGGTAATCTTTCGGGAAGGTTACTTTGGCATCTTTTTTCTCGCCAACTTTTCATACCAACTAAAAGCATCTTCAAAGCCGTCAATCATTTTACCGGAAGCAACACGTAAAAACTTTGTGACTCAGCAGTTCCGCCGTCAAAGGCTTTTGCCATTCACTTTTCCCTCATAATCAAAGTTAATCAGCTGATTCTTCTTCACTACCGTATCCGAACTTTTCACTTCTTTTTCATCGCCGCTGCCAATCATAGAATCCAGTGCGGACTGAACATCACTATCGGAAACACTCTTCTCAACCTCAATGTTTTTGTATTTGCCAAGAGTTACATAATCCGATGGGTCATACCCAAGAGATACATATTCCTCTTCACCAAATAACATCGCATGAAAACTTGGGATACTGTCAGTCGAGCATCCGGTCAGCATACAGGTCATAAGACCAAGTAAAATTGTTACGATATATTTCTTCTTTCAATTTTCTTTCCTCCTTAGATAACGATAAATCTTTTATCAGTATAGCACAAGATGGGAGGTAAGCAATACGTAATA
>VOFK01001738.1_pt1 | contig 14445 bp, 26 predicted proteins | sample 5384121 | NCBI WGS metagenome assembly VOFK01 (sample SAMN12384730, study PRJNA508395) | human gut metagenome | isolation source: healthy gut J | host: Homo sapiens | reverse complement strand
CTGGTAGCTGCTTCGTTCAGTTACGTATTGCTGTGAAGAGCCCGATGAGTTAAGAAACGCGGTGGTGACGGCGGTGAGTTCAGAGCAATGCCACCGGACGTCCGAGAAGAATGGGCTGGTTTGATGCTGTGGCTTCTAAATATGGCTGCCAAATTCAGGGGTACGACAGATGTAGCCTTTACCGTATTAGATTGGGCTATTTAGATGAGATCCCGGTCTGCATCGGTTATGAGATTGACGGAAAAGTAACCACCGATTTTCCGACAACAGCCATCTTAAAGAAGGCAAAACCGGTTTATGAGATTCTTCCGGGATGGAAGAGTGACATCCGCGGCATTAAGAAATACGAAGATCTGCCGGAGAATTGCAGAAACTACATTGAATTTGTAGAACGTCACATCGGTTACCCGATTACCATGGTGTCAAATGGTCCGGGCCGTGATGACATTATTTATCGTTAATCCGAACAGAAAAAGAGGAAGAATGACACCGTATCATTCTTCCCCTTTTTTTCGTGATCATCCTTTATCATTTTATAGATAAACCCATATGCCCAGAGCAGGACCGGAAGTACAATGGTTGCATAGATAGAAATCTTTAACCAGACCATTGCGCGTTCACTGCCGATGATGGCAAACACCAGCGTAGAGACATAGAGTCCGATCAGGATGAGGATCAGCAAAATTGCTAAAACCTGTTTTTATTTTTTTTCATGTGCGGCCCCTTTTCACCCCATTTTTTTATCATAACATAGGGAAAGGGTTATTGCACGGAAAACTTAAACGTAGTACAATAAGTAGCAAAAGGAGAAGCGGGCCGATGTGGAATTTTGAGAGGGTACTGGATGCGATTACCAATGCCGGTATTTACATTATTGAGAAGAGAAGTCATACAATTATATACTGCAATAAACGATTCAAAGAACTGGTGCCTGCAGCAGAGGTAAGTCTTGGATGTTATGAAATCGGAATGGATATCTGTAACCGGTGTCCCTTGGAATCTTATGACCCGGCGAAAAAAGGAAAAAAAAAATGTTTTTTTTTGCGTGAAAGTCATGTGTTTGGCGGAATGGTCGAAGTCAGTGTGGATGAGATTTTATGGGAGGATAAAATTCCTGCATACATCGTAACCATTATTCCCAGATGAAGGCGGAGGAGACAAAGAATTATTATCTGTATAACCGCTCGATTGACCGGGTAGTGAAAAAAATCAGTGTAGCGACCGTCAGTCTGAATCTGACAAAAAATATAAGCAGAAGCTATATATGGAATGACAAGAACCAGTTCCTCTGCGAGGAAGAGGGCAGTGTGGACGGGATTTTTGCCGATATGCTGAGGAGAATGCACTCTAAAGACCGCGAGAGATGCGGGAGATTTGATACTTGTGCCAAGATGGAGGCATATTTTAATAAAGGTGGAAAATATTTAGAGGACGAGATGTTAATCAAAGGAGAGGACGGCAGATACCGTTGGTTTTCCCTGCGTGTGATTCCCTTGGAGTATACGGAATACCGTGATACATTAGCCGTTTTAGTTATTCGTAATATTCATACCAGAAAAGTGCTTCAGGTTCGTACACAGAATAACTTAGAGGCAACTTATAAGGCAATTCCGGGTGGTGTCTGTACGATGCGTGTGGATAAGAATTTGTCCATTATCAGTGCAAACGAAGAATTTTACCGGATGATGGGTGAGACACAGGCAGATTATGAGAACGGATATTTAGAGCATATCTATCCAAAGGATGCTGAGCGGGTGTCTGCTTATTTTCATCTTCAGGCGGAGCGGAAAGCGGATTTAGAGATTACTTACCGGGTACTCGATATCAACGGAGATGTGCATTGGATGCAGGTCAAGGGAATTCATTGCGGAAAAAAGCAGACGGTTATCCGGTCTACATGCTGCTTCGTACGGATATTACGCTGATTATTGAAGCACAGCGCTAGATAGAAGAGGAGCAGGAAAAATACCGGAAGTATGCGGATAATGTTATTGATACTCTGAGCAATCTGGTGGAATTCAGGGATCTGGATTCCGGAGAGCATATTAAGCGTACGAAGGATCTGACCCGGATTATGATTAATACCTATAACAAAAAATATCCGGAACATTTCATCATAGATTCCAGCCGTGAAAAAAAATCTGCCGTGCGGCAGCATTGCATGATGTTGGAAAAAATTTCCATATCGGACACCATTCTGAACAAAAAGGGACGGCTGACAGATGAGGAAATGGAGATTATGAAAACCCATACGACAAAGGGCTATGAAATCATTCGGGGATTTAAGTTAAATGATGACGAGGAGCAGGAGCGTTACAGTCTCGACATTGCAAAATATCACCATGAGCGCTGGGATGGAAAGGGTTATCCGGAGGGCTTACAGGGCGATGAGATACCTCTTTGGAGTCAGATTGTAGGTATCGTGGATGTCTATGATGCACTGGTTAGTCCTCGTGTATACAAAAAAAGCATTTTCCCATGAAAAAGCAATGGAAATGATACTTGCGGGAGAGTGCGGTACATTCAATCCGATTCTTTTAGAATGTCTGAAGGATGCGGAGGAACTATTGAAAAATGAGTATAAATAGGTTATACTGTTACGGTGCAAAAAAAGCACAAGAATATGAAGGATAAGGTGAGAAACTATGGCACTATTACAGGAATGGCAGAAAATTGCTTATAATGAGCAGGCAGATAGAGCAAAATTACAGAAGTTCTGGCAGGATTACTTTCTGGTAGAAAAAGGAATCTATGAAAAACTGTTAGATCATCCGGACGAGGAAGTATCCGGAACAGTCAAAGAATTAGCAGACAAGTATCAGGTCAGCCTGATGGAGATGACAGGATTTTTTAGATGGGATCGATGAGAGCTTAAAAGAGCGCAATCCATTAGAGACCATGGAAGAGGACACACCGGTCAACCTGATTTTTTGACAAAGAGCTTTTTACAAAAAATATGGTAGATGCAAAAAAGGCAGAGTGGTTATATGAACTGCCACAGTGGGATGACATTTTCACACCGGAAAGAAAACACGAATTATACTTAGAACAGAAAAAAAATCAGGAACAGTCGTGAAAGAGGATAAGGTATATCCAAATGACCCATGTCCATGTGGAAGCGGTAAAAAGTATAAAAAGTGCTGCGGAAGAACAAATAAATAGAGATATTTTTTTTTAGAATTTGTAAAAAACTCTTTACAGATGAGAAAAAAGGTCTACAATACAAGGCGTAAAAAGAAAGACAACGCGTGGAAGAGAAGAGTAATCAGTGCAAATGTGACAGAGAGAACCGCCAAAGCGTAGGCTTTGAGCTGCAAGCGGTTTGACAGGGAAGCTGACGAAGACCACCTCGGAGTGACTTATCGAAAAGAGTCCGGTGATTCCGTTATCATCAAAAGAGAGGCTTTGTATCGACAGAGCAAGCAGGGTGGAACCGCGTTGAAGAATGAAAGAATAAACGTCCATGCATTACAGATTGTAGTGTATGGATTTTTTTATTTCCAAAGCGTGAGGTGCGAAGGAGTGTCTTTATAGGTCGCAGGGCAGGCTGCACAAATAAATATTTCGGGCTTCCTTGTGCTAAGCATTCCGATGAACCTCCCACAAAGCAGGAAGCGTGTTCGCCAGTGGGCTCCACGCTTCCGGGAGTTTCATCTCCATAGCACAAAAAGAACCCTTCCATATTCATTTGTGCAGCCTGCGTGGGGACGCTCAGGAAGAGGGCGTTAACACCTCGGATTCAGCGTGAAATAGATGAGCACGAAGCGCAAGACACCGGATCTTCGCATGAAGAGCCGGTCTGGCTTGCTCGAGAATGTAGAATCTGTACCAAGGTATGGTGTTCGGGGTGGGATTGTGACGGATGTTAGATTTTCTTGATGCTTTGTAAGAGACCACAGCAATTTTCGGACAGGAGGTCCGAAAAAGGCGAAGTCGAGCCATGGATGGCGAGTCTTAGCCGGTTGCGTCCGTCCCCAACACCCTACCAAAACATTTAGAAAATCTTATATCCAAAACACGCCACCCCAAACACCATACCCTGGTACAGAACCACAACACAGAAAAAAGAAAGACAACCACAAAAAATCAAAGAGGAGAGGATAAAATGAAGATCACATTAAAAGATGGCAGTATCAAAGAATACGCAGAGGCAATGAGTGCATACGACATCGCAAGAGATATCAGCGAAGGACTTGCAAGAGCAGCCTGTGCAGTAGAGATCAATGGAGAAGTCAAAGATTTAAGAACCGTCGTAGACAGTGACTGCGAAATGAACATTTTAACAGCAAAGGACAGTGAAGGACTTCGTACGGTACGCCATACCTGTTCCCATGTGTTAGCAGAAGCAGTAAAAAAGACTGTTCCCAAATGTAAAATTAGCAATTGGACCATCTATTGACGAGGGATTTTATTATGATTTTGAATCCGAGCCGTTTTCGAGAGAAGATTTAGATAACTTAGAAAGAAAAAGAAATGAAAAAAATCATCAAAGAAGGCAATCGTTTGGAAAAATTTACACTTCCAAGAGAAGAAGCCATTGCATTGATGAAAGAAAAAAAGAGGAACCATATAAGGTAGAACTGATTGAAGATTTACCGGAAGATGCGGAAATTTCTTTTTTTATAAACAGGGCGAGGGATTTACCGACCTTTGTGCAGGACCGCATCTGATGAATACCAAAGGGAATCAAAGCATACAAACTGATTTCCTCTTCCATGGCATACTGGAGAGGCGATTCCAACAAAGCACAGCTTCAGCGTATCTATGGAACAGCATTTGCGACAAAAGATGAACTGAATGCTTATTTAGAGCATTTAGAGGATATCAAAAAACGTGACCACAACAAATTAGGACGCGAGATGGAATTATTTACTACTGTCGATGTGATCGGGCAGGGACTTCCACTTATTATGCCAAAAAGGTGTCTGTATGATTCAGACATTACAGCGTTGGATTGAAGATTTTAGAGGACAATGAGTGGGGATATATCCGTACAAAAGACACCGTTAATGGCAAAATCCGATTTGTATAAAATTTCCGGACACTGGGATCACTACAAAGAGGGAATGTTTGTCTTAGGTGATGAGAGCAAGGATAAAGAGGTATTTGCGCTCCGTCCGATGACCTGCCCATTCCAGTATTATGTATACAAAAATTCACAGCACTCATACCGTGAGCTGCCATTGCGTTACAGCGAGACATCCACTCTGTTCCGTAATGAGGATTCCGGCGAGATGCATGGATTGACCAGAGTCCGCCAGTTTACGATTTCAGAAGGACATTTAATTGTAAGACCGGATCAGATGGTAGAGGAATTTAAGAATTGTATCGCACTGGCACGTCACTGCTTAAAGACCTTAGGATTAGAAGAAGACGTAACCTATCATCTTTCTAAATGGGACCCGGAAAACAGAGAAAAAATACATCGGAGAACCGGAAGTCTGGGAAGAGACACAGCAGCATAATGCGTGATATGATGCATGAGCTTGGCATTGAATTTGTGGAGGATGTTGGAGAAGCTGCATTCTACGGACCAAAGATTGACATTAATGCGAAAAACGTATATGGAAAAGAAGACACCATGATCACGATTCAGTGGGATGCGCTGTTGGCAGAACAGTTTGATATGTATTATATTGATGCAAACGGTGACAAGGTTCGTCCATACATCATCCACAGAACATCCATCGGATGTTATGAAAGAACGCTGGCATGGCTGATCGAGAAATATGCAGGAAACTTCCCGACCTGGCTTTGCCCGGAACAGGTACGCGTACTGCCGATTTCCGATAAATATGAAGCATATGCAAAAAAAAGTAGAAGCAGAACTTAAGAAAAACGGTGTCTATGTATCTGTGGATGCACGTTCTGAAAAGATCGGTTACAAGATCCGTGAAAGCCGTCTTGCAAAAAAGTACCATACATGTTAGTAGTCGGCGAAAAAAGAAGAGGCAGACGGAAACAGTTTCCGTCAGAAGCCGTTTTGCCGGTGATGAAGGTGTCAAACCGATCGCAGAGTTCGTAGAGCAGATCTGCAAAGAAATCCGTACGAAAGAAATCCGTAAGGAAGAAGTGCAGGAACAAAAATAGAAAAAAATTTTTTTGAAAACTTTTTAAGAATAAATCTCCCTCTTCTTACACACCCTAAAGTGGCAGAAAGAAGAAAGGAGATTTATTTTTATGACAAAATTAGAGTGTTCCGTTAAAAACTGCGTTTACAATGAAGAACCTTACTGCTGTAAGGGGGATATCATGGTAGAAGGAAGAGATGCAAAAAACACAAGTGAAACAGCATGTGCAAGTTTTCAGGAGAGAACAAAAGACTGCTGTTCTAACGCTGTTGGTCACAAGAGCGAGAATATTGATGTCGATTGTGAGGCAGTAAAATGCATTTATAACGAAAGCTGTAAGTGCAGTGCAAACCGTATCGGAATTGTTGGCGGTAATGCAAAAGACAGTGCAGACACACAGTGTGCCAGCTTTTGTTGTCAATAATTAGCGATTAAGGGAGAAACTTCACGAAAAATTCAAAGTAGACACTTGTAAAAAGTCTCTATACGAAGTACAATAACAATGTAATTGCAGTTGTACAAAAAAGAATTTTTCGTGGAGGCATTACATGAGAAAGAAGTCACATATTTCATTAGCCCGCGATATTGTCCGTAATTCAGATGACGAAGGGCTGAGAAAGCACAGATGGGCTTTTTATTTAGGAAGCATCCTGCCGGATATCAAACCTTCCTTTGTATATAAGAAGCACGAAATTAACGGAACTTTTGAACAGGTGAAAAAAGAAATAGGAGATTTGTCAAACTTACACGGAAAGTATAAGGAACGTGCGACAAAGTATTACATGAATCTTGGTCAGATTACCCATTATATAGCGGATTATTTTACTTTTCCGCATAACAGAACGTATCCGGGCAATCTAAAAGATCACTGTTCCTACGAGGAAGTACTAAAGCTGAGATTACGAGAGTATTTAAAGACGGATAAAAAAGACAGATGGCCTTTTGTGCAGTGTCATTTCAGCAGTGCAGAAGCGCTATGTGACTTTATTAAATTACGACATGAAGAATATTTAAAACGAAAGATAGATGTCGATGAAGATATTCGACATATTGTATCACTAAATTACCAGGTAGTAGAGGGGATCAGGCAGTTAGCAGAGCAGGGAAAGTTACATCAGTACCTGTCAAAGAAGAGGGCTGCATAACTGCAGTAAGGCAAGCAGTATGGATTGAGTATTCGCTTCCCACATTTAGGGATTTATTTAGAACATGTGGGGAAAAAATTTTACAGTCTTTGGGATTTCCATAGCATATTACGGTGTGATCATCGCCGTGGGAATGTTAGCAGGAATCCTTCTGGCTACATATGAAGCCAAAAGAACCGAGCAGAATCCCGATGATTATTTTGACTTGGCGATTATTGCCATTATCTGCTCCGTGATCGGAGCGACATTGTATTATGTCATATTTTCGTGGGATCTGTATAAGGACAACCTGTGGAGTATTTTAAATCTGCGTCAGGGTGGACTGGCGATTTACGGAGGCGTTATTGCTGCAATTATTACAACGGTTGTTTTTGCAAAGGTCAAGGGGCTTTCATTTCCGAGGTTGGCAGATACGGCAGGTCTGGGTCTGATCTTAGGACAGATCATCGGAAGATGGGGCAACTTCTTTAACCGGGAAGCATTTGGCGGCTATACAGACGGACTGTTAGCGATGCAGCTTCCGGTCAGTGCTGTCAGAGACAGTGATATTTCAAAAAGAGCTTGCCGAACACATCGTAGAGATCGGAGGAGTATCTTACATTCAGGTACATCCGACGTTTTTGTACGAATCCCTATGGAATCTGGTATTGCTGGTGATCCTATTGCTGATCAGAAAGAGGAAGAAGTTCGAGGGAGAGATTTTTCTGCTGTACTTAGTAGGATATGGGATCGGACGGGCATGGATTGAAGGTCTTAGAACGGACCAGCTCCTGATTCCGGGAACTTCCGTTGCAGTTTCGCAGGTATTAGCAGTAGTATTAGCAGTCGTTTCGGTGATGATGCTTATCATACTTAGGAAAAAAGCAGTGAGCAGGAAACAGCAATAACATTTTGACTAAGGAGCGATATGGATGCAGGAAAAAAGAAACATTACAGGAACAGATTGAAATAGCAAGAAAAAGACTGGACGAAGCATATGCCTTTGGTAATGATATTGAAGGATGCTACGAACTGAGCAGAGAAGTGGACCGCATGATCGAGCGGTATTTAGACCTCAGTGAGAACAATTAAATAATGTCTGGAAACTAGATACAAGAGAAGAAACATAAAGATGGTAAGAGCAAAGGAAAGCATTGTAGAGATACAGTGTTTTCCTTTTTTTATTTTTTACACCCTAATCTTTCTTAAAAATACTGGAAATACTTGCTTTTTACCCACTGGTGGAGTAAAATGCGGGATATAAAAGTGGGTGAAAGTGGTTGATAGTGGCACAAAGTGGTGGATAAGTTGATAACTTTGTGGATAACACGAAAAAAATAAGCCACGGTAAGTAGGTGAGTGTCAGATGTTCATGGGAGAATACAATCATACAATCGATGCAAAAGGCAGAATGATCGTTCCGTCTAAGTTCAGAGAGCAGCTTGGAAACGAGTTTGTTGTAACAAAAGGACTGGATGGATGTCTGTTTGTATATCCAAATGAAGAATGGCACAATATTGAAGAAAAATTTAGAAATGTCCCACTTACCACAAAAAGATGCAAGAAAATTCTCACGTTTCTTCTTCGCCGGAGCAGCCACCTGTGAGTTAGACAAGCAGGGAAGAATCCTGATACCACCGGTTTTAAGGGAATTTGCTGATTTACAGAAGGATGTCGTATCCGTTGGAGTACTCAACCGGATCGAGATCTGGAGCAAAAAGACAACTGGCTGGATTGCAATTCCTATGATGACATGGGACGAAATTGCAGAGCATATGGCAGATTTGGGATTGAGTATCTAGGATAAGAAATCAAAAACGACGGGATAGGAGAACGATATGGAATTTCATCATACATCCGTATTATTAAATGAGACAATTGACAATCTGAACATCAGACCGGACGGAATCTATGTAGACGGAACCTTAGGTGGGGGCGGACATGCCTTAGAAGTTGCAAAAAGACTTGGTGAGGGTGGCAGACTGATTGGTATTGATCAGGATGCAGATGCGATTCTGGCGGCAACCGAGAGACTGAAAGAATATCAGGATCGTGTGACCATTGTTCGCAGCAACTATTGCAATATGCGTCAGGAACTGAAAAATCTTGGAATTGAAAAGGTAGAGACGGCATTGTCTTAGACCTTGGCGTATCCTCCTTTTCAGTTAGATACGCCAAAGCGCGGTTTTACTTATATGGAAGAAAATGCTCCGTTAGATATGCGGATGGATCAAAGAGAAAGCCGTACGGCAAGAGATATTGTCAATACTTACAGTGAGAAAGAACTGTATCGGATTATACGCGATTACGGTGAAGATAAATTTGCAAAAAACATCGCAAAAACACATTGTGGCAGCGAGAGAAAACAGCCCATTGAAACAACCGGAGAGCTGACAGCCATTATTCGCTCAGCAATTCCGAAAAAAGTACAGATGAGTGGCGGACATCCGGCAAAGCGTACGTTTCAGGCAATCAGAATTGAATTGAATCACGAACTGGAAGTGTTGCAGGATACACTCGATGATATGATAGAACTTTTAAATGAGGACGGAAGAATCTGTATTATTACCTTTCACTCATTAGAAGATAGAATCGTAAAGACCATATTTAAAAAAGAATGAAAACCCATGCACATGCCCAAGTGACTTTCCGGTTTGTGTATGTGGCAAGGAACCAAGGGGAAAGTCATTACAAGAAAGCCGATTTTGCCGGGGGAAGAGGAATTGAGAGAAAATTCAAGGTCCAAGAGTGCAAAATTGCGTGTGTTCGAGAGAAGGTAAAAGACAAAAAAGCGGAGGTGTCTAAAATGGAGCAGAATCAGTATCGGATGTATGTAGACGGAAATACGGTACGCAAGGCAGAAGCACTGCCGAAAGACGACAGACAGGAAAGAATCAGAAGAGAACGTGAAGAACAGAGAGCTAGAAACAGAAAAATAGCAAAGAGAAATCAGGCAAGAGAACTGCGTATGAGCCGCAGATATGTGGCATTTTTGGCAGTTGCAGTAAGTATTACCTGTCTGGTATGTGCAGCATATGTGCATTTACAGGCAGATATTACCACCAGAATGAGTAATATTTCAGCTTTAGAAAAAGAAATTGCAGATTTAAAGACAGATAATGACACCACATTAAAAAGAGTCAATACCTCTATCAATCTGAATGAGATTAAAGAAAAAAGCAATCGCAGAATTGGGGATGGTCTATGCAGCACCGGATCAAGTTGCTTACTATAGTATTGAGGATTCAGACTACATGACACAGTATGAAGAAATTCCGGGAAAGTAGTGTGGTGGAAGATTGAAGGCAAGACGGAAAAAGGAACTGGCAAAGTTTCCGCGAAAAAATGCGAAAAAACTGATTGTCACATTTTTTAACGATTACAATACTTTTTAGTCGCATTAATCGGCAGAATTATGTATATTGAAGTGACAAGTGGCGAAAAATATGAAAAAATCGTTTTAACCCAGCAGGAATATGACAGTACCATACTGCCGTATCAGCGTGGGGATATTGTCGATGCCAAAGGTACGGTACTTGCAACCAGTGTAGATGTCTATAACGTAATCTTAGATTGCAAGGTGTTAAACAGTAAAGAAGAGTATTTACAGCCGACCATTGAGGCACTGACCTCCTGCTTTGAGGATTTAAAAGCAGAAGATTCTGTACAAGTTAGCAGAAGAAAAACCGAAGAGTCAGTACAACAAGATTTTGCGCAGACTTCCTTATGATAAAGTGCAGAAATTTGTGGAATTTGCAGAATGATACCAAGAACCATCCTTATATCAAAGGTGTATGGATGGAAAAAGAATATCTCCGTGAATATCCTTACGGTTCCCTTTGCGGCTTCCGTCATTGGATATACGACTTCAGGAAACCTTGGAATCGGAGGTCTTGAGGATTCTTATAACGATACATTAAATGGAGTCAACGGAAGAGAGTACGGTTATTGAATTCAGACAGTAACTTTGAAAAACCATCAAAGAACCGGTCAACGGAAAGACGGTAGTATCGACGATTGATGTCAATATTCAGTCGGTGGTGGAGAAAAAAAAGCTCAAAGAATTTAACGATGCCTGCAAAAATGGTGCGGAGGAAGGCGAGGGCAGTAAAAATACGGCTGCCATTGTCATGAATCCGAACAATGGGGAAATTTATGCTATGGCAAATTATCCGACCTTTGATTTGAACAATCCAAGAGATTTAAGCGCATATTACAGTGAAGAACAAATCAAAGCCATGAGTGAAATTTGATGAGCAGTTGGAGGCTTTGAATAAAATCTGGCAGAATTTCTGCGTGACACAGACCTATGAGCCGGGCTCTACCGTAAAACCTCTGACCGTTGCAACCGGACTCGAAACAGGGGCATTAACCGGAAATGAGACCTATGTCTGCGACGGAAAGGAGCAGGTCGGCGGTCACACCATCCACTGTGTTAATCGGAGCGGTCATGGACTCTTAACCATAGAACAGTCTATCATGGAGTCCTGTAATGATGCCCTGATGCAGATGTCCTATGCAATACAAAAAGAAAATTTATTAAAAATATCAGAAAATATTTGGCTTTGGTCAAAAGACGGAATCGACCTTCCGGGCGAGGCAAGAACCGACTCTTTAATGTATACATTAGAAACGATGGATGATGCTTCCTTAGCAACGAACTCTTTTTGGACAGAACTTCAATGTTACGATGGTACAGATGGCGAGTGCATTTTCCTCTTTAATTAATGGTGGAAATTATTATAAACCTCATGTGGTAAAAAAAAAATCACGGATGAGAACGGAAACCTGATTGAAGAGAACAAAGGCGAACTGTTAAAACAGACATTGTCAAAAGATACCTGTAATATGGTTAAGCAGTATCTGTATAAAACGGTCTCGGAAGGAACCGGAAAGACGGCAAAAGTGCCGGGATATTCCATGGGTGGTAAAACCGGTACGGCACAGAAATATGAAACCATTGAAGAAGATGGTGTCAAAAAGACACAGCGTGCACAAGGAAAATATCTGGTATCTTTTATCGGATATGTGCCGCAGGAGAATCCGCAGGTGGTAATCTATGTCGTAATTGATGAACCGAATGTCGCAGACCAGGCGCACAGTTCCTATGCACAGAATATTACAAGAGAAATTTTTAAAAAGAAATACTTCCATATCTGAATATTTATCAGGATGAAGAGTACGATCAGGAAAAAAGTGGTCGACTTAGATATCATGGGAAATCCGGTACAGTAAAAAGCAGAATATCACCATAACCTCATCAAAGTTGTAATAGATTATACTAACTTCTTTTATGGGGTTATACCTATGTATCGGAATAAAACTGCATATCGAAAAAAAAATCATGGTATTCATGGTGGTGGTTTCTGCTGGTGCTGACGTTTTTAGTCGGAAGACTGGTCTATCTGATGATTTTTTGCTCAGAATACTATGGAAAAAAAGCGGAGGATCTGCACGAGAGAGAAAGAAACATCAAAGCGGCACGCGGGGAGATCGTAGACTGTAACGGAGTGGTATTAGCGGAAAACAAGACCGTCTGTACAATTTCAGTGATACACAGTCAGATCAAAGAACCGGAAAAAGTCATTGCCATGTTAGCAAAAAAGAACTCGAAATGGATGAGGAGACGATCCGCAAACGTGTGGAAAAAAGTATCTTCCATAGAAAAGATCAAGACCAATGTTCCAAAAGAAACAGGAGATGCCATCCGTGCGCATGGTTTAGCAGGCGTAAAGATCGATGAGGATTATAAACGGTATTATCCTTACGATACCTTGGCTTCTAAGGTGTTGGGCTTTACCGGAGGCGATAATCAGGGGATCATCGGCTTAGAAGTAAAATACGATAAATACCTTCAGGGGAAAAATGGAAAAATCCTGACGCTGACAGATGCGCGGGGGATTGAGATTGAAAACGCCGGTGAACGCAGGCAGGATCCGATCGACGGAAATGATCTGCATATCAGTCTTGATTATAATATTCAAGAATATGCAGAGCAGGCAGCGAAAAAAAGGCAATGGAAGAACATGGGGCACAGAGTGTTTCCGTGTTGATGATGAATCCGCAAAACGGCGAGATCTTAGCAATGGTCAATGTACCGGAATTTAATCTGAACGAACCTTTTTCCATAGAAGGCGAAGTGCAGACAAATCAGGATAAGCTCAATCTGATGTGGCGTAACGGCTGTATCAATGATACCTATGAACCTGGATCTACTTTTAAGATCATTACTACAGCAGCAGCAGCCTTTGAAGAAGGTGTGGTCAGTTTAAAAGACCGGTTTCACTGTCCGGGATATAAGATCGTAGAGGACCGTAAGATTCGGTGTCACAAAGTCGGCGGTCATGGAGCCGAGGATTTTGCACAGGGGATCATGAATTCCTGCAACCCGGTATCTATAGAGTTAGGACTGCGTTTAGGAAGTGAAAAATATTATTCCTATTTTAAACAGTTCGGTTTGCTGCAAAAAGACCAATGTGGATTTACCGGGCGAGGCGGCAACGATCATGCACAATCCGAAAAAAATATCGGGCAGGCGGAGTTGGCGACCATATCCTTCGGACAGTCTTTTCAGATCACACCGGTCCAGTTAGCGACTACCGTATCCTCTATTATCAATGGCGGCAACCGCGTGACCCCTCATTTCGGGGCTTATGTCACGGATGAAAAAAGGAAAAAAGGTCAAAAACATTTAAATACGAAACGACAGAGGGGATTGTCAGTGAAAAGACGAGCGAGACGGTCCGTATGCTCTTAGAGAAGGTGGTCAGTGAAGGAACCGGAAAAATGCCGCAATCAAAGGCTTTTTTCGATTGGAGGAAAAACAGCAACCTCCCCAGACTCTTCCAAGAAGTGCAAATAAGTATATTGCATCTTTTTTTGGGATTTACGCCGGCAGACAATCCGAAAGTGCTCGGACTTGTCATTATCAATGACCCACAGGGCGTATATTATGGAGGAACCATAGCAGCACCGGTCATGAAAGAAATATTTGAAAAATGTGCTTCCATACCTTGGAATTGAGCAAAAAAGAGAAGCACCGGGGAACAATATTGTTGTGGGATATTTGCACAAAAAAGTAAAAAATAACGTATACTAGAAAAGTTAGAAAAACGCAACTATCAGCATGGCTGAAAAAAAAAATACATGAGGGGTGGAAAACATATGTCATATCAAGTAGTAATCCCGGTAATTATATCATTTGTTGTCAGTGCAGTTTAGCAATACGTAACTGAACGAAGTAATACTGA
>VOFK01003897.1_pt1 | contig 14454 bp, 20 predicted proteins | sample 5384121 | NCBI WGS metagenome assembly VOFK01 (sample SAMN12384730, study PRJNA508395) | human gut metagenome | isolation source: healthy gut J | host: Homo sapiens | reverse complement strand
ACCAAAGCAAGTTCTATAAGCCATATTTTCCGGGAAATATTGTTCATTTGCCTGGGTAAACCGACAATGATCCGTTCTACCGGGCTCTTTTGCGATATAATCACCGATAAAATTCAGAAGTTCATGCGTCGGCACTGTTGTCGGCCATTGGCAATCAACTGCATAGTATCGCTCACAGCTATCCCAGTACGCTTTCTTCCATAATCTATTGCTACTATTCTGCTCATGGGGTACAAAAATACAAAAAAGACGCTTCCTATGAAAGGAAACGTCTCTTTTATTCTATTATTTAAAATGTATATTATTCTTCAACAATAGCTACACGGCTTAGTTTAGCGTCATCATAGAACATATTGCCTACGCCACCCTTGTAGTCAACCTTCAACTGAGAAGCAGGAACACCGAATTCGTTAACCATCAGGTCGCGAACAGCTTCAGCTCTCTTCTTACTCAACTTCATGTTGTATTCAGCAGAACCGGTACCCTTATCAGCATATCCTGTTATAGTAAATACTTTGTCAGTTAGCCTTGATACCCTTAGCCATAGCTTCGATGTTCATGTATTCTCTCTTGCTGATATTGCTCTTTCCAATGTTGAATACAACTACCAGACGCGGAACAAATCCGCCTTCTTTCTTAACGATAACTTCCGGTTTCTTGTTACGTGCTTCAACCAAGTCACGTTTCAGAGATTCGTTTTCACCTTTCAGAGCATTTACTCTGTCTCTCATGTCATTCAACTGGCTTTCCGGAACCATCGGTACAGTAGGAACAGCATTCCAGCCGCGTTTCTTGAACTTATAAGTAACACCTACAGTCAGACCAGCCAATCCTTCAGGACCTGAATTGCCAAATGCGCCTTTCATCAAAAGGCCGCGCAATTCAACGTTAAGATCTAAAGCAGGAGACAGGCGGAAACGGTTGATTAAACCGGCATTTATACCCAGTTCGTCATAACCCGGACCTTACCTGTATGTACGAATCCAGCTCCTACATAAGGAATAAATGAGTACACACGATCTTCTTTATATCCACAGAACATGTTAGAAAGATTCAAAAATACATCTCCATGGAAGTTAGCCATATTCCACTTTTCTTTGTAGTAACCATTAGAGTACTGTCCTCCGTCTACAAGCGGACCATTAGCATTAGGAGTAGCACCTTTAGCCTGAAGCCCGTTGTAAGCTACACGCAATCCGATTCCCGGAGTAAACCACTTACCTACAGCAATATCAAGTGCCGGAGCAAGACGTTTTCCGAAGTCAGCTTTACCGTCATTGTCGCCAAAATACATTTGTGCGCCAATACCACCACTAATAAACCAGTTAGCACCGAAGCGATTTGTTTCCACTCTATAACTCTTTTGCTGCATTTTCTTTTTCTTGTGCAGGCAGACATACTGAGACTGCTGCCAATAAAATAAACAATAAACCCTTTTTCATCTCAATTTATTTTAGTAAATAATATATTTCTATATTTTGTCTTACAGGAGATCAACACAACTCCCAAACGTCTCACACCTGACTAAGAGACAATAAGCAACTTCCTTTCCTCTGAAATTAGTGCAAATATAGATATTTAATATAACACAAACAAAAAAACACGTAAATATTTCATTCATTCATACAAAAAATAAGAGAATGATAAAAGTGTTAATATAACTCGAAAGAAGGCATCTGAAGGGGGTTGTTGTGGAAGAATTAAAAAAAAAAAATAGCCGGCGATAATTACATCACCAGCTATTTTATTCTTTGTCTATATACTCTAGTAAATATACCAGTTTCACATTATCAATCCACAGTGTATTTCCCGGAGAACCGATATAAGCTCCTCCATGGCTGGACGTGAACTGAAGACACATATGTGTCGGCACATCATTTTCATCTCCCCAGGCCACTTCATGAATAGGCACGCTTTCCCCTTACTGTTCACCGTATAGTTTTCGGTAACTTGCAATCGCATCATGTGCGCTTATATTCCGGGCGCCTCGTAATATCACCGTACATAATCTCATAGGTCGCATTATTTTTCCAGTCCGTCGAATGATAGTAATAAGTCACCATAGTCCCTATCCGTTTGGCATACACATTTCCGTTCGCATCTTCCCAACGTTTTTGCAGAAGCAGGATAGCTGCCGGATAATCTTTTCCGGGCACATCCGTAATCTTACTGAAACCGGTAGCACGGATACGATTCTCCCGTCGGACATCTTCACTTTATAGTCAAATTGAAGTGCCACCGGCTTTTTAGTAAACGGAATACCAGTCTGCAACATCTTCTGCGGATTCTTTAGTACCCTTAATAGGCTCATGCACCGTCCCTGTAAAGAATAGAGCCTGCCGCCAACACAGTAATATTAACCAGCCCCAACACTTTCACACTCTCCATGCGCGTATCCAGACGTGCACAATACCCTTCTCCCCTTTTTTCCGGGAAAACAGACGTATTTGTTTTTGTAATTCCCGCTACCTTTGCCATTACATTCGAAGTACCCCACGGTGAACCACCCATGTTTTTATAAACCTGATCTCCTTGAATTACAGCCGTCGGTGCAATCTCATATACATTCTTTGTATTTCCACCGATAATGCTCGATTCCTTTATCTGACGGTCCACCCATTGGTCCATATCTCCAAAAGGAAGCATTTCAACTTTATGTTGCGCCATCAAAGACAAGGAAGAAATAAATGCGACAAAAGTTGTCATCAACAGGCGATGAACGCTTTTCTGAATCATCAATACTTTTCCTTTCTCTTCTTATAAATTATAATCCCATTGTTTCAAAGCAAAATCCCAGTTCTCTTCTACCAAACGAATTGTCCGGTCGTCATATTTATACTTATTCTTCTTATCCCTTCTTGCCGCCCACATATTTCGCTATATCTCCTTGTGCTTCGGCGAAGCCGGGGATAGAAAGTGACTGATAAATATTCTCCGTCATTCCCATCGCGTCCGCTTCAAAGTCTTCAAATTTCACTTCCCTCAGATTACCCTCAGGAATAAACTTTTTTATCCGATTCATATTTATGATAGAGTTTCGCATAGATAGAAAGGATATTTTCCTCTAATTGTTCATTTCCGATATCCTGCAATTTTAACGGTTGGATCGTATTTGTAAAGAAACTGCGTGTAGATTCGAATACCGTATACGGATTACGCATCAAATAGATGAATTTGGCATTCGGAAACATCTTGACCAACTCTTTTACACGGCCTGTATGAGGCGGATTCTTACTTAAGAATTGTGTTCCGCCTGTATTCCAAAGAGAAATTTTAATAAGTTTGGTGAATATATCCTCAAACACTTTCAATTCCTCATCACTGATATCATTGAATAACAAATATTTATCAGCATATTCCTGCTGGTACTTAGGCAGGAACCAAAAGTTATAATAGGTATAGGCATCATATTTGCCAATGCAAATTCTTCTTCCTGCGGTAAATCTACAGCCAGTTCCATATTATCCGTCGGACGTTTATCGGGCATCAGCCAACTCATATTCTTCTTGAAGAAAGGCTGTCCCCACATCATCAAATGAGGGAAACACGGTCTGATAGGTCGTGTTATAGCCAAAATGCTTATCACAGGAGAATACATTGTGCACAAAAGTAGTTCCGCTCCGCCAGTGCCCCAAAATGAACACCGGATCATGCTCCAGCGGTGATTCGCCAGCAACTTCTCATAACGTTTGTCTTGTAATGACGCCAGTGGAGAAAGCAATCGGCACACAGCCTTTGTCAATCGGTACTTACCCTTATAGGCTGCATCAATTTCACGACCGGCAGTAATTGCTTTAAAAGTTTTCCAGTCGGCACCTACCAATGTATTGATCGGAAGTTTATTAAATTCGAGTAATCCCACTTTATTAATTAGAAATTATTTTAAAGACGACAGAATGCTGTTTTCAGTTTTCAATTTATTGTTGAACAATCTAAAACCCCTGGCGTTCCAGTTCTTTCACCGCCTTTTCTACTGCTTCATAATGTTCGGGGGCGATTCCCAACTTCGACAGATCCAATACAGGAATATCATCCGTATTGCTCATATCCTTCATTTCCACCCGGTCGATAATCATACCTACTGCAGAAGTATTGTTAGTGATCGGGTCAATCAGGATAAATGAGCCACATGATTTATTCTTCTTATAAGGATCAAAGAACAATTCCTTAGCGGTAGTCAGCACCACACAGGCAATCTGATTCAATTGCAAAGGCAGAGTCTCTTTAGTCAACTGTCCATTGTCCGGCGACAGATGCTCCATCGTGTTCACGTCCACCTTATACTTTATCGTATCAATGCGCGTACGACTCAGATTTGTAGTCTGCTTAATAAAGAACGACTTATTTACATCCATCGGCTCCTCATCCATCCAGACCATCATAGCATCAAAGTTACGATCCACCGTTGGCAGATTGTCAGGATGCACCAACATTTCGCCGCGCGACACATCGATCTCATCCTCCAGTGTCAAGGTAACCGACTGCGGTGGGAAAGCATAGTCCAATTCCCCGTCATAAGTCACGATACTCTTCACCTTAGACGTCTTTCCGGAAGGCAACGCCATTACCGTATCCCCCTTACGAACGATACCCGAAGCAACTTTACCACAAAATCCTCTGAAATCCAGATTCGGACGAAGCACATACTGCACCGGGAAACGAAAATCCTCCAAATTATGGTCATTGTCAATATGAACAGTTTCAAGGAAATCAAGTAAAGAAGTCCCCTTGTACCACGGAGTACGCTCCGACTTATCCACTACATTATCACCGTCCAACGCGGAAAGCGGAATACAGTTGACGTCAGGAATACCCAATGGAGCAACAAACTTCTTATAGTCAGCCACAATCTCGTTAAAACGCTCTTCCGAGAAATCCACCAAGTCCATCTTATTGACCGCCAATACCACATGCTTGATACCTAGTAAAGACACCAGGAAAGTATGGCGGCGAGTATGTGTAATCACTCCTGTGCGTGCATCCACCAAGATAATAGCCAAGTTAGCCGTAGATCCCCCGGTAATCATATTACGGGTGTACTGCTCATGTCCCGGAGTGTCCGCAATGATAAATTTACGTCCATTGGTGGAGAAGTAGCGATAAGCCACATCAATTGTAATACCTTGTTCACGTTCAGCCTTCAATCCATCGAGCAACAATGCATAGTCAATATGCTCGCCTGCATTTCCTACACGTTTACTATCGCGTTCCAGTGCATCCAACTGGTCCTCGTACAGTTTCTTACTGTCGAACAGCAGACGACCGATCAACGTAGATTTTCCGTCATCCACCGAACCGGCGGTCAACAGCCTCAGCAAGTCTTTCTGTTCATCCTTGTCCAGAAAAGCCTTTATATCTAATTTATTATCTGCCATCACTAATTACAATTAAAAGTATCCTTCACGTTTCTTCTGTTCCATACTCGCTCCTGGTCAAAGTCAATCACACGGGTAGTACGCTCACTCTTCGTAGTAGTCATCATTTCCTCCACAATCTCTTCAATCGTAGCAGCTCCACTTTCCACAGCACCAGTCAGAGGCCAACAGCCTAACGTACGAAAGCGAACCATCTTCATTTCAATCCGGTCGCGATATTTTTCAGGCAGACGATCATCATCCGCCATTATCAGGTTGCCATCTAAATGAATCACCACCGGACGTTCCTTCGCATAATACAGCGGAACGATCGGAATATTCTCCAAGCGGATATACTGCCATATATCCAATTCCGTCCAGTTGCTCAATGGGAACACACGGATACTTTCTCCTTTATGTACGCGGGCATTATAAATATCCCACAATTCCGGACGCTGATTCTTCGGGTCCCATTGGTGAAACTTATCCCGGAAAGAGAAGATACGTTCTTTCGCACGCGATTTCTCCTCATCACGGCGTGCACCGCCAAAAGCAGCGTCAAACTTATACTTATCCAGTGCATGAAGCAACGCCTGTGTCTTCATCAAGTCCGTATGCACCTTACTTCCATGTGTAAAAGGTCCTACCCCTGCATGAAAAGCCTCCATATTACTTTCTACGATCAGATTCCATCCGTACTTCTTCGCATACTCATCACGAAACTGAATCATCTCCTTGAACTTCCATTTCGAATCGATATGCATCAACGGGAATGGCACTTTACCCGGATAAAACGCTTTTTCAGCCAAGCGTACCATTACCGAAGAATCCTTTCCAATACTGTAAAGCATCACCGGATTCTCAAATTCCGCCGCCACTTCGCGGATGATATGAATAGACTCGGCTTCGAGTTCTTTCAAGTGGCTTAATTTATATTCTTCCATTACTAAAATAATGATTTTATTTTCTATAAACACTTCACTTTTGGGCAAAACCAAGCTCCAACAAGCAATTCACCGACTCCTCCAGGTCAGTTTGGAAGTATCCAATGACAACGCCGGGTGTTCGGGAACCTCAAACGGTGCAGAAATTCCTGTAAAATTCTGAATTTCCCCCTTACGTGCCTTCGCATACAAGCCCTTTCACATCTCGTTTCTCACACTCCTCCAACGGAGTACTCACGAAAACCTCCAGGAAGTCATCCTTACCAATAATATTTGCAGCCATTTCCCGGATATCATTATTAGGGCTGATAAATGCAGCAATCGTAATGATACCACTATCCAAAAAGAGCTTTGAGACCTCAGCTATGCGGCGGATATTCTCCACCCGGTCAGTTTCGGAGAATCCGAGGTTATTATTAATTCCACTACGGATATTATCCCCATCCAGGATACGGCAAAGCAATCCACGCTTATGAAGTTCACGCTCTAGTGCGATGGCAATCGTACTCTTGCCGGATCCACTCAATCCGGTAAACCAGATCATCACACTATGTTGCCCCAAAAGCTCCTCTTTGTCCTGCCGTGTCATCATGCGGTCAAATATAGGATATATATGATTCTTTTCTTCCATTTACAATCGTTTAATTAAAAGTTCCAGATCAACGGGATCAGAATAACAGAGATTAAGAAAGTGATAATATTAAGCGGCAACCCGATACGTACAAAATCCGTAAACTTATAGTTACCGATACCTTGCACAATCAAATTTGTCTGATAACCAATCGGTGTCGAGAAGCTGGCAGATGCAGCCATACAGATTACCACAAAGAAAGGCGTAGGGCTGACTCCTAATTGGGCAGAGATTGACAGTGCCAAAGGGAACGCCAATGCCGCTGCCGCATTATTCGTAATCAATTCCGTAAACAGGTTCGTGATGATAAACACCATGGCGAGCAACACATGCGGACCGTAATCATCACTCAACCCTATAATAAACTTCGCAACACTATCAGCCACACCAGAGTTCACCATAGCCTTACTGATAGCAAATGCACAGGCAATAGTAATCAGAATATCCCACGAAATGTATTTAGTATATTTACGGGCAGGGAACAGATTCGTCCACGCCATAACAATGGTGGTGATAGACACAAAAAAGAACATATCCAGTTTGATATCCGGAAACATCTCTTTTGTCACCGGCAATTCACCGATCGTAGCACCGACAATCATCAACACCAATAAAATCAGAGCTAGCCAGCGCTTCTTCTTCCCTGCGGTATCAGGGTCATTCCCGTTTGTCAGCAAGACAAACACAGAAGACTCCCCCCACGTAGGGATAAAGGTATCATCAGCCATCACAACAAGCGTATCTCCTTCACGTAGCACCACTTCATTCAGATTAGTTACGAAGCGCTGTCCGCTACGTGTCTTGATCTCCTTTACCTCTGCTCCATAATGACGCTGGAAATTAAAATCCTCAGTTTCTTATTGATACCGGGGAAACGTGCACCTAACACCGCCTCTACCCGATGCAACTTCTCCCCCTCCTCTATTTCCTCATCCGGCACAGCCGTATCCGGACGTGCATCCGGCAAAAGACGTTTAGAGAAAAGGAAAAAGATAAACAATTCCGGCAACAGCAATAAAAAATGCCGACCTTTCCGAGCTCGAACATGGTGAAACCTTCAAATCCGGCCTCCAATATCATACCGTGCACTACCAGATTGGTAGAAGTACCGATCAAGGTACAGATACCTCCCAAAATAGTCACATAAGAAAGAGGAATCAGAATTCGTAGCCGGGAGATTAACCGACTTCGCCCAATGCTTGATAATCGGGGCAAAAATAACCACAACAGGAGTATTATTCAGGAAAGCAGAAATAAATGCCACCGAAGGTAAGATACGCAACTGTGCCTTAAATACTGTCGTCTTTCCTTGCGGAAGCAACTTCTTAATCACTTGCCCTAATGTGCCCGACTGACGAATACCCTCACTCACCAGAAACAGCAGAGCAACGGTAATCATCCCTTATTACTGAACCCTTCCAGCATCTCCTTAGGAGTCAGAATGCCGGCACACAGAAACAAAACCACTACCGAAAAAAGTATCATGCCCGGACGCATCTTGTCAGCGACCAAAGCAGCTACCATTCCTAATAACGTCAACAGTACAAATACAATTTCAAATGTCATATAAACATTAATTAGTGTTCTCTTTTTGGCTCAACGATAAACCACGGATTCAATAGATCCTCCTTGTTATATCGTAGAGGTTCTTCCTTTCCAGCTTGATATACTTCCATCCCCGCAGCACGGGCTATCGCATGCCCGGCAGCTGTATCCCACTCCATCGTCGGAGCGAAACGCGGATACACATCAGCCTACCTTCTGCAACCAGACAGATTTTAATAGAACTTCCACTTGATATCAGTTCGACACTGCCGTGTTTCTTCTTCAAGTCTGCGATATATGTTTCCGTTTCAGGCGACAGGTGCGAACGTGAAGCAACAACAATAAAATGATCACGTACATCCTCTAAAGGCATCGCTCCGACTCTTTTATCATCTGTTGTAATGTCGTCCCTCTTCCCTACCGGAGCGACAATACCGGAGCACTTATAGGCTCCTATACCTTCCACAGCAAATAAAGCACTCTCTTTACAGGCACATAAATAATACCGAATACAGGTACAGAGTTCTGCACCAAAGCGATATTTACCGTAAATTCTCCATTGCGCTTGATAAACTCCTTCGTTCCATCCAGCGGATCTACAATCCATAAAGTATCCCAATCACGCCGCACCGCATAGTCCATATGCTTTCCTTCTTCACTAAGAACCGGAAAAGGAGTTTCATTCAAAATGGCAACAATCGCCTCATGGGCTTTTCTGTCTGCTATTGTCAGAGGAGAATTATCAGCCTTTCTCTCTATTTCAAAGTCCGATGCCGGATCTTCATAGATAGAAAGGATTTTTTCACCTGCTTTTAACGCCGCATCGATAGCAGCCATTACATATTTCTGTTCCATTCAATTTCATTATTAAAACCTCTTTTACACTAAGGCTGTACATCCTCCAAGGTAAGAGTTGACAAAAGTAAAAACTTTCTTTGCTATAAAAGTTTCCCCACTACTATTTATAACTTCTTTTAGTAGAAAGATAAAAATATCTAAACGAAACACCATTTTTCTCTCTCAATAAAAAAGCAGTAACTTCCCAGTTACCGCCTTCTTATTTCGGGAAAATAATTCATTCATTCCGATATATATTACCAAAAAGAAATCAATAAACACGATACAGCAACCAAGCGCCCTGGAAATCCGAACGGTTCGGGTATTTAGCCTTGAATGCATCGCGAGCTTCAGCAGCAGCAGTCTTGTCAGCAAAAGAGCTAACTATCACACGATACATTGCCTTATCAGCATTAAATGCAATCGTAGAGTGATATCCCTGTGCGTCCAGCCAATCTTTCAGGCCTTCAGCATTCGCTTTTACACCAAAGCTACCTGCTACAACGCTATAATCTTTCAATCCTTCCTTACCGGAAACAACTGTAACCTTTTCCTGACGTACACCGGATGTATCTGTAGCCTTAGGTGTTGTCACAGGAGCTGCAACTACTGGAGTAACTTCTACCGGAGCTTCCACCTGCGGTTCTGCCAATTCTTGCTGTTTTGCTTTCTCGTAAGCTTTTTTATAGGCACTTTCGCTGGATTTACAAGATGCAAATGCTAGCACCATGCACACTCCCATTCCTAATACGACTAATTTTCTCATAATCCAATACTCTGTATTAATTAATAATTCAATATTCTCGTCTATCATAATTTAGTTTCGGGCAACAAAATAATAGAAATTTTATCATCCGGCAAAGAAATCCGGCGAAAAAACGCTCTATTCTGCCTTCTTCTTATAAGAAATAGTGCCTGTTGCCTGATAAGTTGGCATCAAAAGCACCTCTGCAATCTGAATATGCGCGGGAGCCGAAGCTGCGTAGTACACCGTTTCGGCCACATCGTCTCCGGTCAGCGGACGTATCCTTTGTAGAAATTATCAGCCGCCTGCTTGTCACCCCGGTAACGCACCACCGAGAAGTTTGTTTCTACCATGCCCGGTTTGATATTCGTCACTCTCAGCGGAGTATCCACCAGATCAATCCGGAGTCCGTCCGAAAGGGCCTTTACAGCAGCTTTGGTAGCACAGTACACACTTCCCCCGGGGTAAGCCGCATCACCTGCAATAGAACCGATATTGATCACATGCCCCCGCCCGCGCTCTATCATACCGGGAACCACAAGACGCGTCATCGTCAACAATCCCTTTATATTCGTGTCAATCATGATGTCCCACTCGTCCAGACTACCCTCGAACTCTTTATCCACTCCGATCACCAGTCCGGCATTGTTAATCAACAGATCAATCGTTTTCCAGTCCGCCGGCAAGTTTTCCAGTGCAGCCTTCACCTGTTCACGGTCACGTACATCACAAATAAGCGGCCTTGTCACCAGTTTAGGACACTCCATTTCCAACTCATATATCAACTTCTCCAACTTTGAAGTATCACGGGCATTCAAAATCAAATTCCAACCTTCTTTGGCAAACTTACAGGCACAAAGCTTTACCAATTCCGCTAGTTGCACCAGTAATTAAAACAGTTTTTATTTCCATTATGTTTAAATTATAAATACTGAATGACAAAAGTACGCCTTAACTTCCATTGGTTAGTCTCCAAAGTCAGTTAAATAAGATTAAACCATAAAAGAAAAAAAGAATTATAAAACTATGCACTTTTTTTTAGTTTTACTGAACAACCTTTCCAGAAGAAAAATGTTATATTTGTTGTATCATAATCATTTTAAACATTATACATTATGAAAGGATTGAATGTTTTAGCAGCTTTTTGGGTGGTGCAGCCGTAGGCGCAGCCCTTGGTATTTTATTTGCTCCTGAAAAGGGAGAAGACACCCGTCACAAGATCGCAGAGATTCTTCGTAAAAAAGGAATCAAGCTCAACCGTAGTGAAATGGAAACTCTCGTGGACGAGATCGCAGCCGAGATGAAGGGAGAAATAGCAGAGTAAGTGAGTAACCAAGGATTTAAAACAGAGCGACCATGTTTGCAGACGATAAAAGTATTGAGAATTTTCAGCAGTTATTTTTCGAGTTCAAGAAATATTTAGAGCTTCAAAAAGAATATACCAAATTAGAGTTAACGGAAGTGACTATACTGTTTTCCACGTTAATTATGGTATTAGTACTTATTATCCTCGGCATGGTAGCCCTGTTTTACCTGCTTTTTGCTCTTGCTTATATATTAGAGCCATTAGTAGGCGGCCTTATGGCAAGTTTTGCCATTATAGCAGGCATCAACGTTCTGCTCATCGCCCTGGTTATTATTTTCCGCAAGCAGCTCATCATTTCTCCGATGGTGAACTTCCTTGCCAATTTATTTTTAACTGATTCAAATAAATAAATTATGAGTGCGCAGACACCGCAGAAATTCACATTAGAAGAAATATCCCTACGCAAAAGAAGCTTTTTGAATGAGATACATGCCCAGAAAAAGCCATGACAGCTACTACACGCGAAATATTTGCCCCACTTGCTCCGGCAACCAACAAGGCGGATGCCCTCATGCGTTCGTTCAATACAGGTATGGCTGTATTCGACGGTGTGATGTTGGGGGGTCAAAAAGTTATGAGGAAGGTGCGCACGTATTTCAGGAATTTAAGATAATTCGATCTTCTCATTAAGTAGAAGTATATACTTCAGTAACACATTTCAATGTGAGCGAGTACAGTAAGTACACTTTTTCAGGCCTTCCCCTACACACGCACACATGTTATAGTAATATAGAAAAAACGAATAAAACGGCGGAAACTCATAACAACCGTTGTCTATTACCCTTCAAACAAGTTATTCCGAATTTTTAGCTATTATAGAAAATAGATACTTGACATAAGTATTTTGGAAACTGAACTTTAAGTTACATTATTAGGTTCTTCTTCAAATTTAGTGGTAATTTGAAGAAGAACTCATTATTATATACATGCGTGTGTGTGTATGTGGAAAAGCCTGAAAAGTGTATTTACTGTATTTATGTCTGCAAAATAAAGCGGCGTTATTTAACTGCTAAAGCACAGCCTTTAGAGATTGTAAAGCTATGCTTTAGCAGTCATGAAGCACAGCTTTCTAAAATTCTTCCGAAATATGAGATATTATAAAAAAGGCTTCCAACCCGTGGAAGCCTTATGCTTGTCGAAGTAACAACTTCATCTCAATGAAGCTGAAATATCCTTTTATACGTAAGTCTCCAGCAACTTCACGTTTGCACTTTCAGGAGTAATAGTAATATCCTGAGTGGTAGCGGGGAGCAAAATAGACTCTCCGGCATTTACTGTCAGTTCGTTGCCTTCATTGTCCACCATTTTGCATGAGCCTTCCATGCAAATAAAAATGACGAATGAATCGAGTTCCGAATAGTCACAACTGATTTCTTCGGTCATGTCATACAAAGAAGTGGTGAAATAAGGGCAGGCAACCAACTCTACCGGTTCATCCTTCAACGGTTCGTATTTGGTACGATAATCATCCAATACTTCGTAGTTGATAGCTTCACGGGCCAAATCAGTGTGGAGTTCACGTGTTTTGCCGTTCGCATCTTTACGGTTGAAGTCGTAGATACGGTAAGTGATGTCGGAAGTTTGCTGAATTTCAGCGATGAACGCCCCCGCACCAATGCTGTGTACACGTCCCGCAGGAAGGAAGAAAACATCTCCCGGATGAATCTCGTACTCTTGCAGCACATCGGTAATCGTATTGTTCAATACGCGTTCTTTATATTCTTTCGGAGTGATTTGCTCGGAAAAGCCAGAACGCAGCTTCGCTCCTTTATCAGCATCCACTACATACCACATTTCCGTTTTACCCATTGAGTTGTGACGTTTTTTTCGCAAGGTCATCGGCCGGGTGTACCTGAATGGACAAACCTGCTTGGCATCAATAACCTTAATGAGTAATGGAAATTTGTTTCCGAAACGAGCATAATTCGCTTCGCCAACCAGTTCCTCGCGATACTTTCTCACCATATCAGCAAGGGTTTTAAACCTTTGTCCGGGCCATTAGCCACAACAGATTCATTGTCCTCTACGCCGGAAATTTCCCAGCTTTCTCCTACTCCTTTCAAGTCACAATTCAAATGCTTGAACGGAATAATTTTGTCGCCCCCAAAGCGTCTGCTTCAGAATTGGTTCAATTTTAATGGATACATTTTTGTTTTTCTTGTTATAAACTTAGATTAAATTCGCTCGGATTGCATGAATCCGGGAGCAAACATACAAAAAATAGTTTAGTTTTTTAAGAAAAGGACGATAAAAATCTTTTTAAAAAAACATACCAAAAAGAATAGAACATTAAAAGTAATAACGCTAAACTTTCCTAAAGCACCTGCTATATTTAGTCCGAATAATTTTGTGAGTAAGAAAGAATTTGCCTTTAATTTTGCAGGAAAATTTTTAATAATACCAGACATGAATAACACATTCCCAACAGAGGGAAATCTTTCAGGGCTCAGCCGGAAAAGATTTTTCAAAAGGATATAAAATGATAAAAAAACAGATTTATTTATCCTTAAAAACAAAAAAGGGAATGGAAGTGGCCGTAACGAATTACGGGTGCGCCATTCTTTCGATTATGGTACCGACAAAAACGGTAAAAAGTATGCTAATGTGATTCTCGGACACGACAGCATTGACCATGTAATCAACAGCCCGGAACCTTTCCTGAGTACAAACTATCGGACGTTATGGCAACCGTATCGCCAAAGGAAAATTCACTTTGTTCGGCGAAGAACATGAACTCACAATCAACAACGGCTAACTCCTTGCACGGAGGACCTACCGGTTTCCACTGCCCGTGTATGGGACGCCATCCAGATTGATGAAAGCACCGTGCAATTCAATATGTTTCTGCCGACGGCGAAGAGGGATTCCCCGGTAATCTGGAAGTAGAAATGACCTACCGACTGGAAAATGAAGTGAATGCACTGACTGTCGAATACCCGCGCCACTACGACAAAGCAACGGTTTGTAAACCTCACTAACCACGGTTTCTTCAACCTCGCAGCAATACGTAACTGAACGAAGCGCGTACCGAT
>VOFK01000461.1_pt1 | contig 14462 bp, 15 predicted proteins | sample 5384121 | NCBI WGS metagenome assembly VOFK01 (sample SAMN12384730, study PRJNA508395) | human gut metagenome | isolation source: healthy gut J | host: Homo sapiens | reverse complement strand
ATCGGTATTGCTTCGTTCGGTTACGTATTGCTTGGTTTTTCACGACCGTTCTCCTTACGCAGTTTCGCCATCGGGCTACCTTGTTCGGAAGTCATGTATTCACCGCATTTCGCCATTTCTTCCACACTCCCACTTCCTACATTACCGCTGATATAAGGCTCACAACCTATCCAGCTCACAAGTTCAGAAATTCATGTGTTCCGAAACTATTATCTTTCCACTGTACCTCCCCACTGTTATTGACCATTTCCGGGGCGGTTCTTTCTGACCGATACCATCCATCCAATGATATTCATCGGCAAACATCCGCCCGGCCACCTAGCAATCGGCACTTTCAAGTCTTTCAATGCCTGAAGTACATCATTACGATAGCCTTGGGTATTGGGAATTTTAGAATCCTCACCTACCCACAAGCCTCCAGATACAGGTTCCCAAATGCTCTGCAAATTGCCCGTAAATATGTTTACTGATGATTTTTTTCCCTTTGCTTCGGGATGTACATTGATATGCTTTCTGTTATAAATGGGCATTGCAGCGAACAATGCCAAGCTTCCAGAGCAAGTGCATTTTTCTATGATTAAAAAATAAAAATACTCAATTTGAGTACCATATTTTGCGTTCCTCGTTGTCGCTTGGTCAAATTTACATTTACATCAACTCAATAGTGGACAAAATTGTATTTTTAGGGTGTCAAAAAATCGTCAAAAGCAGAAAAGAAATATTTGCCCATATTTGCATACACAAAAGCCCGATAGACTTAAAATGAAATAAAAAGAAGCGTACTATTGTATGTGGATTGTTATCCTTATCATTATCCTGACAGGAGCAGGCGGTGCAGGAAGTATATATTACTATTTCTTTTGCCAAACAATTCCAACTTACAAAAACCACCTATATTTATATAGACAGAGATGATAACCTGGATTCTGTATACCATAAAATAATCCGGAACGGACATCCTAAAAAGTATGTTCGGTTTTCAATATCTGGCAGAAAAAAAGAGAAGTATGGCGACAATATACGGACAGGACGTTACGCTCTCAATCCATCGGACAATATGCGCGCCACCTCTTCCGACGTCTTTCCATGGGATACCAGACTCCATTAATCTGACTGTACCCAGTGTACGCACCGTGGACAGATTAGTGCGGGCCGTTTCGCGCCAGCTCATGATTGATTCTCTGGATATTGCCAAATTAATCTCCGACAGTGCTTACTGTGCACAAATGGGATATACCCAAGAGACACTACCCTCCCTTTTTATTCCTAACACTTACGAGGTTTATTGGAATATGAGTGCTGACGCTTTCATGAAACGGATGCAAAAAAACATGCTGCCTTTTGGAATAATGACAGGCTGAAAAAGGCTCAACATATCGGACTTACTCCTGAAGAAGTGTCCACCCTGGCCTCTATCGTGGAAGAAGAAACGGCCAATGGTCCAGAAAGCCCATGGTCGCAGGACTTTATATTAACAGATTGAATAAAGGGATGTTGTTGCAAGCAGACCCGACGGTAAAATTTGGTTTACAGGAATTCGGACTGAAACGCATTCTTTTCAAACATCTGGAAGTGGATTCTCCTTATAATACCTACAAACATGCAGGTTTACCTCCGGGACCTATCCGAATCCCATCCATCCAAGGATTGGAAAGCGTACTGAACTATACACAGCATCATTATATTTATATGTGTGCAAAAGAAGATTTCTCAGGCACTCATAATTTCGCTGTCACAGCAGCCCAGCATCAAGCTAATGCAAGACGCTATCAACAAGCGTTAAACCGGCGAAAAATAAAATAAAAGGAGCGGACTATAGGTCCGCCCTCCCAATGGATTATTTAATGTGTATCTATAGAATCTTTCAGCAACCTTCCTTTGTATTGTCCTTTTTTCCCGGTCATCTTTCCATATTCCACTGCATGTACCGGACAAACATGGTAACAAGCCAGACATTGAGTACAGTTACCTCCCCAAACGGGACGATCCGTCACTGTTATATTGCCCACAGGACAAACCTTCTCACACTTCTTACAACCAATGCAGGCTTCCGTTGCATACGAAAAGGCTTGGGAGACATCAGAAAAGCATTGAAAAGAGGGCGCAGCAAATAGGATTTAGTAAATGGAAGCGCACCTTCATGACAATTATATTGTTTCATTTGAGCCCTTGATGTAATTTCTTCGTTGATAAAACGCACACGGGCAACAGCATTCTGTACTTTCTGGGTTTCTATATCTTTATCATCTACATCAAAACCGGGCAAAGAAACATACGTATTCGGCATAGTAACCGAATAGCCGGCAACACATTGCCAACCTTTCCGGGTAACGGCAGAAGAAAAAATTTGTGCAGTCCGGCCTGTATCATCTCCGCAAGTACAGACAAAGAAAAGGTATCCCGGCTTATCCAACTTTAGCTGATGAATAAAACGAAGTACTATCTTGGGAGGGCCCCATGCATATACAGGAAAAACAAAACCTACTTTTTCCCCTTCTTTCAGCTTATACGCTTTGTTCCTGTCTATTTCCATAGCTATGGACAACAATTCCTCATTCTGTCCTTCCGCCAGCTGCCTTGCCACCCAAGCCGAATTACCTGTACCTGAAAAATAAAATATCATATCCGTACTATTTTTATAAAAAGAAGCGATGCTAATCTTTTGAATTAGCATCGCCTTATAATGAAGCCGCACCAGTGATGCGATGAAACTCCGAATGACAGGTTTTGAGTGCTCTCCTCCTTTGTAATCCACCGGCATAAATGCTACCCGAAGGCGTGGCCCGCCATTGGAAGATGAAGCTATGTCTCGGTTTTCAGATTAGTTTGATGAGTTTCCCAATCCAACTAATGCGGCTCGCTTTTCATCTCTTTCCGTATGACAAATATACGTCCTTTTTATGATATAAACAAGAGTATAGCAGAATTTGTTTGTTAAAAATAATAAGCAAGAAAAATAACTCTCTGTAATTCTGCTTATTGTTGTTTCCATTTATTAAGGAAACATCACAAGGCATCCGTAATAAAAAAAAAGAGCAACCCCTAGAGATTGCTCTTTTCATAAATCTTTATATCGCCGTTTACAGAAGAATTAAGCAGCTTTTTGCTTTAGCAACAATTGCTGAAGTGCTTCCCGATGGTTCATAGCTAAATCCAGCTAACACCTTACGGTTTTCGATACCTGCTTTGTGCAATGCGCAATCCATCAATTTAGAATAAGACATTCCTTCGGACGAGCGGCAAAGCAGCGTTACGCTGAATCACAAAGCTGAGTACGTTTCTTGTTCTTACGGTCACGGTATGCGTAGGTCAAACCTTTTCCCAAGTGTTTTTGCTACTGTCCACATTCTTTCTTCCAAAGTAACTTTGGTAAGACCTAAAAATTTCTTTCTTCTTGCTCTAGAACAACATGATTTACTGATCTTGGCATAGTTTTAATTCTTTGAATGTTAGCGCCACTGTTTCACACAGTGGACAAAAGCTAAAACATTCGGTTAATACTTTAAAAATACGTTTACGCTTTCGTTGTTTAATTACTTCCGTACGAAACGATTCCTTAACTTGATCTAAGTTAGCATTATTTACTAGACCTGAGTGTACAAGGTTTCTTTCCACCTTTTTAGTCTTCTTGAATTAAAATATGACTGTGAAAAGCGTGCTTTCTTTTTGATTTTACCTGTTCCGGTAAGAACAGCTCTGTAGAACCGGAGTTAGTCTTCATCTTTGGCATCTTGCTTATAATTTTAAGTATTATTTCATTATGGTGGCAACGCACTCTACAGCGCGTTGCCTCATCATTCTCTGTTTCTACTGCCGGAGCCGCCGATCCTTTTCTAGCAGATATCCGGTGCTTGCGCCTTCTTTCCGGAGCGCTCTCTTTCTTTCTTTTGGAGCCAAAGCTGAAATAGTCCGTCTCTTTCCCCTTCCAACACGGGCATCTGCATCTCGCTTTTATATAGTCTTCCACCTCATTCGCAAACGCGAAGCAACAGAATACTTCGCCTTGTTCTCTGACAAGGCGAGACGACCCTTTAAAGAACACATAGGCTTTTCACCTTGTCACATGCCACCAAAGAGAATCCGATGGCATGTTTCAACTTGAAGTTGTAGTCATGCACCTATCGGTTTGAGGTCTGAAAACGAGTTTCCTCTCACGATTTACTTTAACCTGCTAGCTTTTGCTCCTTTCCTGACGTTTCTTTCAGCTGATAAAGAAATTTGCAGAGTAATCAATAATTCGATTTGGACACAGCATGGGTTGAGAGATTTCAACTAGCAGCCTCATGATGCCTCGCCAGCTTTTAAAAGCTCGAGCTATCGATAGCTGCTTGATCTACCATCGCCCAATTATGCGGACTCTCTTTGGCACAGGCTCTGTCATCATTGATTCTGATGTTGCCCTTTCAGCTGTCATTCTTCATCACCCTCTAGTTTCCAGTTTGCTTTCATCTTATTTGCTCCCCAGTATTTTTCTTTATGCTTAGACGCAAAAGACTATCATCAAACGATCTTTAACTGTATCCTGCTCTTTATAAAGCGCGCAAAGCCGCTACCATTTATTTCATATAAGTTTCTGAACTTTCACCAAAATTCTTAGCAAATTTCTTCAAATTCTCATAGTACTCCCCTTATCGCCTCCCCTTGCTTGCGGACGTGAAATCATTTTCAGCTTTTTCAATTCACAATCAAACATGTGAATACGCTTCAATTCGTTATCGCGAATCTTACGTCCTTATCTTCGTTACGCTCATCCACAATTGCACGAATATCGTATTGTTTCAAGAATTTCTTCACTTCTTGTGCGTAGTCATTGAATTTTTCGCTGATGGGCAGAATAGCCACCTGTTCAGGAGTCAGCCACAATGGGGAATTTACCAGCCGGTATGCTGCTCAATAAGCACAGCAACAAAACGCTCCATAGAACCAAACGGCGCACGGTGTATCATTACCGGACGATGTTTCTGGATTATCAGCGCCTGTATATTCAATTCAAACGCCCGGCAAGTTATAGTCCACCTGAATGGTACCCAACTTAACTGCCAACGGCGGTGCTCGATAGCATCTTTCACCATAAAATCCAACTTCGGACCATAGAAAGCAGCTTCACCATACTCACCTCTGGCACTCAAGCCCTTTTTTCTTCACAAGCCTCAATAATAGATTGTTCAGTTTTTCCCAGTTTTCATCGCTACCAATATATTTTTTCACGATTCACTTTGTCACGCAAGGAAATCTGAGCCTCCACATTGGCAAAGTCCATGGAACGGAATACGATTGAAATAATATCCATCACGCGCAAGAATTCATCCTTCACCTGATCGGGACGGCAGAAGATATGTGCATCATCCTGCGTAAAACTACGTACACGCGTTAATCCGTGTAATTCACCACTTGCTCATAACGACAAACCGTACCAAACTCAGCCAGGCGCAAAGGCAGATCTTTATATGAACGCGGAGAATTTTATAAATCATACAGTGATGAGGACACCATCGGTTTCAAGAAGTACTCCTCCCCTTCTTCGGGCGTATGAATAGGTTGAACGAATCCTTACCATATTTTGCATAGTGGCCGGAAGTGATATACAACAACTTGTTACCGATCGGGGGAGTGATAACCTCCTGATAATCGTAACGTGCCTGAATACGACGCAAGAATTCCTGCAGACGCAAGCGCAACGCAGTCCCCTTCGGCAAATCACATCGGTAGTCCTTTACCCACCGTGTCGGAGAACATAAATAAATCCATTTCCTTACCGATCTTACGATGATCACGCTTTCTTGGCTTCTTCCAGCATAGCCAGATATTCATCCAACATTTTCTTTTCGGGAATGTGATACCATAAATACGCGTCATCATCTTACGATCCTCATGTCCACGCCAATATGCACCGGCCACCGACATCAACTTAATAGCCTTGATCGGCGCGGTAGTCATCAAATGTGGACCACGGCATAAATCCGTGAAAGCACCTTGTGTATAAGTTGTTATACGACCATCCTCCACCCGGAGATCAACTCACACTTATAGTTCTCACCACGGTCACCGAATTTCTTCAATGCATCCGTTTTTGAAATACTTTCTCTTTTGACAACAGCTTCCTTCTTCGCCACTAATTTTGCCATCTTGGCTTCAATAGCCGGAAGGTCAGATTCTTTAATGACAGCTTCCCCGGATCCACATCATAATAGAAACCGTTTTCGATAGCAGGACCAATACCGAACTGAATACCCGGATACAATTCCTGTAAAGCTTCGGCCAGCAAGTGAGCACTGGTATGCCAGAAAGCGTGTTTACCCTGCTCATCTTCCCATTTATAGAGAACAAACTCAGCATCCTCATTGATAGGACGTCCCAAATCATAAATCTCACCGTTCACGCCACATGCCAGCACCTCCTGTGCCAGGCGTGAACTGATACTTTCTGCAATCTGCAGTCCCGTTACTCCTTCGTTATACTCACGTACGGAGCCGTCTGGAAATGTTATCTTTATCATAATGTTGTGTATATTTCAATTTTCAGAACGCAAAAATAGCTAATTCTTTTTTGATATTTTATTTTTTAGCAAAAAAATGTTATTCACGCGTATCGGTAAATCTCTTTATAATATTATAAGCTGATACGATACCCAATTCACCCGCCTTACTCAGATCTGTAATTCCCCTGCTTGTTGTTACCCAAGAAGATATGAGTCAAACCACGGTTGAAATAAGCTTCCAGCAAAGTCTTTGTTCAATTCAATAGCCTTATTATAATCCTCTAATGCCCCACGGTAATCTTTCAACATTGATAATACATTGGCGCGGTTATAATAGCCATAAACAAAATCAGGAGCCAATCGGATGACATGATCCAAATCATTTTTCACAATATCATAATCTATTGACGTTACTTCTGGTTGTTTCTTACTATCGGAAGAAGCCCGGGAACACCTTTCAGTTAACTCAGCTTCCGCTTTTTATATTCCAGCTGTTTGTAGCGCACCAATGCTCGCATGAAATAAGCCGGGAAGAATTTATCATCCAGCAAAATCGCCTGCGTAAAGTCATCAATGGAGCTGGCAAAGTTCTTGGACCAAATAGAAGTCAAGCCCACGTAAGAAACGTTTCTTGGCATCTTTGTCATCTGCAACAATATCCGAGGTATGCGAGTCGACCAAAGCAAAATGGAATCTCACTTGTTCTTCCGTCAACGGAGCTTCCATATTGGTGATACGCAAAGGCTTCGGGAACAATTTAGAATGATTCAACTCCTCGATATACTTATGGAAATGGACGATACGTTTTACCTCGCTTAATTTCTCATAATAGGTCAGCGCATACATCGGCTCCATCTTGATAGATACATTCCGGTCTTGTACACGTCCGCGGTAATCACTCTTATATTTCTCATCCTGCTCAGAGTCGTCAGCAATCACAATCTTCCGGTAATTGTCCATATTCTTATCGGACTTCTTACGCGTCTTGCTCTTATCCTCACCATCCTGAGCATTATTATCCGCGACATCCTTATTATCTGCTGTAACTCCGTTACGTTTGTCAATCTGCATCTTCATGAGTTTGAATTCATCCTGTTCAGCCCCCTTACGATCACCGATCTTCTTACGAGCTTCAGCACGATGATAATATCCTGCCATAAAGTTGGGGTATTCATCAATCACTTTCGAATAATCACTGATTGCACCACGATAATTTCCGGTCTGTGCACGTAGCAAACCACGGTTGAAGGTTGCCATCATATTATCCGGCTCTATCTGCAGAACGAAATCAAAGTCTTCTATTGCACGGTTATCATCACCCACCTGAGCACGGAGCAAGCCACGGTTATAGTGTCCGAGGAAGTTATTCGGATCAATATCCAATGCCAGATCATAATCACTCATGGCACCTCTCAAATTATTCTGATGAAAACGAGCCAATGCACGATTAATATAATTACCTGCATTCTTTGCACTCAAATGAATAGAATGATCCAAGTCAGCTTCAGCATCCGCATACTTTCCTTGCTGCAGGCGGACAATAGCGCGTGCTCCCCACCCGTCAGGATCATAGCGATCCATTTCAATCTGCCTTTTCAAAATCATTCAAGGCCTGTATCGTATCTTTCTGCTTCAGTGATACTTCACCACGCATCAGATAAGCACGAGTGTATCTGGGCGCTATTTTCAACAATTTTCCCAGATCCTCTTTAGCTGCTCCATAGTCCTCCTTCTGCATGTGGCAAAGAGAAAGATTATGCCACAAGACAAGATTTTCCGGATCATATTTCAAGGCTGTCTTATAATCCTCTATGGCTCCGTCATAATTATTCTGCCGAATACGAGCCAACCCACGTATTTGATAAGCGCCTACCACAAAAGGATTGCGTTGGATAGCAGCATTACAGTCCGCTTCCGCACCTTGAAAATCATCCAGATTAATCTTTGCCAAACCACGAAAGAAGTAAGGCTCATATAAATAAGGCTTAGCGTTAATTACCTGGTTGAAATACTGGATAGAAAGCACATAGTCTTCAAAATACAATGCATTGCGCGCGATTGTCATCACCCGCTCCGTATTGATCTGCGCACACAGCAACGTTGGAAGCAACAGGAAAGCCGTCAGTATCTTTTTTATCATCTTGTCTTATAAATGCTTGTAAACGAAACAAATTTAATGCTTTTCATTTACCTAGCAGGATTAGCGGAAGACTTTTTATATTTTTTGAGCCTTTTATACCATATTATAAGATTGGCTTATTTCACAGTTTTCACTTTATACGTGCAATGAGCTTTGCCCTTCAACATCGCATTCAGTTTTCCCTTAATCATTTGTTTACGTAGGGGAGACAAGTGATCAATAAACATCTTTCCCTCCAAATGATCAAATTCATGTTGCATCACACGCGCCAGATAACCTTCAACAACCTCATCATGCTCTACCATATCTTCATCCATATATGTAACATGAATTCTATTACCACGTTTCACAGACTCATGGATACCAGGAAGACTCAAACACCCTTCTTCCATAGATATTTCTTCACCAGATACTTCAAGGATATGAGGATTGATATATGCTTTCCGAAAATTCTTATATTCCGGATAATCTTCAGACAGTACATCCAAATCTACCACTACAACACGAATAGGAAGTCCAATTTGTGGAGCAGCAAGTCCCACACCTTCTGCATGGTCCATCGTTTCGAACATATTCGCTATTAACTCTTTCAAACCAGGATAGTCGGGAGTAATATCTTCCGCCACTTTTCTCAATACGGGCTGCCCGTACACGTAAATGGGTAAAATCATTGTTTATCTAATTACAAATTATTAAATCACTATTATATATAAGTAATATACCTTATTATTATAAGGCAAAACGTTTATTCTCCAAATAACTTTGTAGGATAATAGTCGCACTGATTTCATCTACCAAAGCTTTATTCTGTCGATCTTTTTTCTTCAGCCCAGCCTCCAGCATAGTACGATGTGCCAAAACAGAAGTAAAACGCTCGTCAACATACTCAACAGGCATTGCCGGCAATTTTTTCTTCAACAAACGAACAAAAGGCTCTATTCGCTTCATATTTTCCGAAGCTTCATTGTTCATTTGTTTAGGAAGCCCTACAAGAATGCGTTCCACCGGTTCTTTTCCTACATAATCAAGGATGAACGTCAACAGTTCATGTGTAGGTACAGTTGTCAACCCGTTAGCAATCATTTGCAACGTATCGCTGACGGCTATCCCCGTACGCTTTTTACCGTAATCAATCGCTAATATTCTACTCATAATGGGCTACAAAATTACGATTAAAATTTGATATTTGACGCATCTGCTGTCATAATAACAAAAAAGGAGGCCTAACTCATGTTAAGCCCCCTCTCTTGTTTAGAGTTTACAACTCTTTGTCCCTATATCTTATTCCAGAATTACTACTCGGTTCAAATAGTTCTTACCGAACATGTTAGCAGTACCACCGAATCCAACGAGTTCGAGCTGATCCTTATCAACGCCTTCCTTAATCAATGCGTCGTAAACAGCCTGAGCACGTTTTTCAGACAACTTCTGGTTCCAGGGGAAGCGCTACCCGTAGCCTTGTCAGCATAACCGGCAACTTTGTACTTCTTATCCGGGTTAGCCTTCAGAATCTTAGCAGCCAACTGGATGTTAACCATGCCGTAATCATCAATGCGGGCGCTACCAATCTTGAAGAAGATGGCACGAGGACCGGCAACTTCAATTTCCTTCACTACTTCCTTAGTTACAGGCTTAGCGTTAGCCAAAGCGTTCTTAGCGTTAGCCAGATCAGCCTGGGCTTGTGCCAATTCGCTTCTGTATTTATTGATTTCATTGTTAATGGCATTCTGATCAACTTTTGCACCACAAGCTACGAACTTCTTGCCACCGAAAGTATAAGTAACACCTGCAGTCAGATGAATATAACCATCGGTATTAGCGCTACTATAAGCACCCAAGATTGACGGAGTAACCTGACCGCGAGCTTCTACGTCGATAGCCAAAGATCTATTCACATTAAATTTAGCTCCTACACCTACACTGGCACCAACTAACCAACGTAAATCGTGATTAACAGGTGTAGTAGTTGCAGGATCAATCGTTGTAGTATATTTCGTATCTCCATTCGGAGTCGTTACTCCTGCATCGGTTTTATATCCCAATTGCCAATCTGCATAATTTTTCACAATGTTAACCGAAGGACCTGCAAATACGCTCAACTCAAACAAACGATCCGGGTTATAACCACAAATCAAGTTGGTAAGGTTCAACATAGCGTCGGCGTTCAAACCTACATAGTTTTCTTTACGCTCTTTGCGATTATCCAAATCCAGGAACGGATAAGCAGTTTCCTGCTTTGATTGCCAACCATAGATTTGTCCACGAACTCCCCATATAGGAGAAATGTACTTACCCACTGACAGGTTGATCAGCGGAGTCACCGTCTTACCGAATTTGGTGTCAGGATTCGTACCAGCCTGTGCACCTACCCCCACACTGATAAAGATATTGTCCTTCCAGCTTTCACTGTAGTACTTCTCTTTAGTTTGTGCAGTGGCAACAACAGCTGCTCCCGACAACAGTAAAGATAATATTACTAATTTACTTTTCATTGTTTTTTAGTTTTTATTGTTTAACTCTTTATACTTATTTACTTTTCAGGCGAAACTTACTTCAACGTAAATCTAAACATGAGTCCGCCGGTAAAATATTTCATTTTTTGCAATTCTACCTGCGCATGCAAATGGTTGAAAAGCAAATAGGTGGCACCCCAATGCAAAATCTTTCGAATCATATTCCGCTATCACCCTCAAATCCGGCGCGAAACTGGGATTGTAAGTGATACCCGCCGCTATTCCGTTCAGTTTGTACTCTTTCTCTGATTATATAAATAAGAGAGGTGTACTCCGATTTCTTCTGTTCCTATCGGCAGGTGCTTGGTTGCAGCTATATAGAAACGGCTGAAATATCCGTTTCCGCTTGATGAACCAACAACGCCACCTCCGGAAGAAGTAAACGGGTCTGATGTTCCCAGAACCACAGCCGGCATATACTTCCAGAATTGCCCTTCTTTCAAAAGCTCGCAGTCGGACAGAGAAATATCTGTCCTGATTCGTAAAACCCGAGTAACCGTAAGGCTTCAAGCCCAGTGCTTCCGCTTTAAAAAGTGTGCATGTGTATGCCACTTCCAACCAGGGGAAAAAGGTCACATTCAGGTAATAGTTGTACGTATGATAGTACCACGTAGGAGGAGTTATCTCCTTGTTCATAAAGTTGGCACCCAGCATTATTGTTTTATCTTTCTGCATTTCTGCCGAAGGGGCATGCAACAAACCTGTAGTACCGTAAGTTAATTGAGCCGAAAGTACAAACGCACAACATAAAAATATGCACGTTGTTATAAATCGCTTTATCTGCATTCTTTTCAATTCGTTTATACTTTCGACTTAATTGTATAGGTTGCTATCTCGCGATTATTCAGGAACTACAATACCACCACCAGCATTACCACTTCCATGACCATGACCGTGACCGTGAGCATGAGATACAGTATCTACAATATAGTTGCTAAGTTCAATACCATTAGCTTCTTTTACTACATTGTTAGCACCATTCAAATTCGTTAATGTACCTTCAACCGGAACATCATTAACTGTGATACTTGCCACTTCACGAGTTATCTGATTATATACACGAGTAACATCCAGTGTTTTCAGCCAATTATCATAAGGAATTACGTAATCGAAATCAGTTTTTGAGTTTAATGTTTTTTCTTCTTTACCGAATTCCACGATTACATTAGCAGTCATCAAACTTACAATTTGCTCATAGATTGGATTACCAGCTGTCAGTCCTGCTTCTTTCAGCTTAGTCTTATAATTACCCTCTACTTCTACAGTACCGATATAATCCATATAAGTAATGTTAAATGGTAAACCGGCCGGTTCATCATCATTGCAGATATCTACAGTGACTGTTTTAAAGAATTCTTCAAGTTTTTTAGTCTGAGCAGGATCAACCAGATTTACCGCATAGTTGATCGGTAAATCAACTTCACTATCACTTGTGCCATCGTCTTGAATCTCTATTCTCTTCTTGAATGTAATTGTTTCATTATTTTCGGCCCAATCTCAAAGACAAATGTTGCAGATTTCTTTTCTGAGTCAGCTCTTGTTAGAACAGTGAACAAGTCAGCGGGAACCTCAAAATTATAAGTATAGCCTTCGTCAACTCCAAGAACCTTTGACTTTTCCTCATTATATAAGGTAATAGCTTTAGCATTATATAGAGCGCCATTAACAGTCAATACACCAGAGATTTTTACTACGCCAACGGGAGCTTTCGTCAAAGTAACGATAATAGTTTTATCCTTTCCGCTTTCAGAAGTCTAAGTTTCAGCAACTCAGCAGTTACATATTTGGTTACATAGCCTTCTTTTGTAATTTTGATTATATAAGTCTCACCACCAAGAACAGCATCGACATCTGTAACTTCAGTTCCAGATACAGTCTGAAAATCGTATAATCTGTACCGAAAGTCAGATTACCTAGTTCAGTATCTTTCACAGCAAGCTTATAAGTACCTTCATACTTAGGTTGCATAGCAACGAAAGCAGGATATACAGCAGTTTGACCAGCTTCAATCTTTACAACATTCACTGTAACTTTTGTATCTTCATAGTTAGCTGCGCTAACAGTGAGTTCATAAGCTTTGGGATCCGTAACTTTTGCTGTAAATCCGCCATTGCTAACAGTTGCGGTAACACCTCCTGCTACGTTAGCGCTTGCAATGGGAGCCAAGGTTTCAGCATCAACTACTGTACCGGCAATCGTATAAACTGGAGCCGGGAGTGTAACTTCACCGGCAGGACCATTTACATCCAAGCCTTCATCCTTATAACATCCGGTTAAAAGAGCCCCAGATAAGGCTACTACGGTTAATGCCAATTTAGCATTAAAACCACTGAATAAACTTTTCTTTTTCATCTCAATAAAATTAAAAATTTAGTAATTCTGATTTAATAAAATATGGGTTAAAACTATTATTCTGCATTATATTCTCCCCCGGGTTCGCTCTATATCCTCTATAATAATACTGTTCATTGCCGGCATTGTAGGCAATTCCCATATTTTTAGATGGAGTAACTCGTGGAATATATCCTTTTCTCTTATATTTATAAGGCGGCAATGCCACTTGGAACCTAAATCCTCCGTTAGCACTTGCCCCCTCCGCTTTCATTGCGTAGAAACCTATTGAAGCATAACGAAAGTGACGAATCAAGTCGAACCTCACCCCTTTTTCTCCTAACAGATATTGTTCTACTTTCAGACTTGCCTGCACATTATAATGCGGATAATAAAAATTCGCCCCTAAAGCCCAGGTCATTCTTGTTTTTGTGCCATAGGTCCATTCAAATCCATCCCATCGTTGTGTAGCAGTCAGTCCAATCCGGCCTTCTACTGAAAACCTTTCATCCTTAAATGTATGTAGTAGTCGAAGGTCTCCTCCATAGCGTTCAGCATTAAACATTCCCAAAGTTCCGGTAACCCATATATTATAAGGCAAACGAACTGTTTGTTGCAATGTCAAAAAGCCTGGATGTACTTTACCAGCTCTTCGTCCATATCCATCATTATAAACTGGAATAACCACTTGTGCCGTAAGTCTCATCCCTTTCCAAAACGAAACTTCAACTGCCGGTGACAAATTAAACAGCACTTGATAAATCTGCGTTATTATTAGATTCTTCAATGAAACTTCCGGATATACCACCACATCTACCTTAAACAAAGAGCTATTCTTTCTCCCTATTTTCCGTGCTTCCTTCCACGTTCCACCCAAATCATAGCTAACATCCCAGTCCCGACGACTCGCTTCAGGAACGCTATCACCGATTATCGGTTTATAGTAGAGAGAAATCTGAGGTACATTATTGTCTAGAACAATTATTCTGCATGGCTTTTT
>VOFK01000012.1_pt1 | contig 14462 bp, 11 predicted proteins | sample 5384121 | NCBI WGS metagenome assembly VOFK01 (sample SAMN12384730, study PRJNA508395) | human gut metagenome | isolation source: healthy gut J | host: Homo sapiens | reverse complement strand
ATTACGTATTGCTATTCACCCGCCGCCTGTACATCGCAAGGCGTTACACTAATATCTTTGCCGAACGGCGGATAATAGCAGTCAACACATCATCATCGTAATATTCCAAATGCAGGTTAATGCCGAAACGTGCACGAAGAGGCGCCGTGTTAAGCAACTACGGGTAGTCGCCCCACCAAAGTAAAAGGATTCAAGTCTAACTGAATGCTTTGAGCAGACTATCCCTTTGTCTATCATTATGTCAATCCGATAATCCTCCATGGCCGAATAAAGATATTCTTCCACCACCGACTGAGCCGGTGAATCTCATCAATAAACAGGACATCGTTTGGCTCCAAACTGGTCAGACTCCCGCCAAGTCACCGGGTTTATCGAGTACCGCCCGAAGTAACCTTTAAAAACCGACTCCCAGTTCATTGGCAATGATATTGCTTAATGTTGTCTTTTCCTAACCCCGAGGCCCATGCAATAAAACATGGTCGAGCGCCTCGGCCCGCAAGCGAGCAGCTTTTGACAAATATACGTAAATTATCCACTACCTTATCTTTGCCCACTAAAGTCAGAAAAATTTAATGGGCGTAAGGCATTCTCAAAGTCACAGCGTTCTCTGCTTGTGAGCTGATGCTCACGTATATCAAAAATTCTTTCCATCTTTTTGTTTCGCACAAAAGGTACAAAAGATATTATTATAATAGAAAGAAAGATCGAGGAATTCATTTTCAGTCCCTCATCCGTCCTTTATATAAATTCATTATTGTATAAATAATTAATTATTATGGGAGTTACACTAGGTAAGAAACAATTAAACAAAAGGAAGAATTTCTCTTTATTTAAATTACAGTCACAACGGCAAAGCGCCGTAAAGAGTATTTAGGGCATTATTCTAGAACCGCCTGTCACAATCGAAGCCAGAGCGAGAACAAGAATAAAATATTGATTGCTAAACAGATTCGAGCAAAAAAAAGAGCTTGAATTCTTGTCTGTCGAATATGCCTTAAATAAAACTGCAGAAACATTTGAAGATATCCTGCCCGAAGCACCAAGTAACGGACCGGACTTTTCCGCATCATGAATGAATACCTAAGCACTTATTATAAGAAAGATAAGAAAATGGTAAAATCAACCATTCTCCACTTACGCACATTTAATAAAAAGAAAATCTTACCAATCAACAAAATTACAAGAGAATTTTGTGTAGATTTTCTCGACTATTTAAGATCTAAACTCCGTGGCAATACCCCCTATTGGCTATTTCAAGAAATTCAGAATGTGCATCAATAAATGTGTTGAAAAAGAAGTTAATTTCTCATAATCCGACAAATGGGATACGGTTATCGCAATTTGACGAAGTAACAAAAGGAGATACTGACATTAAAAGAGATACAAAAATTAGCTGTTACTTCCTGCCCAAATAATGAGGTAAAACGAGCATTTCTTTTTTCATGTTATTGCGGATTACGTTGGTGCGACGTCTATCAATTACGATATAAGGATGTTGACTTTCCGGCAAGAAGATTCACCATCATACAACCGAAAGTACAAACACATTCCAAAAGTGCCATTTTTGCATTTAAACTTAAACCACACAGCTCTCAAACTTTTACAGAAATGTAATGGAGACAGAGAAGACTTGGTTTTCTCACTTCCCTCCTACTCATATACAATCAGAATTCTTCGTAAGTGGGTAATAGACGCTAATATACGAAAAAGCATATTACCTTCCACTGTGCCCGCCACTCTTTTTTATCACAAATATCATGGCAAAATGGGTAACATTAAAACCGCCGCTTCCCTTGCCCGCCACTCAACAACCAGACACACACTGAAAAAGTATGTACATATAATAGATGAACTGGAAGCAAAAAGCTGTCGATAGTTTACCGGATCTAACTATCAACTATAAATAATAAAAGGTCCTCTACAGGACCCTCACCATATTAAGCCTTCCTTCTATACTTCTGATATACTGAATATTACAAAGGGTAGATAGTATTCGGCACGAATACTACCTACCTGTCGAATGTCGTCAATCATTACTTTAAATGCAACTTTAAGACATTGGTGAACAGATGTCGGGTGGAGTATGCCAAATTCCTTCTACGAAAGGAAAAGCGCACGGCTGATGAATTGATAAAGCTTTGCGGATTTACATCCAGAAGTGTCTTCTATTCTGCCTTTACCAAAGAAGTCGGTGTGGTTCCTTCACGGTATCCCGGGAATATGCTCCCGTTTCTTTCTGAATACGATTAAGTCCTTTATAAAATAATAAACAAAAAACAAATCAAGTTTTTAAATTTATAAATTTAAAGTTTTTCTATTATGAACAAAAAATTTTTAAGTGTAGTCCTGTTCGGAGCTCTTATGGCCGGCTCTTCAGTGACTTTCACGGGATGTATCGACAACGATGAACCCGCAGGTATCGAAAATCTTCGCGGTGCCAAGGCTGAACTGTTGAAAGCCAAAGCTGCTGTAGAAACAGCGAATGCTGCCTACAGAGATGCAGAAACTCAGCTTAAGTTGGCTGAAGTTGAAAAAGAAAAATTAACCAATGAAAGCATTAAATTGGCTAACCAATTGAAAGAGCTGGAGCTTCAAGAAGAAACAGCTAAAACAGAAGCTGCTATCGCTGAAATTCAAGCTAAGTTAGAACAGAATAAGTTAAAGTGGGAAGCTGAGCTGTTAAAGGAAAAAGAAACATTGGCTGTAGCTCAAAAAGCTTATGAAGACGCGATGAAAGCATTGGAGCTTTCTAAAACATATTTGAGTGAAGCAGAATTGAAGCAATTGGAAGCTGTTGAAAAGCAATTAGGTTTAGCAAAGACTGCAATGGAAACAGCTAAAGCTGAATTGGAAGATGCTTACGATGCTTACAAAGATAAAGTAACTGCTCCTGAAAACTATATCAATGAAGCAACTCTGAAAGAAGATCTTCTTAATGCTCAGACCGAATTGGATAAAGCAACAAACAAACTTGCTATCAAGAAAGAGGCTCTTGCTGCTTTAGAATCAGATGATGCATATAATGCATGGCTAGCTTTAAAAAGCTAAATATAATGCAAAAATTGATTCATTAAATGCTGTATTAGCTGATAAAGAAACAGCAAAAAGCGAAAATTATAGCTGAAAATACAAATGGTGCTATAAAGGATTTGCAGAATGCGGTTACTGCAATGGCTAATATTATTCAGAATAAAAAAAGTGCTGCAGGAACAGCCGATTCTACATTTACTGTATCAGAAGCTATTAATGAGGATTTAATTGCCGATAATCAAGGATTTATCACATACAAAGGCGGAGTATTTACTGCTAACTTTAAATCAACACAGAATGTTCTTGCTTTGACAAAAACAAACGGCAATGATAAATCAGATGAACTTAGTGATGCTACAGCATATGCAACTTTAATGGATAACACCTATGGCTTTGCAGATGGAAATGGAAGCGTATACAAAGCTGCTGTTGATGATATTAATAAGGCAATAAAAACCGTGAATGATGCAAAAGCTGCTATCAATGCAAATGAAGTAGCTTATGCTAAAGAAGTTCAGGCAGCTGCAAAGAAAGCCATGGATGAGCAGAAGAAAGTTGCTGATGCAGCTATTAAGGTTTGGAATGATGCCGTCACTGCTTATAATTCAGGAATATCTTATTCAAAGCAAGAATATGATGAAGCCTATGGAGCTATTCAAATTTTGTTGGAGGCAGTAAAGAATGAAACTACAGGATATACATCAGACGAACAAATCCAAAATGTATATAACAAATATGTTTCTTTCAGAGCCGTAATGACAGCTAATGGTCAGAAAGAACTTCCTGAAATGCCAAAAGCAATTAAAGATGGTAAGACATTAAAAGAATATTTGAGATCTAACGATGTAACTACTCTTCTTCCGACCGAGTATACAGAAGTAGACTTGAAAGCCAATTTATTAGAGGCAGCAAAAACTGCATTTGGTAAAGCAGGTATATATAATGATGGAAAGGAAGACCGTGGTGTTCTTGTACAACCGAAGGACGATGAAATTAAAAAGATCGAAAACTTTGGAAGTGAATGTGGCGCTCAAGGCTTATACTTAGCAAAAGTCGATGAGTATAATACAGCAACAGAAAATGTAGAGAAGGCTGAACAATTTGACAAAGCAATTGCTCAGTTAACTAAATGGAAGTCTTCTTTATCTGCAGCTAAGAATGCTTATGTTGCTAAATATCAAGAAGATATTGACGCCGTATCAACAGCACAAAATGTCGTAACAGAAAAAAGTTGCTAATCAATTAATGAATTGAAGATTGATGCAACTAAAGCTATGAAAGATGATATTCAACTGGTTATCGATGCTATTGATGGTGATGAATTAAAAGAATATGAAGCTATCATCAAGAGCTTAAAACAAGAAATCGGTGATAAGAAGGGTGTTGATGGTGCAACAGAGTCTACAGGATTGAATAAAGATGTAGAAGATGCTTCAGAAGCTGTTCTAAAAGCTGAAAAGATGCTTGAGCTCTTTAATGCCGGCAATTTGAAAGAACAATATGTAATCGAATGGGCACAAGCTGAATTGGAACGTGCTAAAGCTGCATACGAAAACAAGGTTGAAGTATTCAATTACTGGAACGGTAAACTGGAAGAAATGATGAAAGCTCTTTATAGCAAAGCTTCCGCAGAATAATTAAGTAAAACGTAATTATACGATGATCAAGAAACTATGCACATTACTGATGCTCACTATCCTCTCTGCGCCTTTATTGGCGCAGACTGTGGGCAGTGAGAGTGATGGCGTGTTGTTTGCTCCCAAGAAAGGCCAGTGGCAAGTGTCTGTCCTGCTGGGCGGAGGTAATAATTTCTACAATGAAAATACCTCCTACCTGCTTCCCCAAAACACGCATACCGGAGGAGAAGTCGGACTTCCCAACGGCGGCGGTGCCAATTCGGGTGACCTGAACAGATATCTGAACATTGACGGTCTGAATAACAATAGTCTGACCAATATTCTGGGTGTTGAAGGTAAATATTTCATTTCCGACTGCTGGGATATCAATTTCCAGTTCGCAATGAATATCAACCTTACCCCCAAGAAGGACTATGTGGGAAGGAGACGGCAGCGTACCCGATATGGTTATTCCTGCACAGAAATATATTAATGCGCAGGCAACGAACAACTGGTATGTTTCAGTCGGTTCCAACCGTTATTTCAAGGTGAACAATCCACGTATCCATCCCTATCTGGGCAGCTCTTTGGGTTTCCAGATGGCACGTATTGAGACAACAGAACCTTATACAGGTGAAACAACAACCGACCCCGACAGCGGTGAGGAAGTTCCTGTCCAGCTTTATGGCAGTGGCAGCCGTGCCGGTCAGATGTTCGGCATCAAGGCTGCCGGCGTAGCCGGTATCGAATACAGCCTGGCCCCGGGCCTGGTGCTGGGATTCCAGTTCCAACCCCTGGCCTACCGTTACGATGTCATTCAGCTGTGCCCCAAAGGTTTTGACAAGTACAACGCCTCACACCATAATATCAAGATTTTTGATATGCCGGTGCTGAAGCTCGGTATCAGATTCTGACGTAACCCGTTTACGTAGTAAATAACAAAAGGCCGTTCCGCTAAAGCGATTTAGCCGGACGGCTTTTTTCAAATGAGAAAGATGAGAAAAAGAACATGTTTTCTAGCACAAATGACCGTTTTTCTGATAGTCGTCCTGTCATTATGTGCGTGTACTTCTGTTCCCAAAGGATGCACCATAGAAGGGACGGTAAAGGACAAAAAGCTACGAGGGGAAGCAGGTTTACCTGCGCCACGCACTGACTCCGGAAACGTATGACAGTACCATCGTGAAGAACGGCACTTTCCGCTTTACCTTGGGGGAAACCTCACCTGAAGTGTCCCTATTGGTGCTGAAGGCCTCCTCCGATGACCTGTTCCCCCGTTACGCTTCCCGTGGTGACTGAAAAGGGAGTTGTAAAAGTGGTCCTGGGAGAGCTGGTCCTCACCTCGGGGACGGATTTGAACGACAGGCTGCAGGACTTCCTGCTGGCTGTCGACCGGTTCAGGTGACGAGATGGCCGGGAAAGGGGAAAGCCACGGGAAAATCAAAAAAGGATTTCTCCGTTTTGCTGGAATCCTCCATTCTCCAGAACAAGGACAACGAAGTGGGGAGTCTATATCTTCCGCAGCTACGGCTCGCGTCTGTCCCCCGAACAGAAAGCACATATCGCAGAGCGGGCGGGTGAATGGTTCCGCAAGCGGCTGGATGAAACAAATAACCAATTAAAACAGTAGTGACTATGAAAGTAAAGGTGATTATTGCAGCTTTATTACTGGCGGGTGTCCGGTATGAGCGCCAACGCTCAGAGTACGGATGACAACTGGTTTCCTCCAGGGCCAAAGCTGGTGCCTCCCTATTCGCTGGACGGCACGGGTATCGGCAAACTGATTTCTCCGGCAGGACAGATTGCTGCCGGCAAGTACTTCAATCCTTATGTGGGTTAGCCGCCTGGCTGTCAGCGGCTGGAGGGAAGGGCGGAAGCGGCAGCAGGCCCGCCGAGGGGTTCTACTATGGTGCGGCCACCGTGGACGGCCTGTTCAACATGAGCAGCCTGTTCTGCGGAAGCAACCCCGAACGTTTCTTCAATGCACGCCTTATCGCGGGGGTAGGTTACAACCGGACCTTTGACGAGGGTGCGAGCAGCTTCATGGCAAGGCTGGGCCTTCAGGCAAGCTTCCGCCTGAACAAAGCCTTCGATTTCAATGTTGAAGCCCTGGCAAACGGTGTTTCCGACCGCTGGAACCGCCGGGACGACCACAGCTTCGATTCCTATTACAACGTGCTGGTGGGCATCACCTACAAGTTCGGTACGGGATTCAACCTGAAATGTCCCGACTGCAAGCCGGTGGCGTACAGGAACGAACGTTACAGCGAGTCATACGTGAAGTCGCTCAATGACAAAATCAACGAGTTGCAGGGTACCATCGACAACCACAAGTGTCCCGAACCGGTCCCGTGTCCCGAGGTGGAAAAAGAGCGTGCCGGGCATCAAAAGCCACGTTTCCTTCGGGCTGGCAAAGACGGACATCGCCGAGGACCAGCAGGTCAACATCCTGGCCATTGCGGACTATATGAAGCAGTATCCCCGCTCAAAGGCAACCATCACCGGTTACGCCGACAAGGGAACGGAAGTGCAAAGGTCAATGCCGAGCTTGCCAAAAACGTGCACGCATGGTGGCCGACGAACTGATTAACAGGTACGGCATCAGTGCAGACCGACTGAGTGTGGACAGCAAGGGTTCCGAGGTGCAGCCTTTCACAACAAATGACTGGAACCGTGTAGTGATTATGATTGCGGAATAAGAGAGCCGCTTTTATAATATTTTGGTGAAAAGAAAGAGTGGTTCTCCGGCGGGAGGACTGCTCTTTTGTTCGTTATCCGCGGCTCTTTTCTAAAAAAACGATTCCATTCCTGCAAAATCCGGTCTCTCTAAATAAAATCCCCCTCCTTCTTGTCCGGTTCCCCTTAAAAAACTTTTTCCTCTAAAATAAAGACTCATGCACAAAAGTCTGTAAGCGTAAATGTTCTCAAAAAACATCCTGTCACAAACCAAATGAGAAGAAAGGCACACGCCTAGCATGCCACCACCCGATACACATTCCTCTTGGCGGTATGCACCCGCTCGCCCAGCCGTGGCAGGATGCGGCTCAGGCTGTAGACGGTCATGCCTCTCATGACCGAAGGATGGGCAGATTTCATCCGCTCGAATAATTGGGTGGCGGAAAGGGTCAGCACCTTCTGTGGATGATCCTCTTGGGTGGCAAAGCGGAAGCAAAGGCGGAACACTTCCTCTTCGGGTATGTGTTTGTAGAACAGGGCGTTGTGTTGCTGTATGGCCTGTTCCTCTTCCTTGTTGAACCAGCTTCGTTCACCGGACAGGAGTTCCACTTTGAGCTGGGCGTACAGCTGTTCATGCTCCACAGGCGTGACGCAGTCAATGGCGTGCTCCAAGCTGACACAGAGGAAGCGGCGCGAGCCGGTGCGGTCTACCAGCAGGTCCTCCCGGTTGCTGGTGCCGATAAACGAGGCGATGCGGGGCAGTGCCGAAGCGCTGCGTTTGTAGGCCTTGCGGATGTTCAACGCGGAGGTCTGCATCAGGTTCTTCAGCAGGGGCATTTTGGATGCGCTGAGTTTGTCGAATTCATCCAGATTGATCAGCCCGCAGGCAGCGAGTTTGGCTTCGGCGGATGCCGGGGAGCCGAGGTCGTAACTTTCTGTATAATAAGCTTTCAGCACATCGGGCATCAGCAGGCGGCAGAACGTACTTTTCCCTAATCCTTGGCGACTGCTCACCAGCAGGGGAGCCACGCTGTTGGCGCGGTTGATACTGTTAGCGCAGTTGGTGTTGTTGGCATCCGACCGGAACTGCATCCATTGGGCGGAGAGTCCCAGCATCCAGCGGTGGAAACCGTTTACCCATACCGGATTGTCGGACACCCGGCGGGCAAGTGCGGATACGCGGTCCTTGCCGTCCCATTCGGGGAGCTGCTCAAAGTAAGCGGTAAAGGGATGGTATTCGCTGATGCGGCGCGAGCGCACAAAGCGTTGGATGTCTCTGTCCCAGCAGTCTATGCCTGTTTCGATGGCTTCCATGCTGAGCGTGTTCATCCATCGTTCGTCCACCTTGGCGTAACGCAGGTGGATGTCGGGAATGTTGTTTGCTATGTTTGCCACCTCGGTTTCCTCGGTCAGCACGTTGAAGCGGAAGCGGTAGCGGGAGGTGAGGAAAGCGGTCACTTCCTGCATCAGGGAGGATGATTTCGCTTTCTTGACTTCCTCTTTCGAGGATTCTAATCCTGCTTCCTTTTCAATATCTTTCGAGTGTATAGGATTCATAACCTTTCGAGCACTTCCCGATTGTGCGGCTTCCTCCTCCGTTTTTTCAATTAAGACTGCCGGGCATCCGGGAAAATGATTCCTGCTTTCCGGCAAATTGCCCTTGTCGTTTTCAGCCGGAAGAACCTGTGACTTGCTCACTTCCTTCACGCCGTCTTCATCGGACACAATGTAATGGTAAACGCCCGCCAGCGCATTCCCGTCGGTACGCGAAGTCCAGTTCAGTACCAAAGCCACCCGGCCCTCGCGGATATCCACTGCCAGGTGCACACCGGGGATGGTCCGACAAAGCGGCATCAGTCCGTTGAGGGCGGATACGAAGTCACGGCGCGGCGTTCCGTCGGAAGGAACAGAAGCTGACAGGAATTTGCTTCCGAAGAAGACTGTTTTGAGGGTGGCGAATACATTCATGAGGCACTTTTTTTTAGATTTGACGAACTACAAATATACAACATGAAAAAGCGTTTGTCAAGAGGGGAGATAAATTAATCAAACCCGGGTACAGGATATGACGGAGCCTGACACTATGACATATATATGTGCAGGCTCATGCGTACGTACGTGTAGCTCGATACGTATATACGTGTGACCTGATGCGTATATACGTGTGGCCTGATGCCACCGTATGTGTAGTCCGATGCGTACGTACACACTTTACAAACAGGGGGATGTGTCAAAACGTGGATAATGCTGTCGTTTCGTTCGTAGGGGCAGGGTTCGCCTGCCCGAAGACACAAAAGCAAACTGTTTTCGGGCGAGTGAACCTCGCCCCTACAGCTGACGATGGGATAGCACGGTTTAGTTTTGACACACTCCCATGCTGCAAAAAAGACCTTGATGTTTTCAAAAAAGACCTTGATGTTTCTTAAAAACATCACCATCTTTTTTAAAAAGCCCGGTATGTTTTTATGTAAGGGAAGATGGAACCACCCTCACCAAGTCGGTCATTTCTCCTTTTCCATTCATCCTTACATATTAGCCAAAACGCATTATCAATCAATCGGTTAATACTGACAGAGCATCCCTTCATTCCCCTTTCAGCCGTGCTTCCCAAGTTGCTTTCAAATCTGCCTTCAGCATTTGTTTGCCGGAAGAAGTTGTCCCGCCGGAAGAAGTTTTACAAATGAAAGAAGGCTGAAAGGGTGGTGGCACGATGTCCATTCACAACCGGAACCCCCATCGACAGGACGTTTCAGCGGTAGATGAAAGGAGGAGGAAGGAAGAAACAATATTTCCTTTCCCTGCTACTATGACGTCTGCCGGCTTCCCATCAAATGTTCGCCGTCGGCTTTCTTCAGATTCCACTTCGCGATGAAACCCTTACCTTTGGCTATACGCTTGCCGCTATTAGGCCGCCATCCATACTGGCAGACATAATAAAATAAAGTAGAAAAAAGATACAAGTCTCTTTTCTACTTTATAATGTTGAATAAAAGGACAGGAAAGGATGAACCTGATCATTTGATTTTTTTACCGTCAGAGTCGATTACAGCAGCTCTTATATAAGTAACCATTTCCATAATGGCAGGACTTCGATGTGCAAGTCGGCTTCCTCAACGACATCCTCTTCTTCCCACGTTATAATTTGCAGTTTTTTTAACGGATATGCCTGTGACATTTTTATTAAAGCACGAACTTCCCGTTCACGTGTGTCACTCTGTGATAATGACAGGGATACCTGAATAGCCGAGTGTATAGACGGAATATAAAAATCAACTTCCACATTCTTTTTATAGTAAAACACCCCTTCTTGATATCTCTTTTTCAGTTCAATGGCAACCAAATTCTCTAAAAGTTTACTTTCCGGTTCAATAATGAATGTATTCAGTAACCCATTGTCAAAGAAATATCTTTTTTTGATGCTTTCTTTTTCACTTAACTTGTCTGAGAAATTTGAAATACCAAAAAAATGAGATAAGCATCATTGAGATATTGCAAATAGTCAACCAGCGTATTGTATGACAGGGAGCAACCGGGCGGATTTTATGACTCCCAATATACGTGCCAAAGCTAGTGGCTGCATAATACTTTCTGCCAACTTTTTAACAATCAGCCTGATAGAGCTTTCATTTCTGATATCATTACGCGAAATAACATCTCCCAACAGTATTTTCTGAAATAGAGAGTTGAGCCATGAGCGTTTGTCTTTCAGCGGAAATGTCTCGGCAAATCCACCAAAGTAAAAAAATAGGTCTCGAATTTCTTTACCAATTCGGCTTTAACTTTCAGATTATATTCCCAATTGGCTACAAGGTCAAAGTGTTGATATTTCAGATATTCAGGAAAAAGAGAAAGGATATATTTCTTTAGCGATAAATCTGCCTCCCAAAGTAGTATATATCTCCTTACTCAGCATTTGCGCATTGCTTCCTGTAATAAAAATGCGATATTTGGAATCAGCTAGGCGACGTACAAACTTTTCCCACCCTTTTATATTCTGTATCTCATCCAAATAAATCCTTGGTTTATAAGAATATAATTCATGATAGGCTTCAACAATAAGTCCCAATTCCTCAACTTTGATGTCTGCAATGCGTTCATCCTCAAAATTGATATAAAGAATTTCTTCTATTCGGACTTCCTTCTTTAGTAATAGCTCCTGTATGTGTTGAAACATTAAATATGACTTACCGGCCCGACGAAGTCCGACAAAAACGTAGTTACATGTTTCTTCCAGTTCAAGTTTCCGAGGCATGATTTCCATAGTGGGAATTTCATTTTGCTTCTCTATAATCAGGCTTTTAATCACTCGTTTTTCCATAACCATTTTATTTAGTCCAACAAATATAGCAAAAATCATTCAATATACAGAAAGATTATTTAGAATAATCACTAGGTATATTACTGATAAACGACTTTTTCCATGTGTTTGTTTAGACTGATTATGATTACAGACTAAAAGAGCCGTCTTTGAAAAACTGGAGAAAATTGTGGATATCGCTTACCTGAGTAAAAAGGAGCGGCCCCTTCAGAAAAGGGTCGCTCCAATCTTTTTTATGGATTAATCCATGGGATAAAAGCTACTTCCATTTCATCTATGGAAGAATATTTTATCCTTATAGATTTATTTTACTAATACACTTACGCCTTCAACTGTTGCCGCTTTTGTTGCATCTTCACCGTCAAGAGTCAGTTTCTCACCATCATTAGAACCATCAGTTGAGAATGTCAACTTCAGAGTGAATGTCTTACCGGCTGTGTAGCTTTCATCTCCTACGTATTTCAGTTTGATACCTTGTGCTGTAGCAGGGGTAGTACCGTATTCATATGCTACAACTTCTGCACTGAAGTTAGATGACTCACCACTAGCATAAGTACCATCTTCTTGCAATTCATAGACTTTAATTGCAGTGCTAGAGCCCAATTCATACTTCTTAGTTCCCAAGTTGTTCAGCAATGAGAATGTACCGAAGAATGTATCTGTATTAGGAGTATGAAGAGCATTGCTCAACTTGATATACTCATATCCTTTACAGAAGGAATCTGCAATGCCTTAGAGAAGCTGATTTGGTCAAGCTTAGTTTCGGCAGTGTTCTTGATAACCAGTTTGATGTTGCTGATACCGAATGAACGGTCATCACCTGTTGTCCAACTATGACTGTTAGCATCGAATTTAACACCTTTACCCAAAGCCTTCACTTCGATACCACTGATTGTATAAGCGTTGTTGAAGTATGCATCGGCATTAGCAGAATTATCAGTTCTAGTACCCTTCAATGTCAACTCTGCACTACTGATGTAGTTGGTCATGTTGGTAATATCAGATTCAGTAGCAGAACCATCAATAGCAGTTTTAGTTGTTGAGATATAGGTATCATAACCTGTCCAAGTCATCAACTTCTTAGCTTTACCTCTATTTTCGTATGCATCAGCTGCCATGCCTTTGAAAATAGCTGACGGATAACCGATGGTCATGTTAGGAGTATACCAAGGTTTGTTGTCTTTCTGGCTTTCTTTAGCATAGATATTCAGTGTGATGCCAGCAGCATCAATTGCTTCAAAGTTGTCACTTAATTTAACTGTTGCATCTGAACCTCCATCAACAAACGCAGTCAATGTACCATTAACAAAATTATTTGTCTTATTCCAAGAATACCAAGAAGCGATTTCAGCAGCAGTCGGATTATTGATAACGAACGGAATGATAGCCACTGTTTCTGTTTCAGCATCACTGTTGTAGAAGTGAACTTTGGCAGTCAATGTACCGTTACCCAACTGAATGCCCGGATAGTTCTTCTTGAACGGGATTCTCAAAGTTGTAAACTTGGCCATTCCTTCTGCTTTTCCTGCATCAGACAGTAATTGTGCCTTATCATAACCACCACTTAAGGATTCGGTTACATATACTTCATCCATCAAGTTGCCATCCTTATCAACCGGAGTCCATACCAGTTCCATTCTTGAGTATCTAACATCTTTATTCCAAACGATGCGGTCACCTTCTTGAGGAGTAATCGTCTTGAAAAAGAATTCGGCAAAGTCAACATCCAGATACTGCTTATTTACCTCTTTGCTAGTAGTCTTGTCTGTATAAACAGCCACAGCATTGTGAGTTTGTTCCTCGAATAAGAATTCTTTGGCAGGAGTTGTTGCAGCTTCTCCAAAGACAACCGTAACCTTTGAAGGATTCGGTTAATCATAGCCTTGGCATTCAACTCGTTAACAACGAATGTCATGCTTTGTACCTTTCTTGATGTCCTTGTTATAAGAAATGGTCATTCCGTCAAACTTGATTCCGTATTTCACAGAGTCAGCCTTAGAACCGCATCCATGCGCAAATATGTATCATATACATTTTGGGCGTTGTAGCTCGGTGCGATAACAACGGGGTTTCAAGGTCTTCTACGGCAACAGATACCATTGATTAAAGTCACCAAATTCATTAGAAGCTTTAAATATACTCAAAGCATTGGTGTAAGTAGAGCGTACAGTTTCTGTAGCAACCAGCGACAGGGCTTTGTTGTTGCGAATGTTCTTCGTGTATTCGTCCAAAGTCTGGTCTGTCATTTCGTTCAATTCGAAAGGAATGGCATAAACACCGCTTTCAGATACAGCTCTTTCCACTGCGTCCGAGCAAGGAACGGGAGTACCCAATGTGATAGGAGCCACGTCGCCCTTGGTATTCACCAGTTTGAAGTTCAGCTTGCTGATGTCATAGTCAGCCGGGATAACCTGTACATAATATGCATTGCTGTTGGCTGTCAGCATATATTCTCCCATTTCGGGCAATGCCTTCGAGCCTCCCCATTCGGCAGTCTTACCGCTTTTGTGTACACCGTTGAAAGTACTATAGTTAATATTCAGGTTACTATTCAACACTACAATCTGTCCCAATCCTGCGTTCATAGGCAAACGGATTTCTTTCTTGTTTGCTCCGTTTTCATCGTAGATAACCAAAGATGGTGTAGTTGGGGTCTGTCGCATCTTCATAATAATAAGGAATGCCTGTAGCGGCTGAAGCACCCACGGCTACTTCTTCAAAGTCGGTTCCGTTCCACAGGTACCACTTGCCGTTTTCTTTCTTCACTTGTTGCTGGCCATCCTGACCGTCAACACCTACTGCCTTTACATCGGTCTTTTCGC
>VOFK01004196.1_pt1 | contig 14464 bp, 29 predicted proteins | sample 5384121 | NCBI WGS metagenome assembly VOFK01 (sample SAMN12384730, study PRJNA508395) | human gut metagenome | isolation source: healthy gut J | host: Homo sapiens | reverse complement strand
CTGTTGTACTTCGTTCAGTTACATGTTGCTTGATAGATAATCTCGTGTGCAGAAATGGCCTGAAGAGCCTTGTGACCAACGACCATGCCCTCTCTCTGCCCAAGCCTTAAAGCCATCACCAGGACTTAGCAAGTGGATCTTATCCTCAGTAATCACTTCACCTGCTTTTGATGTCAACGAGCGAAGCAATAGAACGTTCCAATTTCTCCTTTGCCCCTGCTACACTCTTGTCAATATAAAAGTCTTCTGTTCCGAGCCAACGTTCCACCATACGGATATCACGCACCATACGATTTACGCCATCAGGACCGAGTGATCCAGGCTGGTCGGTACCCTTCATATGACGGTCGATAGTAATATTAGCTTCTCGATAATCTCCGCACCCATACCTACAGCAATAGCAGGAGCCGAAATACCAATAGTATGATCGAGAAACCGATGTGGTACTGGCCGTAGTGCTTCTTGAAGAGATAATTGATGGTGAGTTCAAATTATCAGGATAGTATGGATACTGAGACACACAATGAAGAAGAATGGAGATGATCATTGTGGTAGCAGTAACATCAAGCGCATCATCCAACTCGCACCAATATACCTGTAGAAAGGATGATAGGTATCTTGGTCTCTGCCATAACTTCCAACAACGGAAGGTTGGTAAGGTCACGAGATGCCACCTTCAAGTAATCTGGGGGGTAAAAGTTTCAAGAGCGAAAGACAACCCTTTTGCACAGAGAGTCTCAACGAAATCTAGTCCCTTCTCCTTAGCAAACTTGTAAACCTCCAAAGTGTGCGCCATCATTCAACTCCAGGAATGCACGATGCTCGCCATAGGTAGCGCCAAATGAATTACTGTTTACATAAGGACGGTTCATTTGAGTTGTGGTAAGTTCCTCGTTCAAATCACGACGAGTCATTTTCACAGCATTCATGGGCTTGAGGTCAAGATTGAATACCTCCTCATGCACAGGACGCGCAATGAGTTCTACAATAAGCTTGGCAATATCTACTGAACCATTATGGTTCTGTCCAATCTCACCAATGATGTAAGTTTCACCTTTTGTAATCATAGCAGTATGATGTTTTAATTTTTTTTATTTTGGAAAATATTTGAAATCATAGATTGTTTGATCTCCTCGTGCATCAAGGTATTTAACAACATTCTGCAAAGTGAAATTCTCGTCCTTTGCTTTAAGGTCCGAGTAAACCTTCAAAGCGTTTACAAGATCCCCTGGAGTGTCAATTGTAAGCCGGATGTCATCACGTCCCTGAAGGAAATCTGGTGGTCCAGCAATCCATTCACACCTGTATTCATCGGGATGGTTGTAAATGTGGTAGGTTACATGTTCGTGTGCTAGTGTTCCCTCCGCAGTAGTGTCTGCAACCCGCTTAAGAGCAGAGAGTCGTGCACGAACTCTCCCAGAAACCGAAATGAGTAAGATGGAGGGTTTATTATTGATGCGAAACAATATAGTCAGCATCGCTGGTCTTTTTCTCTACAAGCTGTGCTACACCATGCCAGTCCATGAAAGGATTATCGAACAAATACGGACAATACCATCTACACAATTTGCCTCAGCAGCCTTAATATAACGATCAAGAACATCATTCTCAGATCCACGGAATACCGAGTTTCTTTTCGCTTGAGAAATACCTCCAGTTCGTCATTGTTCTCGTTGACAGATGTTGCGACAATCACCTTGGCATCTGCCACTTTGTGAAGGTTGTCCAAAAAGTGTTTTCAAGGAGAGTCTTGCCTCCATAGAAAGGCTTCAAAAATTTTGCCAGGAAAACGGGGTAGAACCCATTCTTGCCTGTATGATGATCCCAATGTTCATATTGTTATTTTTCTATTATTAGTTTTATCTTTTCAACTGTATCGCTTGCAAATACCTCTTTATAGGCAAACTGCTTTGTTAGTACCATATCAAGAGCTGTCTCATATTCATCAACAGATCCGGTATAAACAACTCCATTTTTCAGGTTTCAGCACCTTATAATAATAGTTCACAACATATCTGCGTAATTATAGAAGATGGTCGGCTTCTGATAATACTGACATTCCAAACAAGTGGTTTGATGAGATGGTCAAATGTACATCCACCAAATCATATACTCGTATATATTCACTCCTGGACGATAAACGATGTTGTCTGATCGAACGACACAAACCTGCATCTGTGTTTCGTGGAACATGAACATATAAGGCAGTTTTGAGAAAGTTTTTGCTTCTTCACTTTACGTATTCACCATTGTTCTTCATAGCCTCTCTGACCTGCTACAAAATTTTCTCGTACTTGCTTCCGAAACTCTTTGAAAAGGATTGTTCGTAAAACTCTGTTTTGACCAACTCCATAAAGAACAAACCAGTCTTATGTATCTTCTTGCAATAATTACAATCCTGACCATTCAGATACTTATACTCTTCCTGACCAAACACGCAAATCTCATCCGGATAGAAATAGGAGAAGAATAGAGAGAGTTGTAGGCATAATGCTTATCATTGAGAACTCCATGTTGCAGTTCGATAACAAGGAATGCCCTTCTTATGCAATGACCACACATAGCCCCCATAATAGTGTAAGGGCACTCAATAATCACTTTTTTCGGCTTATGGTGATTGCAAAAAGCAGACGTCAAAAACATTTTCTGTACAATCAATATGCGAATGGCGCTATTGTAATCAAACTGAATATGGTTGTCGGCAAGTGCTTGCTGGAGTATAACTTCATTCAGCAAACTAATCTTCTTCCACTTTTGTCCAGTATTGCAATGGCGTGCACAAACAGCAGAAGCCATGATTCTGATACGATATCCTTCTTCTGGTATATCCCTTCTTGGGCGCTACTCTGATCCTTTCCTGGTTTCTCAATGACTAATGTTTTCAGGATGAAAGCACTCGTCACACAACCAGATACTCGCGTAACTGTCTCTTTTCCGTACACCTCTTTCTTCGTTCAAAACCGGCAAATAACCATACTGAGCGCTTCCCCGAAATAGCTAAAAGGATTATAGTAGAAAAAGCGTTGCTCAACACTCACCTGCTTGATGGCAGAGCTACCACTACTCTTCATCGTATCGTTATTACCCGTGATTGCGTCAACAATATTAATCCTCAACGAAGGCCAAACACCACCTTTTGTATGTCACACTTCATCAAGTCATATTTCGACTCAATCTCTCTTATCAGATCAACGGCCTCTAAATATGTCATATTAATGAAATTTCTTCTCTTGCTTCAGTTTACGAAAATGCTCAATGTCACGATAACCTTGGCAGGATTACCACCTCACAATAGCGTATGGAGGAACATCTTTCCACAACAACGGAACCAATAGCAACAATGGCACCTTCTCCAATCTTAACGTTACCAGTGACTGTTACATCTGAGCCCAACCACACAAAATCATCTATTTCTACGAACCTTTCTACATAAGTCGAACTGTATGGAATAACCCTCTCCATGATCATCAAGGGACTACCAAGCATTATCTTACAATTGGAACCAGTATGGAAATAATCACCAATTTTTACCCCCCCCCGTTCCTGTGATAATCAATCCATTAGAGTTTAAATGATAACCCACATCAACCTTGACAGTTCTTGCTACTTTGCAGAAGTTATTTACTCAACGCTACCATAGGAGGTGGAGCATACGCTTGAAAAGAAAAGTGTACCAGTGAGTGCGCATTCTTCTGACAATAGTTATGATATTGTATAGAGTCATTTTTCATTTGATCTTCAGTATCTTTTGATACAATTTTGCATACTGATTTGCTATGATTCTCCAATCGAACGTTGTGCGAGAAGTTCTATCACTTTGTTCTTGAAGAACCCATTTCTTCAACTCTTCTGAATCTACATGCTTAAAATCAAGTATATAATAATCAGGAGATGTAACATCACTGGCAATGGTTCCAACAATGACTTTATTTACTATAGTTCTCAACCCAGTAGCATTAGCCTCTAATTCTGATAGTGCCTGACCTTCTTTCCAACTTGGATGAGCATAGATATCTGCTGCCGAATAGTATTTATACAGCTCATTGGCTGTCTTATACCCAACATTCTCACCTTTCCTTGAAGACCGTTTTCTTCTACATACTGTAAGATTGCCTCCTCATCAGGTCCTTTACCGACAATCCAATACTGGAAATCGATGTCCAACATTGAAAGCATTTTTCAAAAACGCTAACTTGACCCTTACGTTTTTGAACAGAAGCAACAGTGATAAACACCTACAACCATCCTTCGTCAAACTCTTTGCGAATCTTAGCTTCTTCGGACGAATAATAAAACTTCTTGCAGTCAACACCATTTGGAATAACAGCAATCCTATTTTTGGGTATGCCAAGAATAGATTCGTACTCGTTAAGAATTCTGAGTTAAGCCCCGAATAAGCATCAGCCAAATTTATATTACCAAGATTTCGATCGCGGTTTACAACATCTTTCTTGTCGCCACGATAGAATATACCATTGACATGTAAAAGTATAGGGATTTCACTCTTACCGATTGCAAACCTTACCGGGGAAACATTTGCAATACTGTTTACGTGAATGAGATCTGGTTGTACTCGTTCTATAGCTTCTCGGATATTATCCTCATAAAAAGCATATCGAAATACATTCTGATGATCCACTGTATAATAGTTCATCATGTGCCTGAAAAATGTCCAAAGGGATGACACAAGGCTACAAGAAGCATCCTGAAAGGACGAAAACTTGTAGCCAATATACTGATACTGAAACGAACTTTGCTTTGATTGCAGCTGAATCTGTAATATTGGTTGCATAGATGTAGTAAAAAGCACACCATCTTCCCTCTGTTTACTCAATTCGTAAACAACATTGGCGGCTCCTGTAGTGTAGTTTCCACCTATTTCCTTGGGTAATTGACCGATTAATAGGACCTTCATATTTTCACTACCTCGTTCAAAAATGATTCCCACTCATTTCCAATCACAGTCGTTTCAAAACGCTTCATAGACTCAATCGCATTCTTACTAATTATTTCACGTAGTTCTTCTTGTTCTATTAATAATGATAATTTTTCTTCAAATGTCTGTAGATCTCCATCATTTACAATGTAGCCATCCTTTCCGTCAGTAATTATCTCAGATATAATGTTATGAATACTGAAGGAAACAGGTGCACATCCTTGCGACATTGCTTCTAATAAACTACACGGAAATCCTTCTGCACGAGATGATAGAACAAAAAATTGAACTATGAGCCATCACATCCTTGATATTCTTACAAAAGCCTAGGAATTTTGTTCTGTTTCCTATGCCACACTCCTTTGTTATTTTTTTTAAACATTCAAAATCAGCTTCACAACCATCACCTGCAATCTCTAATTCCCAATCTGGATACTTATCAGCTAGTTTACCCCAGATTTTTATTATGAGGTCAAAACCTTTGACATTCCAAATTGAAATTCTACCACAAGCCAAAATATTTTTTTTTCTTTGTGTAGGTTCGAAAAGCCTTGGAAATGATAGGGGATTATACATCACCTTCATATTATGCAGACGATTAGTCATAAAAATCTCATCATTATGAGATAGAACGGTAACCCTATTGCAAACTTGTATCCATAGTAACGAATTAATTTTAGAACCCGATTTTGCATTCCACGTGAAATTGGCGTGATCTGATACAATTAATGGGATGCACATTCTAGTGTAGCAATTTTCATAGCCACAAAATTATATGGCATAACTGCAATAATATGTCAGGGTGTAAATCCCTTACATATTTACGCAAATTGAGATACTTTTTAACTCGTCTCGACAGTCCAGTAGGTTGTTTAATAATATTAATAGTTACATTGGGATTTAAATCATATTCATTTTTATTGTAGCCATATAGTCCAATCGTTATATCAAGCTCCCCCTATTTGCCAACTCATTAGCTAATACAGATGTTACCCCGTTCAGCTCCTCCGTTGCCTAAATGATGAATAAAGAAGAATACTTTCATTTTGTGTATTGAATTACTTTATGCATTAATAGAAAACAATCCAAATAATAATATTATAAATCCAATGAGTGTCATAAATGATATTGTGTCACAAAAAATATAACCCCACCTATCAAAAAATCCATATAGAGGAAGTTTCTTCTGATGAGTGCGTTTTTGAAAAGAAGAACAATAAGTATAGAATTACAATAATAACACCTATAATGCCAAACTCAATCGCCATCTTTAAGAAAACATTGTGCGCATCATATCCATTAAAAAGTAAACAATGGCGTTGTATTCAACCATGTCCTAGAACTTGCTCAATTTGGAGACGAATTTTCAAAGGCCCTAATAATATAAGACCAAATTATTGTTCTATTTGCCATAGTTCCTTCTTCCAATTCTTTTTCTCCGATATTCATATATCTTTCCAACAAAGAATCATCCATATAATAAATTGCATAATAATAAATTCCGACCAGCAAAACTCCAGAACCAAGCAGCAGAAGCATTCTTTGTTTTAATCCACTAGACGAGATTATAAAATTTATAATAATTAAAGCGATGCATGTAACCAATCCGGTTCTAGAGCCTGTTGTTAATACTATCAAAAAGAGTTAAGACTATTGCCAAAATATTGGTTATAGATCTTTCTTGTTTCACGAATGAAAAACAGAGCTATGACTGTTGAAATATTATGAATCATTGCTAATTCGTTACTATCTCTACCAATAACCTGTAATCGGTTCTCTTCAGTGCCAATAAATATGATTGTTTGAATTCCTATATATCCTCCGCCTAAAGCAAGAATTGAATTGAACATACAGCCGAAAACGAAGAACTGCAAAAAATATCTGAAGTTGTACTCATTAATCACCTGTCCCATTAAAAACATCAGCACTGAAAATTGTGCAAAATTCATAAATGTACCGTAGTAATTTACATTGGAAAAAAGTGTCGATGATAGCACGAAAAAAAACCAAACAGTAACTGTACCCCTACATATTTTCCTTGTTAGTCTATCAAAAAATGTTTGGTCGCAATGGTTTTGATAGATAAGATAACAAAGTGAGACCCAAAAAATATCACTTGAATATTAAAACCAAAAATTGCATCTATTCCATTTGCTGGGATTGCTACATATAGTGCAATATAAATACCTAATAACAGTTCTGTTCTGTTTAGTAACTTAAGCATAAGGATATAGTTTTATGGATGATAAAAACAAACTTAAGCTTATCTTTCATATTCACATTCGGATTAAGTAGAAAACGTTTCCATATACCACGATAAGTTTCTTTCCAAAGAGAATAACATCTTGGATCTCTAAGTGTTGACTGCAATAATCTCAAAACTGTATATTGTACATAGTTTAACTCCATTTGATAGCTATTAGCAAGATTTCTTTCTTTGAAGATCCGTAAAAGGTTATCAACATTATCTTTTTGCTTGATTAAAAAAACGATATAATGTAGATTCAACACCTTTTGCCTTAGATATCGAATTAAAGTTGGTATAATAATAATAAAGTCCTTTAGGTATAACTAAAAACTCTTGCAGTTGATTAACAATTGAAGAGTTGTCAGCATATCTTCTCCCCATTGCTCCTTGAGGATAGAAAATATTGTAAATAAGCTGATCTTTTGAATAGATTCCAAAGAGACCACGGGTCTTTGGAATAGAGTGTTATGCATTAATTCCTCCTTTGTTCTCGAATGACATCCTTGAACTATAGAAATATCTGTATCTCCATCGCTTACAATATAATCACATATTACGAAATCAGAGTTTGTTGTAATTGCCTCTTTGTACATGATACGATACATATCAATATCCACCCAATCATCGCTATCACAATGAATGATATAATCACCGGTAGCCAACTGTTTTATACCGAACAGCGGGCAAGCTGCTTCGTCGGCATTCGTCAGTTCGTACAATATAATTTTTCTCCGCGAAGCGAAGTCGATATTTTTCAATTACGCATCCTAATATCTCCATGGAGCGATCTGGGGTACAATCATCCACAAAAATGAACTCCATATCGTCAAGTGTCTGCTCAAAAGACTGACAGTACAACGCTCTATGTATTTCTCCACCCCATAAACTGGAATAATTACACTTTACTTTTGGCATATATTATCCGATTTTTTGCTTTTACTAAATTTCTTACAGCTATTCTTTCGTCTTGTCCAAACATGATTCCATAGGTCAGTGCAAGTCCTGATATGACAGAAGCAAGACCTACCATAATCAACTTAAAAAACCTACAGAAAAGGCCATGTGAACTATTACTGGTAAGATCGGCAAAAAGAGTATGAATGCGGAACACTTTACAACAATCTCCTTTAAATAGCACAATATACCAAAGGCTATCTGCTTATTAGCAAAAATACAGACATACTACTTGATTTACACAGAAACGAAAATCGTGACAATAAAAAAGCACACTCTGCAGAAAACCCCAACATGAGGAAAATCCAAGCAAGAGGCAACAACATAAGATTTTACTATTGAACTACCTATCTGATAAAATTTTAATTTTACCGGTGGCTTGAACTATTTGGGTGCAGGGTGTATTTAACGTACAAATCAACGAATCAATTAACACCAAAATAAAAGATATTTGTATGTTCAGGAACAGCATCACCTAACCATAAATACAAGAGATAATCGATTTCAAGTACAACAGGAACGATGATAATTGCAATCAAAGAAAAACATATCTTTGACTCTGTGAACATCATCTGTTTTATTCGAGTTATATTACCATCGGCATAAGACTTTACTACTTGTGGTCCAAAGGCTACAAATATATTGCTTGTAAAACTACTGATAGCTCCATTTACCTGATAAGCAACTCCTCTAGCAGCATTTATTACTGGGCCAAAGAAAATATTTAAAAGCATATTGATTCCTTGACCTTTCAGCATAAATACCAATGTACCAACAAGATTCCATCCTGAAAAAGACATCATCGATCGAAAAACCTGCTTATCAAAGTACCTGCGCAGCTTCATTTCTTGGAACTTTGTCTTGCAATATCCTACATAGAGGGAGAAATTTACCAATGAAACTCCGGAACAAGAGAATACCATAAATAAACAAGCTATCGTAATCAGTCAAAGAGATAATTAATGCAATGATGAATCTAAAGATAACATCGAAAATGCTTACTATTGCATAGAAATCCATTCTTTCCTTTGCCATAATGGCTCCGACAAAGGGTATTTGAATTGTCATGAGTATCATTGAGAGTGATGACATCTGAAATAAAATACTGGCAGCGAAAAAGTCTATCAGACGGCATTACCATGACTTTATTTATATACCACAATCCAAATGTTTCCAATAGGCCAAATGCTGCTACTGCAATAATAATATGTGTAAGCAACGATGTTATATACACATTTTGAAAACCCTCACAACCATTCTTTGTTCCTTCATAATTATAAAACCTCTGAACACTAGACGATAGCGTAGCATTAAGAAAAACCGAACAACGCTACAAATCCAGCCACCACATTATATATGCCATAATCCTCTACACCAAGAGCATTCAACAATACTCTAGAAGTATAAAGATTGATTATGAGTACAAAAAACATCCTTATATACAAGAATATAGTGTTTTTGGTTATTCGCTTATTATTTGCTGAAGTGTCTACCATCGAATGATTTAATTTTTTGCTGCTACGACTATGTAAAAGCATCTCGTACGTTGACAAGCGAATTTGTTAATATATAAATAATGCGAATCAGCAGTTGAAATCATTGCTTGATTCAGTTAGTTAAAATGTTATTATTCAATCAATTATCTCGTTTACTTATTTCTTAATTTCCTTAAAAAATCAGTATATTAGAAGAATAAAACCACTCATTATTCTAATTATGATCTTTTTTTTGATTAATCATCGTAATAAAAAAAATTTTAGATGACGTGAGTTTTTCGTCTTCAGACGTTTTAACTAATCACGCCTAAATATGTCACGGGTATAAATCTTCTCCTCTACGTCCTTCAAAGCAATTATCAAAACGATTAGCGATAATCGCATTGCTCTCTGCCTTTGAACTTCTTAAGGTCATTCAACACATGGCTACCGAAGAATATCTCCATCTGCCAATGTTGGCTCATAGATAATGACGTTAGCTCCCTTGGCGCTTTACGTTTCATAATACCTTGGATAGCACTCTGACGGAAGTTGTCCGAATTGCTCTTCATCGTGAGGCGGAAGATGCCAATGGTTACAAGCTCTTTCTTACCGTCATACTGATTGTTGGTACTGTAGGCATACCATCCAGCTTTACGAAGTACTGCATCTGCAATGTAATCCTTTCGAGTACGATTTGATTCAACAATAGCACTCATCATGTTCTGGGGCACATCCTGATAATTAGCTAGCAGTTGTTTCGTATCTTTGGCAGACAGTAACCGCCATAACCGAAAGATGGATTATTATAATATGTACCAATACGTGGATCAAGGCCTACGCCCTTAATGATGGCTTCGCTGTCCAAGCCCTTGACCTCTGCGTAGGTATCAAGCTCATTAAAGTAAAAGATACCGAAGAGCAAAGATAGGTGTTGGCGAATAGTTTGACAGCTTCCGCTTCTTTCAAACCCATAAAAAAGGGTAGAATATCTTCCTTAATTGCTCCTTCCTGGAGAATGCTTTGCGAAAATATCAGCAGACTCCTTCATGTGATTACCTTGAATCTGACGGATTGCCTCGTTTTCTTTCTCCCCACTCCTCTGACATCATTTTGGGGTAGCCAACAATAATTCGGCTCGGGTACAGGTTATCTTCAAGTGCCTTACTCTCACGAAGAAACTCCGGTGAGAAGAGCAGACGGAATTCACGGCGCTTGCCGTCAGGGAGCGTTCCCAGCTGTACGAACTTCTGTGCATACTTTACATAGAGGGAGCGGCAGTAACCGACAGGGATAGTTGACTTGATGACCATTGTTGCCTCCGGATTGACAGAAAGCACAAGATCTATTACATCTTCAATATGATGAGTATCAAAATAATTCTTTACCGGATCATAATTGGTAGGGGCAGCAATCACGACAAAATCTGCATCCTTATAAGCTGATGCACCGTCAAGAGTGGCAGTGAGATTCAAATCCTTCTCTGCAAAGTACTTTTCAATATATTCATCCTGAATCGGAGATATACGGTTATTGATCTTTTCTACCTTTTTCAGGAATCACGTCAACGGCAGTCACCTTGTGGTGCTGTGACAACAAGGTTGCAATACTCAAACCGACATAACCCGTACCTGCTACGGCTATCTGTAAATCTTCAAAGCTTTCTCATATCTGCTTCTTTTTACTTTTTCTTTTCTACTTTTTGTTGTGGAATTATCGGCAGAAGATTCCGTAAAAAGCGGTTCCAGTCCGAGATGACAAAAGGAGAACCGTAATCTTCGTATGCCTCCATTCGTGAAAACCTTATCCATCGCTTCCGACAGATATTTTAGGTCTGATTCCGCCACAACTCCGTCTTTAAGCTTTTTGACGATAGCATCAAGCATATCTCCACAGGTGTAGCCAGGACTGTACATATCATCAAAGTGGCAATAATGTTCATCCCTAACAAAATGGTACGACAGACTTTCAAGGATTTCATAGAACAGAGTGAAAAGCCTCATGATACTTCCCTTTATCCAATAAATCCCCGATCTGAACCTCATATGGGTAGAGCAAGCCGAAATCTTGTCACAATCATCATCGATGTTGCGAGGGATTGAACACTGCTTCAATCTCCTCCTTCAAAGGAGTCATCTCCACATCCGTACGCACCTGCCGTTCAGCTTCCATGCGTCGCTGTATATATATCATTTTTCGCTTGGCGTAGTTTGTTATATCTTTATTGATATAGTATTCCTGTCCCCTCAATCTCCCTGCCTGAGAAGTCCTGTGTTGATTTATGTTAGTGGTATTATAGATTATTCTAATTATTTATCTAGGACCTCAAACCGCGGTGAGTTCTTGGATTTAAATTCAGGTACCACTTTCTTCATTAGCCTCACCGTATCCATGATCTTTACCGTACGGGATAGCTTCTCAAACTCTGTATAAGTATCAAGGATATCAGCATATTCACAGTGACGTACCTTCGCTATCATTATCTTCTTATTCTCGGTAGGAATCGTATTCTCCTTATCACTCAAGGACTTCTTCATAAAGCTTCTCACCGGGACGCAAGCCCGTAAACTTGATCTCAATATCTTCACCGGGACGATAACCGGCAAGTTCAATCATACGGGTAGCCAGGTCGACAATCTTCACGGCCTTGCCCATCTCAAAAACAAAAAATCTCATTGCCTTCACCCATCGTAGCAGCCTCCATCACCCGGTGACAAGCTTCGGGAATAGTCATAAAGAAACGGATGATATCAGGATGAGTCACTGTGACGGGACCACCATTCTCGATCTGCTCTTTAAAACGGGGGAATGACAGAGCCGTTACTACCCAATACATTGCCAAAGCGGGTAGTGATAAATTTTGGTATGGCCTTTCACTTTTGCCCTCACGGATAGCGCAGCCCAGGCTCTGCACATAGATTTCAGCTAAACGTTTCGAGCATCCCATTACATTGGTCGGATTCACAGCCTTATCGGTAGAAACCATGATCATCTTCTCAGCTCCGTATTCCACTGCTATATCGGCAACCTGACGGGAACCGACAACATTGACCAATACAGCTTCACAGGGGTTTTCCTCCATTAACGGAACATGCTTATATGCAGCGGCATGAAAGATTATCTGAGGCTGATAGATATCGAACACCATACGAAGACGTTCTTTTACACGGACATCTCCAATGACAGGAACAAAATCAAGACCGGGATAATTCTTCTCAAATTCAAGACGGACATTATGCAGAGGAGACTCAGCGGAGTCAAACATAATCAGTTTCCTAATGTTCATCTGAGCCAGTTGCCGGCAAAGCTCGCTACCAATACTACCGGCAGCTCCGTTACCAACACGACCTTGCCACAGAACTCGGTCATCACTTCCTCCATATTAATATGAATCTCTGAGCGGCCTAGCAAATCCTCAATTTTGATAGGACGTACCCATTGATGGAAACTTCCGTTCTCATCGGCCTCACTAATACTTGGAGATATTAGTGTCTTCAATCCGCTTCTTTTTTGCAATACTGGAGCAGACGGTCTTCCTCTTCACGGGTATTTTCATAGCGGGCAAACAGGATGCCTCCGATACATTTCTTATGAATCAGTTTGTTGAAGCACTCTTCATCCTTAAAAGAATAAACGGGAAGGTCAGGCACACGCCGGATAGAATCTCCTGTTCCATAAATGCAAAAACCTACAACTTTATAGTGGGAGCTATTCATTAGACGGACTTTCAATGCCACACTCTTATCATCAATACCATAGATCAGAATATGCATATTCTTCTTATTCAGCAGATTCAGCAAGAACTCATAAACCAGAATCAACTGGATACGGAACCCTACCATGACAATAAAAGTAAGCATGCCATCGAACAGTACAAAGACTATTTTCTGACTATTGTGCAAGCCCGTTTGAGACAGGAGGAACCAGATGGCAATTGCTAAGCAGACGGCCTTTATCAGTGCACTCCCCGCCAGTCGCCACAATTCCTTCAACTGGGAAAAACGGATCGTATTGCGATAGGTATGAAATAAAACGGAACCTAAAAACTGGATACAACTGAAATTGCCAGAATATATAAATAACGCGGTAATATTTCCTTGGGAGTTTCCGTAATATAATGAATGCCAATAAATGACACCCAGGTACACACAAAGCTATGAATGTATCAATTCCCAATACAATCCAATAACTAAAGTAGTTTTTCTGCAAATATTGAACAAAACGGTCAAATGCGTGTTTCATAATTTAAATCCCCCAATAAATTATCATATATATCTTACTACGCTGATTATAAACAACTAGAATAATAGTATATAATCGTACATAATTATATTATTTCTATCAAATCAGGATTTACTTCTACACCCACCGAAAAGAAATTAGGCAGTTCTACAAGAAGACGTTTGACTTTAGAGCCACGGGTAGTAAGCAGACGGCCTTCATAACCTTCAAAAAGGACCTCCAATAATACGGATCATACGACCATACATTTAATCGCTTATCTCTTCAGGTAAATAATATTTAGGATTTTCCGAACCTCGGACAGCACGTATAAAAAACGCTCCATATCCAAATCGGCAACCATCATAGGCTGACAATAACCGCCACCTTTCTGGTAACGATATTGAAGGGTCGGTATTTTACGAACAAACAGATCTAGAACTTCTCTTGTATCGTGGATAAAAAGCAGGTCCTGCATAAACGGTACTTCTTCACGAATTCGTTTGCCATTTTTCAACTTTAACCGCCATTGCATAGGAGTAAATACTTCTAGATGTTCATCACTGAGCTGCTTATAAGCAGGCAATTTAGCATTGGGACGTTTGAGGTCACGCATTACATACCAATGCA
>VOFK01003941.1_pt1 | contig 14466 bp, 26 predicted proteins | sample 5384121 | NCBI WGS metagenome assembly VOFK01 (sample SAMN12384730, study PRJNA508395) | human gut metagenome | isolation source: healthy gut J | host: Homo sapiens | reverse complement strand
ATCTCAGATGGAAGTCCAAGACCTGTCAGTTTGCAAGCAGATCCATTGTCCTTGAAGGTATTTAGCAGCTGCAGCGATACCAACTGTTGTAGGTGCGCAGATAACTTTCAGATCCGGGTATTTCTCAAGAAGAGCTGCTGTCTGGTCTGTGGATTTCTGTGGCTCGTCATCGCCATATGCAACTTCTACAAGCTCAAGCTTGGAATATTTGTCATCCTCTTCCATAATCTTCTTCATAGCGTCGATCCATGCGTTCTGGTTTGCAGCCTGAGAAGTAGCGGAAAGAAATTGCGAACTGTCCCTCTCCACCGGAGATATCAAGGCAAGCATCAAGAAAGAGCCTGTCCTACAGCAACAGTACCAGCCTGGTTGATGAAGATCTGACGGCTGTCTGGGTTTGTAGCAGAGTCGAAGCAGGAGATCTTTGATTCCTTCATCCATAGCTTCCTGTAATTTAGCCTTGAAGAGGGTGATGCGTTTACGTCGTTTGCGGAGATACAGATTGCGTCATAGTCCTGGGAAATCAGGTTGTCAAGAACTTTGATCTGAGCATCTGCTGTAGCTGCCTCTGGGTAAACAGTATCAACTGTAGCTCCCTCTCTTCAGCTGTCTCTACGAAGGATTTTGCAGCGATTTCGAAGAATGCGTTACCAGCTGATTTACCAACCAGTGCGATTTTCTTTCCGTCAGCTGAACCTGCCATAGCCGGAACTGCGGATCCAAGGATCATTGCACCACAAAGAAGTGCGCTTACGATTTTTTTTGTTCATGTTTTTTTCCTCCCATGGAATAATATAGTTTTTTATAACGGTTCAGCATTCCACCATCAGTGAAACAGCCGACAGTTACAGTTTTTTATTTTGCAACTGCTCCGTTCTGCGAAGCAGTTTACAAGCTTATAAAAAATATGAGTTAGTTGTTAAGGAATTTTTATTTTGCTGTTTTTTGCTTTTTCTTTTTCTTTTAATGAATATTTGGAAGTGCAACTGCACCGATCAGAAGTACACCGATGATCAGCAGGATAACCTGCGGATGGATATTTCTCTGTCCAAGACCAACACGAAGGCAGACGATGATAAATGCGGAAATCAGACCGCCAGCGATATTACCTTTACCACCTGTGGAGGAGATACCTCCGAATACTGCCATTGCGATGGCATCCATCTCAAATCCGTTACCAGTTGTGGTATTGGCACCGAATGAGGAAGACATCAGGAACAGTGCACACAGTCCGGAGATGGTTCCCATCAAAGTGTAGATCACGAAACGGATCTTCTGTACATGGATTCCGGAGTAATAAGCTGCAAGACGGTTGGTACCGATTGCATATACTCTGCGTCCGAAGGTACATTTTCCAAGGATAACAGCTGCGATGATTCCAGGATCAGAACCAAGAAAAAAGAATGTAAGGAACACGTCCTACTTTTCCGCCAAGTGCTGCAAAGCCTTCTGTGTTTGTTACGGAAATACTTCCGCCGCTTCCAAGAACGATTTCTGCAATACCTCTGAAAATAATCTGGGTTGCAAGTGTTACGATCATTGGAGGTAGTTCTTCAAATCTGGTAAGAACAAATGCGTTTACAGCGCCGCAAATAGGATCCAACCAGAAGTGTGGCAAGGATTACCACGATAAACGGGCTCCTGTGTTTGCCACGATACAAGCCATTGTTGCGGAGAAGACACACGATAGATCCAACGGAAATATCGATCTCGCCAAGTACCAGAATGTATGCCATCGGCAGCATCAAGAAAGATTTCTGCCAGGTAAACAGGCATCTGACGGAGCAGACTCTTCAGATTATAGAACTCAGAAAAGTTTGCACAGAAAATATTTACTGCAATAAACAGGGAGTACCAGAATGCCTTCCCAGCTGAAGATCATCTGTTTCACAGGGGCTTTTCGGCACGTTGTTAATACTTCTTCCAGATTTTCCAGCCATGATTACATCTCCCTTCCCTTTAATGCATTTTTTGTTGCAGCTGTACGCTGTAAAACAATGTTTACAACAACGACTACAAGAATGATAACACCCTTGATGGTATTCAGCCACAGCTGATCGAAGAATGGAATCAGCGGAAGTGCCTTTGCAATAGTTGCAAAGGATCAGGGATCCAAGAAGAAAAGCACCAAGTACTGTACCACGTCCACCACTCATGCTTACACCACCGATAACGCAGGCTGCGATAACATCCATCTCACCGCCCTGCTGCATATCAGGCATTGCAGAAGCGTAAATGGAAACCTGAAGAGCTCCGCCAAGACCTGCAAGAAGACCCATAATGGTATAAACAAGAAGTTTAATATTTTTTTTACATTGATACCGGAAACCTCAGCTGCACTTGGGTTACTTCCTACTGCATAGATTCTTCTTCCGATGGTAGTCCATTTCATGAATACGAAGAAGATCACATAGCAAAGGATGATCACCCAGATTACAAGGCTCATTCCCAGGAATTTTGTTGTTGCAAAATCTTTTAAATTTACCAAGGGCTGCTGCACTTGCCCACTCACCGTTGTGGGAAACCAGATATCCCATAGCACGGTAAATGTACATGAAGCCCATTGTTGCGATGATCGGAGGAACATCTGCTCTGGAGATCACAAGACCTACAAAACCACATGCGATTCCGATTGCCATTGCGATCACGAATGCGAGGAATGTGCTGGAGATATGTTCATATTTCAGAAGCATACCGATGCTCATACCGGAAAGTGCAAGTGTTGACATGATAGAAATATCAATTCCGCCTACCAGCATAACACACAGCATACCAAGTGACATTACCATTGTTACCGCATTGTTTTTCAGCATATCCGTCAGAGACTTGAATGTAAGGAATGACGGGCTGATGATTGTGATTACTACGAAAAAGCAGAACCAGGATCACTGCAAGCAGTGCTTCACGGGAACCTGTCAGCTTTTTCATGAAAGATTTCTTTTCCATTATTTAGCTGCCCCCTTTCCTGTTGTTACCTTTCTCCATAGCCAGCTCAAGGATCATCTCCTGGGTTGCCTCTCCTCTTCCAAGCTCTCCTGTCTTACGTCCGTTGCACATTACAACGATTCTGTCAGACATTCCAAGGGATTTCCGGCATTTCTGAGGAAATCAGGATAATTGCATAACCTTTCTTTGCAAGATCACCCATAATCGCATAAATCTCAGCTTTGGCACCAACGTCAACACCTTTTGTAGGCTCATCCATGATGACCACCTTCATCTCCTGGCTAAGCGCCTTGGCAACTACAACCTTCTGCTGGTTACCACCGGACAGAGAACTTGCAGGCTGGAAAATATCAACGGCTTTGGTATCAACCTCTTCCAGAAGTCTCTTGGAAAGATCTCTTTCTGTCTTCTCGTCATTGAAGCCTTTTTTTGCATATTTGCTGATAGTTGGAAGTGTTACATTTCTTCCAAGTCCCCAGCTCATGATCAGACCTTCCTTCTGACGATCCTCCGGAAGAAGGATAATTCTCCTTCCTTCATTGCGTCAGACGGCTGTTTGATATGTACTTCTTTTCCTTCCAGATAAACCTTTCCTTCATCTGGAGTTGGTGATTCCACAGACGCTCTCTACAACCTCTGTACGACCTGCACCAACCAGACCTGTAAGACCTACGATCTCGCCAGCGTGTACATTGAAGGAAACATCTTTGAAATATCCGGTGCGGGATAAGTGCTCGATACGAAGCATTTCATCACCGATCTTAACCTCCGGTTTCGGGAACAGGTCTTTGATCTCACGACCAACCATTGCTTTGATCAGGTCTGCATTTGTAATTCCATCTACATCGTAAGTTCCAATATACTGAGAGTCACGGAATACGGTAACTCTGCTTGCCAGACGATACATATCCTCAAAACGGTGAGAAATGAAGATAATGGAAACTCCTTTTTTCCTTTAACTTGATCTACGATTCTGTAAAGTTCCTCGGATTTCTCTTTGTAAGAGCGGTAGGCTCATCCAGGATCACGATCTTTGCATTTGTAGACAATGCCTTTGCGATCTCAACCATCTGCTGCTGGGCCACACTTAAGGTTCCCATTTCTGCTGTGGAATCGAAAATCTGCATTCAGCTGCTTCAGAAGCTTATTTTGCCTCCTCATTCATAGCTTTCCACTGGATTATGTGATTCTTCTTGATCTCATGTCCCATAAAAAATTTTCAGCTACTGTTAAATGTGGATAGGATGTGGGGTGCTGATAAACAGCTGCAATTCCTGCTTCCTGTGCATCCTTCGGACCTTTGAAATCCACTTTTCTCCAAACAGGTACATTTCGCCTTCTTCTGCTTTATGTACACCGGTAATTACTTTAATGAAGGTAGATTTACCTGCACCGTTTTCGCCCATCAGTGCGTGAACTTCGCCGGGCTTTAACTGGAACTGTACATTGTTCAGTGCTTTAACGCCGGGGAAAAATTTTTCGTAATGCCTTTTAATTCAAGAACATATTTCAGACACGGCTTTTTCTCCTCCCTTTCTTGATCTGTTATTATTCTACCACCTGTGCACTTTGTTTTGAAAATGGGAAAATATTTTTGAAACAGGGTAAAATATTTCCACTTAATGGGTAAAATTTTCCACTGATCTTAAAAATATTCCACAAAAGCAAGGTACTTTTAGTCTCGTATTTTGGATATAATTGTGGTATGATAGGTGTGGCATTTTTTTTTTTATTAATACGTTTTTATAACCTTACAGATAACTGTTCATTTCTTTCGCAGTTACTGTCATTTCACTAATCCGGGAGCTCCGGTGATTTCCGGAGGGGATATAACGGAGATTCATTATGAAATTACTGATCGTAGACGATGAAAGAGCTCACCCGTACCGGTGTGATTTCTTCCATTGACTGGCAATCCATCGGAATCCAGGAAGTTCTTCCGAGGCAGATGATGGAATAAACGGAATTGAAATGGCCAGGGTACACAGACCGGACATTGTACTATGCGATGTGCGTATGCCCCGTCTGGGGATGGAATCGCAATGCTGGAACAGCTGGAAGAAATTCTTCCTGATGATATTGTTCCTGTTTTTATGAGCGGATATTCGGATAAAAAGAATATCTAAAGGCTGCCATCAAGCTAAAAGCCGTCAATTATATAGAGAAACCTCTGAACCCTGTGGAAATCCGGGATGCCATTATGGAAGCCCGTGATCTTTTGCCTGGAGAAAAAACGCACCCGGCAAAATGCGTCCATCCATTCCATGGAAAGCGCTTCCCGCCTGGCTCTTCTTCTCACCCAGCCTTTCGCCCATGCGAAGGAAAGTATTGACCAGCTCATAGATGGCTGTCTCTGTCCATCAGCAATACCACTCCCTTTTACTGCAATTGTGCTTAAAACCGATACAGAGGGAGGAGCTTCCTCTTTCAGAAGGCAAACGCCATGTTTCTGTCAGTCCGGGAATTTTTAAAAACCTTCCATATAGATTGTATTTTTTTGCAGAAAAGCGTGTGCAGTATATGGTTTACTTTTTTTGTTTGGTTCCACTCCCGGAGCTGCCGTTCGAAAAAGTATTGAAAGAATTTTTCTGTAATCTGTATTCCCGCTGCACCAGATTCTGCATCGCAGCCGGAGACACTGTTACAGGTATTTCCAGAAGCTTATCAGTCCTATACTTCTGCTGTTATTTCCCTGCAGAGCAGCTTTTTTCCCCACAGGTACCTTTCTGTCTCCTTTTTTATCAGGCACCTGTTTCCGAAACAGCCGCAGAGCTTTCTGCCAGTCCGGAGAATGAATTTCTCACTCTTCTCACTGAAAAAAATAAGGAAAAAGCCAAAAAGCTTTCCTTGATAATCTCTTTCTGTATTATAACCAGAATCAGAATGTTCTGCCTAACCAGGCCAAGGATCTCTATTACAAATTATTCCGTGCTTTGGATAATGCTGCGCGTCAGCTGAAGCTAACCTTTGTCCGATACCCAGGAAAATTTAATAGACACATTGGAAAAAGATTTTTTTCCCTATAATGAGATGCACCAGAAGCTGGTGAAAAAGACAGAGATTTTTTTCCAGACAAGCAGTCAGCACAGAAGAAGAAAATTCTACTATTTTTCTGATCAAGGATTACATAGGGCAGAAATATATGAACGAGACCTTATCTGTGAAAGATATCAGTGATCATGTATTTTTATCAACCTCGTATGTGTGTACCTTCTTCAAAAATGAGACCGGTCAGACTTTAAATCAGTACCTCACAGAATACAAGAATGGAAAAAGGCCAAGCAGCTGCTGTCTGACCCCAGGTATAAAATTACAGATATTTCCTCGCGGGTGGGATACAGTGACGGGGAATTATTTCGGTAAAAGTTTTAAAGAAGTATACAGGGTTTTTCTCCTTCTGAATATCGAGAGAAAATGAGTTAGTTTTCTGCAACACATAAAAAATTTTATATATTTCAAAACACCTATATATTTTTTTGAGGAGTGTGAAATAATTTGCATAAGCTTTAAGCAATGGTACCAGGATCTGAAACCTGCAATCCAAGTTTACCCTGGTACTTCTTTTGATCGTGTCAATTCCTGCGATTGCCATTATCTTCTTTTTTTTTATGGAAAAGCCTACGACATGGTAGTCTCCTATACGATCCGCCAGGAACAGGACCGGTCTGCTGAAACGGCGCCGTTAATAGAAGAATCCATTCAGAAAGTCCTGGATGTAAGCAGAAGAGATTTCTTCCCTTGATTTTTTACCAGACACTTTTTAAAAATGCCTTAACCGAATCCTTCACGGATCTGGCAGATTCCCCGGATGCGGCATCTTTTTCCCGAAAGGTAGATCAGCTGATTGCTGGTACGCCCGTGACCAATGTCAAGATTTATATGGAGGTGCCAAAAGACTCTCCTTCAGACATAAATGCACTTTTTAAATAAAGAAAGACCTGAAAGATACTTTTCTATCTCTTGATCAGGTCCGTGGAACCTACTGGTATGGTATTTTCCGCGGAAGCCGCGTTTCCCCAGCTTTTTGTCCCTCCTTTTATCTTGGTACAAAGGAACAAAAGGCATATGGGGATCGAGGCATATATCACCCATGCTTCCGTGATCTATAAAAACGGAACCTACGATGCTTATATGGCAGTCTATTATTCCGGTCATGATTTTCAACAGATTCTGTCTGGAAATCTTACTCTGGACGGCAGTGTTTCTTATATTATGAATGAGCGAAACAATCTGGTTTCTGCTTCCAGTGATTCTCTCGCCGGAATTTACTGGCTGGATTACGACAAGATCATGGAGTCCTACATGTCCTCCAACAGTTTCATAGAACAGGATATTCTGGGGAAAACCGTTTACGTTGGTTTCTACCGGATCAAACAGACAGGCTGGTTTATGGTGACGGTACTTCCCTCCCAGCCCTTGATCAATCAGAGTAATATCCTGGTTCTGCAGTTTTTATCCATTTATATTGCGGTACTGTTGCTTGCCTTTTTGCTTGCAAGTACCTTGTCCAAATCCATTACAGGGCGAATTTCCTCAGTTATCAGGCAGATGAGGACAGTCCGCCACGGTCCTCCGGTTCCTATGGACAGTCCAAGCGCACACGATGAAATCGGTGACCTTATTGATACTTACAACTATATGACACGCAAAATGAACCAGCTTATGGAAAAAACAGGCCCAGGCTGCTGAGGATCTGCAATTGCCGAGTTTAATTCCCTTCAAACTCAGATCAATCCCCATTTTCTTTATAATACCATGGATATGATCAACTGGATGGCCCAGCAGGGACGTACCTCTGAGGTCTGTAACGCAGTGCAAAGTCTTTCCAGATTCTACAAGCTGACACTTAGTCGCAAAAAGGGAATCAGTACTATCGCCAAGGAAGAAGAACATGTTTCCATCTATGTGCACCTGCAGAATATGCGCTATCATGACAGCATTTCCTTCATTTCCGATATTCCGGATGAACTGATGGAATACCAGATTCCAAAGCTGACCCTGCAGCCTGTTATAGAAAATTCCATACTACACGGCATTCTGGAAAAACCTTCCAAGTCTGGAACTATTGTACTTACTGGATGGATGGAGGATGGGGATATTGTACTTCTGATTTCTGATGACGGAGTTGGAATCGCGCCGGATAAACTGCCCATGATTCTTTCCGGGGAGGGAACCAGTATTTCAGTGGAACCAATATTGCGATCTATAATACTCACAGACGGCTTCAAGTGCTTTATGGCGCAGATTATGGATTGACTTATTCCAGCGATGTAGGAAAAGGAACTGAAGTGCAAATCCGAATTCCGGCAAAGAAGGATGTAGAAAACAAATAGCAGTTTAATCTTATCATCTACAGCAAAAGAGAGAGTCTGACGACTCTCTCTTTTTACTGAATATGAATATGTGTACAAACCATATAGATGGTCTTATTCTTGCTATTATTTGCACAGCTTTGAAAATTATCTTGTTACAATATCAACCGGTACATTGAAGATCTTTGCAACCTTCGATGGTATCAATATGTCTGCCTGTTGCAGCTGCCATATGATGTGTCGGGCCAGCTTCGCTCCAGCGGTTTACAAACTCTCTTGCGCCACATGTAAAACGAGTTCTCATGTTAGTATCTCCAAAGGAAAGGATTGGTCCTTCCTCGTTGATTCCCTCAGCAACAACGAATTTGAAGCGTCCGTCTCCATCCTGTGTGATTGCCAGGTAGGTAACAGGACCAGTATGTGGATAGAACTGTGTCAGATATCCGCCGCCTGTTTTGCCATGGAACACTGGTACGATCTTCATGGTAGGCTTCTTTGCAGAGATATCAGCATCGCCGCTTCCAGAGTGACCAATGATACAGATGTCATCGTTAAAGTCGATGGAGTACATTTCAGAAAGCTGTCCTGTTCCAGAAATTGTTTTTAAGATACTCATTGCCATGGCAACCTTCATGTCACCCTCTACGGCACATGCAGTTCCCTGCTTGATTAACATAGAGAATGCAGGAATAAGCATACTGTCAAGGACACCGGCTTTTCCCTGTGCAAATCCGTCGTAGTGAGATGCAACCAGGCTAAGGTGCTCATCTTTAACCCACTTCTCGAAAGCAACAACGTATTTTTGCCATATCCCAAACCTTTTCGATGGTTCCGCCACCCTCGATATCAAAGGTGTCCAGAATATCCTGAGCTTTTGCACGAATTGCATCCTCATCTGTGATATCATCCGCAATTGCCCACATTTTTTTCCCAGTCAAACTGCTTTGTGTATAAGAACATTCTGTTGTACAGGTTTGTCTCATCGATGTAAAGATCCATCATACCCGGATATGGTCTTCCGATCTGTGCAATATTAGTATCACGGAATCTTCTTCTTACCTGAGCAGCTTTACACCAGTCTTCGATTTCTGCCTGAACACCAGGATCACCGCCCTCAACAACACCTGTGATAACAGCGTGTCGTTTGCCTGCTCTTTCGAGGTCTGCAACAGCTTCACCTACAGCACCGCAGGCATATCCTTCACCAAGCCATGCAGCGATATCTGTGTGATCATAATCCAGTGCTTTGCAGCTTCTGAACGTTCACTAAAACAACCGGAACATCAAGATCACGGATTGCCGGAAGCATGTTGTAGGATGTAGCGTAGGTTAACATCTGAAGGAAAAACAACGAGATCAACGTCTGCTGCACGGAATTTATCCCCAGCAACCATAGACTGCTCTTTTGTTGTTACCATTCCTCCATCGATGATCTCTACGGTATCCGGAATTGTTTTCTTAAATGCCTCGTACTGAGCCTCAAACTCTGGTACCAGTGAAGGGAACTGAGGCAGATATGCGCCTAATGCGATAGAAAATACACCGACTCTTGCTTTTTGTGTTTACTAACATAGTAGTACCTCCTGTTTAATTTGATATATTATACAAATGATCGTATATCCCGGCTGTTTTAACTTTTCATTAAGCCTGATATACCTTAATTCCAAAGGACTCATGAATGATAGTACGAGCCTCTTCGATTGATTTAAACTCTTCTGCTTTTTTAACATCTGAGCGGTAATATTACCGATTGCAGTTGCCTCTCCAGGACCTGCATGGACCTCTTTGCCTGTTGCTCTCGCAGTCAGCTCATTAAGATAGCCTGCATTGGAACCGCCGCCAACTACATGGATACGGCTGAAGGTTCTTCCTGTCATCTCTTCCAGTTCCTTTGCTGTCTTTGCATAGCACTCAGCAAGACTGGTATAAATAACAGTAGCAATTTCTCCCAGAGTTTCCGGAACCTTCTGTCCTGTTCTGCGGCAGTAATCCTTAACCTCTTCGATCATGCTTTCCGGAGAAAGGAAGCACTCATCATTTGCATCTACTCTGGATGGGAAATCTTTCGCTTCCTCTGCCATCTGACAGATTTCTGCAAATCCATATTTATCATCATATTCATGACGCACAGACTGAATCATCCAGAGTCCCATGATATTCTTCAGATAACGGAATCTTCCTGCATAGCCGCCCTCATTCGTAAAGTTCATCTCGCAGCTCTTCTTGGAGCAGTCAGCTTTTTCCCTTTCAATTCCCATCAATGACCATGTTCCGGAGCTGATATAAATAAAAATCGTCGTCGTTTTGCAGGAACTGCAAGAACTGCGGATCCGGTATCATGTGTAGCCGGTGCTACAACTTCATCAAACCCAACTTCTGCTTTTACCTCTTCTGTAAAGTGTCCAACACTGGTACCAGGCATGATCAGCTTCTGGAACATTTTTCTCGGATAACCGAGCATATCGATCAGTTCATAATCCCAGTCCTTTGTTTCTGCATTTACCAGCTGACCTGTTGTTGCCTCTGTATACTCACAGGTTTTCTTGCCTGTAAGAAGGAAATGGAAATAATCCGGCACATGAAGAAGTGTTTCCGCCTGTTCCAGATATTCCGGATGTTTCTTCTTCACTGCCATCAGCTGATATACCGTGTTGAAAATTGCTTTCTGAATACCGGTACGTGATAAAGATCCTCAAAGAGAAATCGTCTTATATATACTTCCTCATCCATACCTTCATTTCTGTGATCACGATATCCTACCGTATTTCCAAGAACTTTATCATCCTTGTCCAAAAGTACAAAGTCAACACCCCATGTGTCCACACCCATACTTACCGGAATCTTGCCGATTTCTTTTTTACATTTCTTAAGACCATTCTTAATTTCCTGGAAAAGTCTGTCAAACTCCCAGCAAAAGCTCGCCGTTTCTTTACCATTCCATTCTCAAAAACGATGAACTTCCTCAAGCTCCATTTTTCCATTCTCAAGATGTCCAGGATCAGACGTCCGCTGGAAGCACTCGATATCTACTGCTAAATAATACTTTGTCATTTTATGAAACCTCCTCAATTGTAAAATTACGCTGTATGTATCAAAAGGTTCCTGTCTTATTGTCCTACACAAATGTCTCATCAAACATTTTCCATAAACAATAACGTTACTGTTCACTCCGTTCACAGTAACGCGCTTCGCGATGCACAGAAATCATGCATTCGCATGATTTCGCACCGCAATTCTCGGGTTTTCTGTGAACTTTGTTCACAAAAAAACGCCTCGCGGAACGTTACCAGTGAACAGTAACACAATAACGTACCAATCCCCGATATTCCTCATACAGCGGCTTTTCTAATTGATGATATCATAGTACTATAATATTCATCAATAAATAAGAACCCTTGTTTGTCTAAAAAAGTGTCATATTTGCAAACAGAATGTTCTATCCACTATATTCACAAAAATCCTCTCACATAAAGTATCTGGAAGATAGTGACAATATTTTCCGTGCTGCAATAATTCCTCTTTCACCCAGAAAACCCCCGGGGCAATGCCCCGGGGGTCTGTTTCATTCACAGTTTATAAACCTGCAAACATTGGACGTTGTGTCGTCTCTTTACTTTTTAATTAGTCGTAAAGGTTTGGAGCGATTGTCTCGTCGTCCATGTTTGTGGAATCATACCAGTAACCATCTGTTTAGGAACATCTTCAAGTTCCTGTCCGTTAGCTGCTGCTGTCAGAGCGTAGATTGCATAGTAGCCCATCATCAGAGGAGACTGTGTAACTGCACCAAGGAATGTTCCATCCTGAACTGCTGCTTTGATGATAGAACCAGCATCGAAACCAACACCGATAACATCACCGTTAGCTGCGTCAGAACCAAGAACGTTCAGGTTAGCATTAGCTGCAAGAACACCTTCTGCTGCTGTCTGGTTGGAACCGAAGATAGCAATGCAGTTTTCCTGAGAAAGGATTGCTCTGAGCCTCTGTGGAGCAAAGCTCTACAGTTGTCTGTGCCGGAACAGCTACCTGGATAACAACATCTGCGTCAGCTTCTGTTGCATCAGCACCTTTAGCTGCGTTTACATAGAATTCGTTACCTGCAACTGCAACTGTTTTTCCGTCAGCTTTAATCAGCTCGATCATCTTATTGATGAATCCTGTACCACGCTGCTGGATGTTAAGAGCTGTAGCATCCTGGTTAACCTCACCGATTACAACCTGTCCGTCAGCGTTAGCGATAACGTCTTTGATTGCCGGATACATGTTCTCAGCTGCTACAGAACCAGCCTGATTGTTGTCTGTGCAGACTTCGCAAACTACAGATCCTTCCGGAGCATCAGCGATACCTGTATCAAATGTAACAACCGGGATTCCTTTGTCAACACATGTCTGAAGAGCTTCCTGAACAGAAGATGTATCACAAGCTGCAAGTCCTAATCCAACAGGATTAGCTGCGATAGCTGTGGTGATCATGTTAACCTGGTCAGCGATATCGGATTCACTGTTTGGTCCCTGTGCTGTATATGTAACGCCAAGTTCTTCAGCTGCTTTCTTCATACCTTCCTGAGCTGCATCCCAGTATGTAGACTGGAAAGATTTAACCATCATCGGGAACTCATAAGCTTCGTTAGCTGTAAGTCCTTCAAACTGATCTTCCGGAGCTGCCATAACAGTTGTTGCTGCTAAACCAGATACCATTGCTGCACAGAGTACTAATGCCATAACTTTCTTTGCTTTCATTTACTACTTCCTCCTTTTAAGTAAAAAATTATATAGTTTTTTATGATGATACGTCGCTACACTCTCCGACGCTTCACATCCGTTATGAAATTGTTGCTGTTTACCAGCTGTTCTGCTTATAAACAGAATTTTGCTTTTCTTCGAGGCTGACTGTCTGTAAGCCAACCTGTATGTTTCAGTTATTAGTGTGCACTTTTTTTTTCTTTCATGATATCGATCAGTACTGCAATGATAAGAACTGCACCTGTAATGATCTGCTGCCAGTTTGCCTGAAGTCCGATATATGGAAGACCTGTCTTTAACAGCATGATTACGAAAAATACCTACCAGAGTTCCTACTACAGATCCATAACCACCGGAAGCTGCAACACCACCAACGAATACACCGCCGATTGCGTCCATCTCAAGTCCGGCACCGGTACCAGGCTGTACAGTAGGTAGTTACTTGTTGCGTATGCGATAGCTGCAAGTCCCGGTAAACAGACCGCAACTACGTATACCATTACATGGTAGAATTTTACGTTGATTCCTGAAAGAGCTGCTGCTTCTTTATTGGAACCGATTGCGATGGTGTAACGTCCGAATTTTGTATGATTCAGAACGAATTCCATCAAAGTACCAGAATGATCATCCACAGGAAACCAATCGGGTAACGGAAGCGCTTCTTCCCTGTCCGATTGTCATTTAAAGATGGAATGGAACCATCCGCCCTGGCTGATTCAGTGTTGGCCATGGTGTGGCACTGCAAAGAGAACCTGCACCACGTGTAATCATACATGTACAAAGAGTAGCAAGGAATGGCGGCAGGTTCATGACACCGATCAGTACACCGTTCAGTGCACCGACTGCAATACCAAGCACTACACAGAGCAGCATTGCTACTACTACTGGAACATTGTTGCTTCTTACAAGTGTTCCGCCGATCAGCGCGTAACATACCATACCAGTTCCGATTGACAGGTCTACACCACCAGTGATAAGCGGGAATGTAACACCGATTGCCATCAGAAGATCATAGTATGAAAAGTCCAACATACTTAAAAGTGTTGTATACTGTCTGAACTCCCTGCTCTTAAAGGAGAAAACAGCAAACAGTACAATAATAACCAGCAAAACAATAAATCTCTGATCACTTATAATACTTTTTTCTTCTTAGTCATGACGTCCTCCTTAATTGATATTCCGTGTCGCCTTATTCATGATGTTTCCTGTGTAGCTTCAGAAATATCAATATTTCCTGTAATCTTACCTTCACACATAACGATAATACGGTCACTCATACGGAGAACTTCTGTCATTTCAGAAGAAATCATGATAATAGATTTACCTTCTGCTGCAAAAGTTGCTCATTAACTTGTAGATCTCGTTCTTCGCACCAACGTCGATACCTCTTGTAGGCTCATCGAAAATCGATCTCACTGTCACGGTAAGCCATTTTGCAAGCAATACGTACCGAACGAAGTACAATTGA
>VOFK01002999.1_pt1 | contig 14482 bp, 17 predicted proteins | sample 5384121 | NCBI WGS metagenome assembly VOFK01 (sample SAMN12384730, study PRJNA508395) | human gut metagenome | isolation source: healthy gut J | host: Homo sapiens | reverse complement strand
AGGGACGAAAAATACCGGAAAAGAGAAATCGTTAAACAGAAATTGCCCGCTTTTTGAACGAGGGAGACTCCCTTGTCCGAAGGGCAAGAAGGTGGAACCGAGAAGACTTAGAACAATTCCAGTTTATCGCACTCGTTCCCAGCAGGGTTTGGACAGGAACGCCCCAACAAGAGCGCTTCGGGAAACTCGCAAGAGTTTGAGAAGTGAAGTCCCGAATGGACAGGAAATTTTCAAGAATTGAAAAGTTGCGGCCACGAATGGAGGTTTTTCCGGCGGCCGCCGCCTGCGGCGGATTCAGGCCGACGCAAAACGGTTCGAGGCCGCGCAAGCCCTGCGGCCTTTTTCGCTTCCTCCAGTCAAAATCCATTCAAAATCTTTTGTAAGATTTCTCAGCTTGTTGACATAAGCACACTTGGCTTGAATAGCAAAATCAAGAAATTCAGCTATTCTTTTATTTGCGGAAAGGGCTATTCTCCCCCCTTCGGGGGGAGAATAGCTTTTTGTCTACAGTCTGCAAAATCTTTTTGTAAGATTTCTTCATCATCTGCGTCTAATAAAGTGAAGGGAGGGAGAACACATGCGAGGCCGATTCGTTTACTCAAATCTATCAAAAGCTACTTCGATCCGGTATACCGTTACGCGCTCTCCCTCTCGGGCAGCCCGCATATTGCCGAAGAAATTACGCAGGAGACTTTTTCAAGGCATTGCGATCCCGAATCAATTTCAAGGCAGGAGCAGCCTGAAAAGCTGGCTCTGTGCCATCGCAAAGAGAAATCTATGGCTGTCCGAGCAGCGAAAGAGAAAAAGATCAGCCGATCGACGATGCCATGCATCTTTCCGATCCATCCGCCGGTCGGAGGAAGCGATTGTGCGGCAGGATGATGAGCATATGCGCATCCACCGGCTTCTCCATCACCTGAAGGCGAACCCTATCGGGAGGTATTCACCCTTCGAACTCTGGGTCAGTTGAGTTTTCGGGATATCGGGGAACTTTTCGGCAAATCGGAAAACTGGGCTTGTGTCGTTTACCACCGAGCCCCGAACGAAGATCATGGAAAAAATGGAGGGATCACCATGAAACTGCCTTGCGCCGTCACTCGTGATTTGCTGCCGCTGTATGCCGAGGAACTGGTGGAGCAGGAAACCCAAGCCCTCATCGAGGAACATTTGACCGGTTGTTCCGCGTGCAGGGGCAAAACTTTCCGAACTCAAAACCGAAACAAGCGCGCCCATCGAAAACGGCAACAAAACCGCTTCAATCGCTGAAAAAACAGCTTCAGAAAGCGCCGCCTGTATTCCGCTGTCATCGCTGCGCTTTGCGTTTTTTCGCTGTTTATGCATGGTTTTATCACGCAAACGAACGGAAGCTGGTTCCATGGGAAGAAGGTCTGATTCAGGCAGCAGGATAGAACAGCGCCCCTATGATGAAGTTTTTTCGGCCAAACGGACGCCCCCGATGAACCCCGGCGCTCAAGTGTGGATGTGCTGATTCTGCGGGTGGATAACCGGATCACCGGAACATCCGAAACCCTGTTCAGGGATGATAACGGCTCAAGAACCGTTTTTGCTGCAGGGATGGACATCAGGCGGCAGCGGGTACTTTATCAGAGACTATAATGAAATGATCCTCTATCCCGTACCGGATCGCGTGATGTATGTAGACGGCGCTCAACAGCATCTCCTGTGGGGAAAGCCGCTCGACGGCGGTGTGGAAATACTGCCCGCCTGGCGCTGGGTTACTACGTTCTGCTTGCGCTTGCTGCCGCTTTCGTTTTCGGATTGGCTTGGTTTTCCTTCGCAAACAGAAAAACGGCTGGATCGTCAGGCAGCTCTTCTTCGCCCCCGCCTCCTACCTCAGCGCTCATTTTCTGATAAAGGGGTTTCATACCGTCAGCGACTTTATGGCGCATGATTTTTTCAACATTCTCCTGATTGCAATCGCGCTTTACGCCTTGATATCGCTGACGTGGCAGGGTTTTCTTGCAGCGGCAAAAAAGAAGCATAACTCAAAAAAACGGCATTGTTCAGATGGCTTTCATCTGACAGCAATGCCGTTGCTTTTTGTTTAAGCCGGTTCAGGTCTTCCCCTTCGCCCGTTTCACCGTCCAGCGCCCTGATCTCGATCATCCGCCCGCCGAGCTGCTCATAGATGCGGTGGGAGAGATGGAAATCACCGTTCGTCCGGCGGACGCGCGGCGCAGTGCCTCGAGCACGCGCGCCTCGGTCTGCGCGTCGAGATTGGCCGTGATTTCATCCAGCAGCAGCACGGCGGGGTCTGCCGCCGCGGCGCGGGCGATGGAGAGGAGCTGCCACTCGCCCTGCGAAAACATGCCGTCCGTGCAGCGCGTGTCATAGCCGTCGGGAAGGCGCAGATGGCCGTCCAGCCCGGCAAGCCGCGCGGCCTTCCGCGCCATGTCCCGCGTAATGCGCGGGTCGCCCAGCGTGATCTGGTCGAGCACCGTGCCCGGCACGCAGGAGAAGTGCTGCTCCACGCAGCCGATGCACGCGCGGCGCTCATGGTCGGGAATCGCCGAAACGTTCACGCCGCCGATGGTAATATCCCCCTTTTCCGGCTGATAAAGCCCCAGCAGCAGCCGGAACACCGTGCTTTTGCCCGCGCCTGTTCTGCCAACCAGCGTGACCTGCTCCCCTTCCTTCACGGTCATGGAGAAGTCGGACAGCACCGGCTTTTCGCCGTAGCCGAACGTCACATGGGACAGCACAACGTCGCCGCGCGCGGTATTCTTTCGCTCCTGCGGAATGGCGCGTTCCGGCTGATTAAGGAACGCGTCGATGCGCTTGACACCCGCCATAGCGGACTGAATTGTCTGAATCTCCATGCCGAGGCTTTCAATCGGCGAAAAAATGCGGGAAATGTAGTTGATGATGGCGACCGACGTACCGACCGACATGCCGAACAGTGCCAGCATATCCGCATTGCCCGACGCGGAGAGCAGCATCACGATGCCCACGACGGCAGCGTTGAGCAAGAAGACGACGGGCGAGTAAATCGCGTCATAGAAATTCGTTTTTTCCATCGCGGCATAGCTTTCGCCGATGCGCTTGTCATAGCGCTGCTCCATGTAACTTTCCAGCCCCAAGGCGTGAATGGTGCGGATGTTGTGCAGCGTTTCCGGTACCTGCCCGGACACGGCGGCGACGGCGCGACGGTTCTCCAGCTGCGCGGCGAGCATCCGCTTCTGCACAAAACGGGTGAAAACGGCGAACAGCGGCAAAATCACCAGCAGCACCAGCGCAATCCCCATGTTCTCCACGGCAATCACTGCCAGAATCGAGATGATGCGGCAGGCATCCGCTGCCATGCTGATGATGCCGGAAGTGAACAGCGCCTCGACAGCATCCACATCACCCGAAAAGCGCGCGGCAACCTCGCCGGGATTTTGCCCGACGAGCGCGCTGGCGGGCAGCGCGATGAGCTTCTGCGACATTTCGGAGCGCAGGGCGTGCGTCATCTTCTGCCCGAACAGCACCAGCAGCGTTTCCTGCGCCGAGGAGAGCGTCCCCTCCAGCACAAGGCTGCCGAAGTAGAGCAGCACGGCGGTGAACAGCAGCGGCATACCACCCGTCAGCCGGTCAATTATGTTCTTGAGCAGCAGCGGCGGAATCAGCGACGCGACAACCGATGCCGCAACACACAGCAGCGTACTGATCGTCAATATCCGATGCGACCGCACCGCTGCCTTGAGCGCGGAAATCACGCCCGCTTTTTTCTGATTACGCATGTGCTTCACCCCCGGTTTGGCTCTCGTAAAGCCAGCGGTATGTCGGAACGGATGCCATCAGTTCATCATGCATGCCGACCGTCGTCTTGCCGTCCTCCATGAAAATCACCTGCTGCATTTGCGGGAAGTGGTACAGTCGATGCGAAATCAGGAAAATGACCTTATCCTTGGCGTATGCCTGCAAATTTGCGAACACAGCGTCCTCCGTCTTGCGGTCAAGCGCGGAAAACGGGTCGTCCAGAATCATCAGCGGACGCGGATGGGCAAGCGTTCTCGCCAGCGCCAGCCGCTGCGCCTGACCGCCGGAAAGCCGTGCGCCGCTGCTGCCGACGACCGTATCAGCGCCATTTTCCATCGCCAGCACTTCGTCCGTCAGGACGACGGCGTTCAGCTGCGGCAGAACGTCCTGCCTGCTGCCGAAAAGCACGTTGTTTTGAATCGTGTCCATGCTCAGTTCCGGATCATGTCCCAAATAGCCGACCATACCGGAGATTTCCCGCGGCGAGAAGCTCGAAAGTTCCTTGCCGCCGAAGCGAACCGAGCCGCCATAGGGCATTTCGCAGAGAAACACGCGCCCGAAGGTGGATTTGCCGCAGGCGACAGGGCCAGTCACGCCGATGATGTCGCCGGGATGCGCTGTCAGCGAAAGGCCGGAGAAAATCGGCGCGTCTCCATAGGTGAAGGACAGATTGTCGAGCGTCACGTCGGCAGACTGCGGGATACGGAGGTCGTCCAGCGCTTCCGGCGACTTCATCAGCGGCTTGATGCGCTTCCACGACACTTCCGCTTTCTGCACGGAGTTGAACAGCTTTGCCACCTTGGAGGACTTCACCGTCAGCTTCGTGAAGCAGGACAAGAAGGTGGTGAAGGCGCCGATGTCCCATGCGCGCCAGCCTGTGCCGAGTACGTTCTTCGCGCCGAACCACAGGATGAACAGCACCCCGGCTTCCGATGCCGCCAGATACAGCGGCGGCAGGGCGGACTGCCACACGTTGGAACGCACAGCAGCCTTTTCGTAATTCTTCAGCGCACCCTCGTAGCGTTCCGCGCGGGCTTCCTCGCAGCCGTAGATGCGGTAGGTGACGGCGTTCTCCACCCGGTCGAGCGTCGCCGTGCTGAGCGCCGCCGCCGCCTTTTTGTATGCCGCGCCCGCGCGCTGCACCGGCTTTTTCATCTTCTCCGGCGCAGATATAGGAATGGGCGGGAAGATCATGCACAGCAGCGCCAGATGCCGATCGTAGCGAACAGCAGCATGACGATATAGCCCGCCAGCGCCACGCCGGTGTCAAACACCTCGGTGGTGAATTTGCGCATTCCCTCCACGCAGTCGTCCACGTCGGAAATGGCTTTGGTCATCAGCTCGCCCGCGCCCTCCTTTTCCAGCGCGCTGCGGCTCTGGCGGACGAGGTTGGCGTAGAGCACGCCCTTCATGCGGCGGTTGATGTCGTTGGCGAAGCGGCGCACATAAAACCGCTTGATGAACCGCGCCGCCTGCACCAGCAGCGTCACGAGGATATACCCCGCCGCCAGCGCCGTCATCGCGGCGGCCGTTTCGTTTCCGCCGAGAATATCCGCCAGACACTGCGCCAGCCTGCCCTCAAACCACGGCCCGGCCAGCAGACCGACGTTATACGCCAGCCCGGAAAGCGTAATCAGGGTCAGCGGCAGCCACTCCAAACGGAAATACGCCGCGATGCTGTCCGGCTGAAAGGCGCCCGCGCTTTTTGCTTGATTCTCATTCGTTCTCCCCCCATGCCGCTCAGGCGCTCATTTTGAAGAGAATATAGCACCCAAGAGGCTGTCAAGCTTAACCCAAACATTTTAAGAAACAAATGCAAGCGATAGCCGCCAATCGCCCCATGTCGTTTCGCATGCTTCCAACCGAAAACCCCTTTAGAAACCTTCGGCAAAAACATTTGGATTCTTGAAATATCGGTATTGTTGGCGCGCCCCATGCTTCGTCCGTTTTTTTACAGGTCGCGTTTCCCTCTCATAAAATTCGACCGTTTTTTATCTATTCTGCACATTTTATCTTGACACTTCCCGCCAAATTGCCGTATAATTGTAAAAAATGTGTATCGTTTTTGAAAAATCCGTGTCAACAAAAGGAGGATGTATTCCATGAAACGAATTCTGCCCCTGATTCTGGCCGCCGCGATGACGCTGACCGCCGGCACGGCCGCGCTGGCCGACAACGTGAGCGACGCGCTGGAAAAGGCCGCGACGATGACCAACGACGAGCTCTACGCCAAGGCGCAGGAAGAGATGGCCGCGGGCGCGCAGCTCAACTTCTATTCCACCACGTCCTTCGCCGAGAAGGCCGCCGCGAAACTTCATGCGCGCCTACCCCGCGCTGGATGGCAAGGTGGTCACGCCGAAGATCGACGACGCGAATCCACACCATCCCACCAACACCGTCGGCTCCGGCGTGAAGGATTCCGCCGACATGGCGCTCACGCAGAACGGCGCGGATCTCAAGACCTATCTGCTGGACGACGGCCTGAGCTACGCCTATTTCCCGAAGGCGCTTGAAAGCGTCGTGGCCGAGCAGTACCGCGAGCCTGCGGTCGTCACGTTCGTCAACTCGCTGCTCATTTTACAACAACACCGCCGGCGGCAGCGTCGGCCTGACCAACGTTTGGGAGCTGACCGAGGCCAAGTGGAAGGACAAGGTCTTCTTCAAAAGACCCGACCAACGAGACCGTCAACATCAACTTCCTGATTATGCTGACCAGCCCGGAATGGAACGAGAAGCTCGAAAAGGCTTACGAGAGCTATTACGGCAAGGCATGGGAGAAGGGCGAGTTTGAATCCGCCGCCTACGAGTGGATCGCGGGCTTCCTTCCAACGTGAACTACACCTACACCTCCGCCTCCAAGATGGCGACGGGCATCGCCTCCGGCGCGGCGGGCAACATGGGTCTGTTCGTGTTCTCCAAGCTGCGCAAGGTGGATGAAGCCGACCGCGGCAAGCTGACCGTCGTGCAGTTTGAAAACGACGTGGACTGCTTCTCCGGCCTGATGTACCCGATCTACGCGACCGTGTGCAAGGACACCGAATGCCCCTACACCTGCGCGCTGTTCATCAACTATCTGCTCAGCGAGGACGGCTTCGCGGGCGAAAAGAGCTGGAACTCCAACCAGGGCTACTATTCCCCGAACACCTCCATCAAGAAACCGGAAGGCCTGATGGATGAGCCGTTCGAGTATTGGCAGGATAAGCTGGTGCTTGAAGATATGGATTACCTCTACGAGCACTACATCGACGTGTATGAGTTCATCGCGACCCGCGTTGGCTGATCGCAGTCCTGCATAACAAACTCATGTCGAACAGGGGTGAGGTTAGCACTCACCCTGTTTTCTTCAAAGCGGAGGAAAAACGATGGTTCATACGCGCGATTTACGGCACGAGCCCTGGCGCTACCGGCTTCGGGCGTTCGTCTCCAAACCGGCCAACCTGCTGCTTGTCTTCTTTTTGATCGTGCTGGTGCTGCTCAGCCTGATGCCGATGGCGACGATGCTGAGCAACATGTTTACCGTGCACGTCGGCACGGAAAAGAAGCTGCTGCGCCTGCCGGTCGGCTCCACCACGCTCCGGCATTTCCAAAAGCTCTTCGCCGGGGATGATTGGAGTCAGGTCAACTTCTGGCAGCCGCTCTGCAATTCGCTGATCGTCGCGCTCGCGGCTCGGGCATTCTGGGCATCGCGGTGGGCGCACGGATCGCGTGGTTCATCACGCGATCCGACCTTAAGTGCAAAAAAAATTCATCTCGGCGCGGTCTTCACCGTCTTCCCCTACATGATGCCCGCGTGGACGCTCGCCCTGTTCTGGACAAACATGTTCCAAAACAGCCAAGTCGGCGGCGGCAACATCGGCATGGTGGAATCCATCTTCGGCGTATGCATGCCGGAGTGGTTCGTCTACGGCCTGTTCCCGATGATTATCGTCATAGGGCTGCATTATTCCCCGTTCGCGTACCTGCTCATCGGCGGCATCCTCAAAAACATGGACGCGACGCTCGAGGAGAGCGCGACGATCCTCAAGGCCAGCCGCGCGACGATCATCCGCCGCGTGACCATCCCGATCGTCATGCCCGCCATCCTCTCGACCTTCCTGCTGATCTTCTCCAGCGGCTTCAGCTCCTACACCGTACCGGTGTTCCTCGGCTCGGCGGTCAAGTGCTACGCTCTCCACCAAGATGCGCGCGCGCTGATTCAGGCGGCTATCAGGGGCAGGGCTTCACATCATCGCGTTTTGTCTCCATCCTGCTGGGCTGCCTGATTCTGGGCGTCAACCAGCGCTTCACCGGCAAGCGCAAATCGCTTCACCACCGTCACCGGCAAGAGCGGGGCCAGGTTTCGCTGGTCAAAGCTTTGCACGTCATCCGGCCCATCAGCATACTGCTGATCGTCTTCACGGCGTTCTTCGCCATCATGCCGCTGATCTCCTTCGCGCTGGAATCCGTCATCCGTCAGCCTGGCAATTACAGCCCGAGCAACATGACGCTCCATTTCTGGATCGGCACGGAGGATTCGGCCTATGAAACCGGCATGATCGCCGGCATCCTGCTCAACACGACGATGTGGAGCGCGCTGCTGCGTCAGGTAAAGTGCTGCTGGCGCTGGTCGTCTCCGCGATTGTCGGCACCTGCGGCATGCGGCTATGCCTGCGTGCGCCGCCGCGGCAGCGGCTCTCCCGCATCGTGGAAAGCCTCGCGTTCTTCCCGTATCTCATGCCCGCGATGGCGTTCGCGACCATTTACCTCGCCGTCGCCACATCCGCGAATTTCAAATTCCTCTATGGCACCTTCGGCGTGCTGGTGCTGGTGGCCTCCATCAAGTTCCTGCCGTTCGCTTCCCGCAGCGGCGTGAACAGCATGATGCAGATCGCCCCGGAAATCGAGGAAGCCGCCGTCATCTTCGGCGTGCCGTGGCGCACGCGCATGACCCGCATCCTTTCCCGATTCAAAAAGAGCAGCATCATCTCCGGCTATCTGCTGCCGGTGATTTCCGTGATGCGCGAGGTCGCGCTGTTCACCCTGCTGGTGCCCTACGCGCGCTACCTGCTGACCACGATGCTCTTCTCCTTCAACGAAACGGGCTACGCAATCACGGCAGCGCCGTCACGCTGCTGATTATCCTGATTATCATTCTCATCAACTTTGTCACCAACAAGCTGACGGGCGCATCCTTTGACAAAGGCATCGGAGGAGGCTGACATCATGCCGGAAATTATTTTGCAAACACGTCACCAAGCGCTTTGACAAATTCGTCGCCGTGCAGGATCTGGATTTGCAGATTCAGGATCGCGGCTTCATCACCCTGTTTCTCGGCCCCTCCGGCTGCGGCAAACGACCACGCTGCGCATGATCGCCGGGCTGGAGACCCCCACCAGCGGCCGGATTCTGATCGATGGCGTGCCGGTTTTCGATTCCGAAAGGGCATCAACCTGCCGCCAAACAAGCGCGACATCGGCTTTCTGTTCCAAAAACTACGCGCTCTGGCCGCAGCATGACGGTGTGAAAACATCGCCTTCGGTCTGGAGATGCTCAAGTGGGATAAGGCGCGCATCCGCAAGCGCGTGGACAGCTGCTCGCCCTGCTCAAGATCGAGCAGTTTGAAAGCGCTACCCCGCCGAGCTTTCCGGCGGCCAGCAGCAGCGCGGCCATCGCCGCACCCCGCGCCCAGCCCGAAGGTGCTCTTCATGGATGAGCCGCTGAGCAACCTCGACGCGAAACTGCGGCAGGAAATGCGCACCGAGCTGAAACGCCTGCATTCGGACACCAACAGCACCTTCGTCTATGTCACCCACGACCAGCTGGAAGCCATGACTCTGTCCACCAAGGTCTGCCCTGATGGACACGGGCGTTTTGCAGCAGTACGCGCCGCCGCTGAGATCTACGGCCATCCGGCGAACCTGTTCGTCGCGGAATTTGTCGGCAACCCGACGATGAACTTCATTCCCGCGACGGTGAAGGCCGCCGACGGCGGAAACCGCGCGTCGCTCTCCTGCTGGGGCACGAAGCGACCTTCACCGCCAAAAGCGCCGCTGGGCGAATGACGAGGCAGCGCTTGCGTTCTCGGCGTTCGGCCCTGCATTGTGCAGGGCGGGCCGCTGCGCGGCAAGACCTATTCCACCCTGCCCGCCGGCATGGAAACGACGGTCAAAAAGCTCTCCTGCGGCGGCACGATGCTCACCAGCGTCGTCTTCGGCTGCGTGGATACGCCGTGGATACCGGCTGCCGCTGAACATCGTCGGCGACAACTCGCCCTGTTCGATCAGCCAGCGGCCAGAGCGTCGGCCGGCAGCGTGACCTTCTGATTTCGCGGCGCGCACGGACGGACGAAATTTAGTACGTCAAAATTCCCCCGCTCGGTCGGAACACGTTCCGCCGGACAGGGATGCCTTATGTTTTCTACGCTCGGTTTCGCCGTGTATCGCCCGCCACGGCATCACCGCCGCGCCGACGATCTGCCCGATATGCAGCGGCTTTCGCCTCAGCGCCAGCGCTCCGGCCAAAATCGAAACGATGGTCGATACACCGATGAACGACGACGTTTTTGTTCACGCCGATTTTCGCAATCGCCGCGTTGGAGAGGAAGAACGCCGCCACCGAACAGCCCACGCCCCTGATAGAGCACCGCCGTCCGGAACGCCCCGTTTTTCACCGGCAGCGTCAGCAGCGCCGTCAGCGCGCCGTGCGCCGCCTCGCCCAGCGCCAGCAGGCCGTAAAACGCCGCGCCGGAAAGCAGCATGGCGTAGGTGATCTCCCCGCGCCCGTGTAATCCGACGCGAGATCGACGAACACGCTGTACAACGCATAGGCCGCGACCGCCAGCGTCAGCGCGGCGTAACCCGCGGCGACAGGCTCGACGATATGCCGACCGCAATCACCGTCGTCATCACGCCCAGAAACGTGATCGAAATGCCGACGACCTGACGGCGCGTGGGCTTCTTTTCAGAAATGACGGCGGAAGCCAGCAGCGACAGCGCCGGTACGCAGGCCAACACGCCGCTCTCCGTCACCGTCGTCTCGCGAATCCCCACCGTTTCGCCGATGAAATACGAAGGCACACAGCGCGCCACGCGCAGCAGCGGCCAAAGCCGCCTGCCCCTCAGCCGGATCTTGACAAGCCCCAGCGCCACGCACAGGCTCATCACCGCCAGCGCGACGATAAACCGCCAGCCCAGCAGCGCAAGGGCGCTCGCCGCGTCCGCCGTCCGCTTGGTGAACAAATAGCTCAGGCCGTAGAGCACCTCGCAGCCCAACGCGCACAGGCCGCCGCTCAAAGCTCGATTTTCTTTCATCCCTTTATACCCTTGTCCGAAGCAGCTTCATGCGGCCGGTCAGCGCGTAATCGCCCAGCCCCGCGGGCAGGGAAGACGCTCTGCCCCTTTCTTCACGGGATACGTTTCGCCGCCGTGCTTGATCGTGCCTTCGCCCGCCAAAAACCAGCAGCGAAACAAAGCTCTCCGGCGACACGCTGTCCGCCATCTCTCCCTCCACCGTGCGCGTTTCCGTCGTAAACTTATCGCAGGAAAACAGCGGCTGAACCCGCCCGCCCGAGACGGCGCGCTCCGGTTCGGTCGGGCCGACGGGGTCTTTCGGCGGTTCGCGGCGGGCGACGGCCAGCGCCTTGTCGATATGCAGATCGCGCGGCCTGCCGTCCGCGCCGACGCGGCCATCAATCGTAGACGCGATAGGTCAGGTTGGAGCTTTGCTGCACTTCGGCCACCATCAGCCCCGCGCCGATGGCGTGCACCGTGCCCGCCGGGATGAAGAAGCAATCGCCCGTCTTCGCCGGAACCCAGCTCAGCAGCTCGGTCAGGGGTGTTGTTTTCAATCGCGGCCCGCGTCTCCTGCCAGCGGCGTTTCGCGCTTAAAGCCGTAATAGATGCCCGCGCCCTCGCTCGCGTCGAGCACGAGCCACATTTCGCTCTTTCCAGCGAATGTTCCGAATTTCCGCGTATGCGTCGTCGGGGAGTACACCTGAGAGCGACCCGGCGTCGATCCCGCAATCAGCAGCGGAAACGCCCCGGCGTTTTGCGCCTTTGTGCCCGCGTCCTGCGGGTGCTCGGCAGATACTCCCGAGCGTCCGTCCGGCGTATGCGCCCCCCCGCGATGGACGGACGGCCCGGCCTCGTGGCAGCTCAGCTCCCAGCTTTCCGCCAGCGGGGTCACGTCCGTCCGCTTGCCCCAATCGCGCTTGAGGCGGTTCCCGCCCCATATAATCCTTAAACGCGGGGCTGAGCAGCAAGGGGCGTCTGCCCTGTGCGTCACAAATGTTTGACACGGCGATCCTCCATGTTCTTTGTCCGATACGTCGAAAAAGGGGGGCTGCCAAGCAAACCGAACATTTCAAGAAACAAATAACTAAGCATTTTTGGATATGGGGCTTTGCCCCATCGCCCCACCAAAGGGCTTTCCGATCGCCCTTTGGAAACCTTCGGGCGCAAATACTAGTTTTACTCTTGAAATATCGGTGTTGTTAGCTTGACAGCCCCGCTTCTTACGCCTTATTTCTGAACGAAATCCTCGGCAACCTCGACGATGTGATCCGCGCAGAGGCCGAACTGGCGCAGCACTTCCCACGCCGGGCCGGAATGGCCGAACTCGTCGTTCACGCCGATGCGGCGCATCGCCGTCGGGCACTTCTCCGCCAGCACCGCCGCGACGGCCTCGCCCAGACCGCCGATGATGCTGTGCTCCTCGCAGGTGATGACCTTGCCGCAGGCCTTCGCCGCCTCGATGACGATTTCCTCGTCGAGCGGCTTGATGGTGCAGATGTTGATGACGCGGGCGTGGATTCCCTTTTCCGCCAGCGTCTTCGCCGCCATAAGCGCCTCGTTGACCATCAGGCCGGTCGCGATAATCGCCACGTCGCTGCCCTCGGTCAGCGTCTCGCCCTTGCCGATCTCAAAGCGATAGTTTTCCTCATCGTGGAACACCGGAATCGCCAGACGGCCGAAACGCAGGTACACCGGGCCGTCGTAGGCGTAGGCCAGCCTTGACCGCCGCGCGCGCCTCCACGTCGTCCGCCGGGCAGACGACCATGCCGGGGATGGCGCGCATCAGCGCGAAATCCTCGCAGCACTGGTGGGAAGCGCCGTCCTCGCCGACGGAGATGCCGCCGTGCGTCGCGCCGATCTTCACGTTCAGATGCGGATAGCCCACGGAATTGCGCACCTGCTCAAACGCGCGCCCCGCCGCGAACATCGCAAACGAGGACGCGAACGGAACCAGCCCCATCGTGGACAGACCCGCCGCGACGGCGATCATGTTCTCCTCGGCAATGCCGCAGTCAAAATGGCGATCCGGAAAGGCCTTGCCGTTTGCGGAACATGCCCGTCGCCGCCCGCTTCGTAGCGGCCGCCAGATCGGCGTCCAGCACGACGAAGGTTGCTGTGTTCGCCGCCCAGCTCGACCAGCGCCTTGCCGTAGCTCTCGCGAGTCGCGATCTTCTTCACTTCGCTCATGTTCACGCCTCCAATTCCGCCATCGCGGCGCGCAGCTCGCCCATGGCCACTTCATATTCCGCGTCGTTGGGCGCTTTGCCGTGCCAATCGACGCTGTTTTCCTAGCGACGCCCTTGCCCCCTTGGTGGTATGCATCAGGATGGCCGTCGGCTTTGCCCGTGCAGGAACGCGGCAAACGCGCTTTCGATCTGGTCAAAGTCGTGGCCGTCGATGGTGACGACGTTGAAGCCGAACGCCTCCATCTTCGCATCGACCGGCGCGCTGTTCATCACCTTCTCCGTCGGGCCGTCGATCTGCAAACCGTTGATGTCGATGATGACGCACAGGTTATCCAGGAAGTGCGCGGCGAACAAGGCCTCCCCAGACCTGACCTTCCTCGATTTCGCCGTCGCCCAGCAGGGTATACGACGTTGACGTCCTCATTCAGGTATTTCGCGCCCTTGGCCATGCCCGCCGCGCAGAAACACCCTGCCCCAGCGAGCCGGTGCTCATATCCACGCCCGGAACGAGGTTCATGTTCGGGTGCCCCTGCAGATAGCTGTCCGCGTGGCGCAGCGTCGGCAGGTCGCTCACCGGAAGAATCCGCGGTAGGCCAGCGCGCTGTAAAAAGCCGCGCGGTATGCCCCTTGGAGAGCACAAAGCGGTCGCGGCTCTCCATCTTCGGCTGCTTTTGGGGTCGATGCGCAGCTCCCTGTTATACAGATAAGCGAACATCTCCGCCGCGGAAAGGCTTCCGCCCGGATGACCCGCCTTCGCGCCGTGCGTCGATTCGATAATTCCCATGCGGATTTGGCAGGCCGCAATCGCGAGCTGCTTCTTTTCCTGATTGGTCATAATACCCTCCCTGATTCTTGTTCACTTGTTTTTTAGACACTGGTTTCTATTTTATTTCATTCCCGGCAAATCGTCAGTATCCGCCGCCCGGTATAACAGCCCCAATCGCCTGTTCCCGGCATATTTTCCCCCTTCGGGGGGAGAATGGCTTTGTCACAGTCTGCTCAGTGCGGGGCGCTGATTATCCATCCAGAACCATCATATAGCTTTGCGCGTTCAGCGTCAGCGGTCATTCGCGTTTTTTCCTGTCACTGACCCGATCTTTTTGAAAAAATTCCCTTTCCGGCCGCGAATACACCCTATCACTTCCCGCTTGGCGGGCGAAAGGAGCAAATCGTCATGGATGCAATCAGTGAAGGGCTTCGCAAGTTGATTTTAGCCGGAATCGGCGCTGTCGCGACAAATGCTTCGACTATACGGATTGTTGA
>VOFK01004267.1_pt1 | contig 14490 bp, 13 predicted proteins | sample 5384121 | NCBI WGS metagenome assembly VOFK01 (sample SAMN12384730, study PRJNA508395) | human gut metagenome | isolation source: healthy gut J | host: Homo sapiens | reverse complement strand
ATCAGTATTGCTTCGTTCAGTTACGTATTGCTATCATAATGATAGCGAAATGCCACGGTCCCGCCCTGTTGGGAGTAGGCACAATCACGGCAAACGTACCACCTACAAACATGACCAATGCTGCTAGGAATTCTAAATGTGCCGTAAAGGGCGAAACAATAGAATGTGAAATAGAAAATGGAGAAAATAACACGCCCAAATGGCCAGTGTATAAAAAATAAAGAGAGGAATGTTGCGTACTCCCTTTAAAGACATAATCCCTCCCATATATTAAGTACAAAGCCTTTCACCCGTTCATAGAAGAACAGCGTTTTTCTTAAATAATAAAGAAGGATCGCCACACCGATAAAACAAAACAGGATGATATAAAACCATACCGAAGTCAGGAGATGAACAAGAGAAGGGATTTTTTTGTTCCGGTCTGTTGAAGAAAGGTAACGAATATCGGTAATTGAAGCAAGACTGTGATGCCTGTGATGAGAAGAATCGTCAATGTATCGACCAATCGCTCCGTAACGACTGTTCCCAACGACTTGGCAAACGAGACGTTATCATATTTCGCCAAGACCCCGCAGCGGCTCACTTCCCCGATCCGGGGAACTACCAGACTGGCGGCATAAGAAATGAAGATAGCATTCACGCAATCGCTCTTTTTCGGGAAAGCGTCCAACGGTTCCAGTGTCTGCCTCCACCGCCATCCACGAAAGACTTGCGCGAACACCCCGAACAATAACGAGAAGAGCATCCACCACCAATTTGTACCGTGTAACAACACATCGCCCGCTTTTGTAAAATCAAAGTCGCGATATACCCAGAATAAGATAAAGCCGCCTAAAACAACCGGTAATATCAGTTTCAGCGTCTTTTTTAATAGTTTCTTCATCCTTAATTCTTCATTAGCTTCGCTGACACATCATTTATTTTTTTAATAAATAGTGGTACGTTCTTCATTTAAAAAGAATTACCTTTGTCGGCTGCAAAAGTAATTATTTAGTTGGTAAATGAAATTAGTAAAGCCTAAAAAGTTTCTCGGACAACACTTTCTGAAAGATCTGAAAGTTGCGCAAGATATTGCCGATACTGTCGACACCTTCCCTGAACTGCCTATTTTGGAGGTGGGACCGGGCATGGGAGTATTGACCCAGTTTCTAGTAAAGAAAGACCGATTGGTAAAGGTCGTAGAAGTTGACTATGAGTCGGTTGCCTATCTTCGCGAAGCTTATCCGTCGTTGGAGGACCACATCATCGAAGATGACTTTCTGAAAATGAACCTTCACCGGCTATTCGACGGCACACCTTTCGTACTGACCGGTAATTATCCGTATAATATTTCCAGCCAAATCTTTTTCAAGATGCTGGACAACAAAGATATCGTCCCCTGTTGCACGGGAATGATTCAAAAAGAGGTAGCCGAACGTATTGCAGCCGGACCGGGCAGCAAGACATACGGTATCCTTAGCGTATTGATACAGGCATGGTATAAAGTGGAATATTTGTTCACTGTGAGCGAACACGTGTTTAATCCGCCTCCCAAAGTGAAAAAGTGCTGTTATCCGCATGACGCGCAACGAAACTAAAGAATTGGGATGTGACGAGAAACTGTTCAAACAGGTAGTGAAAACGACCTTCAACCAGCGACGGAAAAACATTGCGCAACTCTATCAAACCTATTTTAGGCAAAGATTGTCCGCTCACGGAGGACATCTTATTTAATAAACGCCCGGAACAACTATCGGTAGCCGAATTTATCGATCTGACCAATAAAGTGGAAGAAGCACTAAAGACGGCAGGCAACAACCTATAACCGATCTACGGGCAACAGTAAGCAGAGAACTGGATTTTGTAATTCGTAATTTGTAATTGACAACGATGAACGAGGAATACATTGACAACGTTAAACACCTTATTGAGCAAAAAGACGCCGACAAGGTAAAAGGTCTTCTCATCGACCTCCATCCGGCCGACATTGCCGAATTGTGCAATGACCTGAATCCGGAAGAGGCTAAATTCATCTATCGCCTGCTCGATAATGAAATTGCCGCCGACGTGCTTGTCGAAATGGACGAAGACGCTCGTAAAGAACTGCTCGAAATGCTTCCTTCGGAGACAATCGCCAAACGCTTCGTTGACTACATGGATACGGACGATGCCGTAGACCTGATGCGTGAACTCGATGAAGATAAGCAGGAAGAGGTTCTTTTTCGCACATCGAGGACATTGAACAGGCAGGTGACATTGTCGACTTGTTGAAATACGACGAAAATACCGCCGGTGGTTTGATGGGTACGGAAATGGTACTCGTCAACGAGAACTGGAGTATGCCTGAATGCCTGAAAGAGATGCGGCAACAGGCGGAAGAGCTGGACGAAATCTATTATGTATATGTCATCGACGATGACGAACGTCTGCGAGGTATCTTCCCGCTCAAAAAGATGATTACTTCCCCTTCTGTATCGAAAGTGAAACACGTGATGCAGAAAGATCCGATTTCGGTACACGTAGATACTCCCATTGACGAGGTAGTAGTACAGGCGATTGAGAAGTACGACTTGGTGGCTATCCCCGTTGTCGACAGTATCGGTCGGCTTGTGGGACAAATCACCGTCGACGACGTCATGGATGAAGTCCGTGAGCAGTCGGAACGTGACTATCAGTTGGCATCCGGTCTTTCGCAGGACGTAGAAACAGACGATAATGTATTGAGACAGACCACTGCCCGCCTCCCTGGTTATTAATCGGTATGATCGGCGGAATCGGCAACTCTATGATATTGGGTAATTTCGACTCCACCTTTGCTGCCCATCCCGAAATGGCACTGTACATCCCGCTAATCGGTGGTACAGGAGGAAATGTCGGAACACAATCTTCGGCAATCATCGTACAGGGTTTGGCAAACAGCTCGCTGGACGCTAAAAATACCTTCAAGCAGATTACCAAGGAATCGGTAGTAGCTTTAATTAATGCCACTATTATCTCCTTATTAGTATACACCTACAACTTTATCAGGTTCGGCGCAACGGCTACGGTCACCTATTCCGTATCCATCAGCCTTGTTTGCCGTGGTAATGTTCGCTTCTATTTTCGGGACACTGGTACCGATGACATTGGAGAAGTTCAAAATCGATCCAGCCATTGCAACAGGTCCGTTTATAGCCATTACAAATGACATCATCGGAATGATGTTGTACATGGGAATAACCGTTTTATTATCATAAAAACACGATAAACAAAAAAAAAATAAGCAAAATAGTATGAAGTAATCGTTTTATTTCATTAATTTGTGACCCAAAAACTAATATACAATGATGGACGCTCATGACACTAATCAACCCTTGAACCAAGGGGAATTAGAAGAAGAAAAGGAAAAACAGTCGAGGTTTCTGAAGCTATTACAGAGACTCCGGCTGAAGATGTTACTGCCGAAGTTCAACCTGAAGCAGCTCCTAAACCTGCCACTAAGGAAGATGTACTAAACCAGCTAAAAGAGCTTGCGCAAGACGCCGAAAATGCGAACAAGCAGGAAATTGACAATCTGAAACAATCATTCTACAAGTTACATAATGCCGAGTTGGAAGCTGCTAAGGTACAGTTTACAGACAACGGTGGAAACATTGAAGATTTTGTTGCCGAAGAGGACCCGACGGAAGAAGAATTCAAACGCCTGATGGGGGTTATCAAGGAAAAACGCAGCAAACAGGTTGCCGAGCTGGAACGCCAAAAGGAAGAAAACCTGCAAGTGAAACTTTCCATTATTGAAGAACTGAAAGAATTGGTGGAATCCGGAGATGACGCCAACAAATCTTATACGGAGTTCAAGAAGCTGCAACAGCAATGGAATGATACGAAACTGGTGCCGCAAGGTAAAGTGAATGAACTTTGGAAAAACTATCAATTATATGTAGAGAAGTTCTACGATTTATTGAAACTGAACAATGAATTCCGCGAATATGACTTCAAAAAGAATCTGGAAATCAAAACGCATCTCTGCGAAGCTGCCGAAAAGTTGGCTGACGAGGAAGATGTTGTTTCCGCTTTCCACCAACTTCAGAAGTTACATCAGGAGTTCCGCGATACAGGTCCGGTAGCCAAAGAACTGCGTGATGAAATATGGAACCGGTTCAAAGCAGCTTCTACCGCTGTCAACCGCCGCCATCAGCAGCACTTCGAATCGCTGAAAGAAGCCGAACAGCATAATTTGGATCAAAAAACCGTCATCTGCGAAATCGTTGAAGCGATTGAGTATGATGAACTGAAAACATTCTCCGCGTGGGAAAACAAAACCCAGGGAAGTTATTGCCCTGCAAACCAAGTGGAAAACTATCGGTTTTGCGCCCCAAAAGATGAATGTGAAGATCTTCGAGCGTTTCCGCCATGCCTGCGATGATTTCTTCAAGAAGAAAGGAGAATTCTTCAAGAGCCTGAAAGAAGGAATGAACGAGAATCTGGAAAAGAAGAAAGCGCTCTGCGAAAAAAGCGGAAGCCTTGAAAGATAGTACAGACTGGAAAGTAACTGCCGATGCACTTTTGACCAAACTTCAAAAAGAATGGAAGACCATCGGACCGGTTGCCAAGAAACACTCGGATGCTATCTGGAAACGGTTTATCACAGCTTGCGACTACTTCTTCGAACAAAAAGAACAAAGCTACTTCTTCACAACGTTCTGTAGAAACAGAGAATATGGAAAAAGAAGAAAGCATTGATCGAGAAGTTATCCGCTATTGATGAAAGCATGGATACCGAAGAAGCAAGTACCTTGGTTCGGGATTTAATGAAAAGTGGAACTCTATCGGTCATGCGCCGTTCAAAGAAAAAAGATAAGTTATACAAGCAGTATCACGGAATCATCGATCAGTTATTCGACCGTTTCAATATCAATGCTTCCAACAAGAAGTTGAGCAATTTCCGCTCGAACATCAGCAATATTCAAGGAGGCGGCTCTCAATCTTTATATAGAGAACGCGAAAAACTGGTACGTACTTATGAGAATATGAAGAATGAGCTTCAGACTTATGAGAACAATCTGGGCTTCCTGACTTCTACTTCTAAGAAAGGCAGCAGCCTGTTGACTGAACTGAACCGCAAGGTAGATAAGTTGAAAGCAGACTTGGAACTGGTATTACAAAAAATTAAAGTAATCGATGAGTCATTGAAAGCAGAAGAATAAGAGTTCTGCCCGATTTAGAAAAATTAGAAACAGGTTTTATACTCACTTGAGCTATAAAACCTGTTTTTCTTTTCTACTAAACAAGACGACAGCCAGTTTAAGGATTTATTCTTTATCAATCAACCGCACGGCTTTTCATAAGATTAGCGTTTTTCGAACTATCAACGTGCATTCGTGTCACCGAATTAGCCACCGAGGAACTGTTTTTTAAACTTCCAGTGACCTATTATGTGACCTCTGATGGTGAGAAGTTTAGAGACACATACTATTAAACATGCAAAAAGCCGTTATTACTAGGTAATAACGGCTTTTTGCATGTTTTTCTTATAATTTGTTGGGCTACCTGCCCTCAAACTTTAATTCCTTTATAGTCTCATTCATAATGAATTAACAGCTTCCTATTTTCGTGATGTCACCGAATTAGACACCGACTTTGGCAAAAACCCTCTTTTTAATATCCCATTGAGGATTCAAGTTTTTGTAATACAAAGGTATCGTTTTTAATCGGATAAACCTAATTAAAAAGTGACAAATAACGATAAATATCGCATTTAATTTATTAACTTCACAGCGTAAAAATATAAATTATGCAAAATAACAGGTATCAAAATTCTTATATTAAAGGCTTAAAATAAATGTTATCAATAACACTATACTTGGAATCGTTATAGCGGAATAATATTCATTATACAACTGATAGGAGGCTGCGAACAACCGAAATAACTCATCAAAAACTCTCATTGACAGTCTGCAAAATAAACACGAATGATGAAATTATGACTGGGACACAGAGCGTACCACCACCTACCATACAAACCACTAAACCAACTAAATAAAACATTTTTCTTGCTAAATAATCAACCTATAAGTTTATTATCTCGTTATTTTTGCGTATCTTTGTCTTACTATAAAACAAGGAGATATGACATTTGACGACATTACTGGAGACAGAAAATTATGGGCTGTACACTTTGAAGGCGAGGATGATAACGAATTTTTATAAGGTGTTCAACAACTGGGTCGACGTGGTTTGGCTACGCACTTTCTTCAAAGGAGAACATAGACGACTTGAACGCCTACTTTTAAAATAACAGATATAAAAAGAAGCTATCAGCGATACTATTGAAGATAGTGAACGCCTTCGATACATCATAATGGACATCTCCCCGGAAACCGATTTAAGCAAGATATTCCGTCCGCTGGACAACAACCAGGCTTCGGATGTGATGCTGCAAAAAGAAAAAGGCCCGGTTAAAACGTAAATACGGTCACTCGTCATGGCTCCGGCTATACGCTATCAAATTGATTCAAGGCAACTACATCATCACCGGAGGCGCCATCAAGCTGACGGCTACGATGCAGGAAAGAGCACACCAGGCAGGAACTTGTGAAAATAGACAAAGTCCGGCGCTACCTGCTGGAAGAAGGAATTATTGATGACGAAGGGTTTATAGAGTATATTAGTGAATTATAATTTGGGAGGAATGATATGGAAAATCGTATGAAATCTATCGCACAAAGGCTTGAAGAACATGCTTCTCCAACGCCTTCGAAATGGCGTGAGCTGTTTGACTTCCTTGAAACAAACAAGTCTTGGCTCCGACATTCGCAAAATATTGCCATGCTGATGCTGGACAGGATGGAAGAATTAGGAATGAGCCAAAAGCAATTGGCTGAAAAAATGAATTGCAGCCCGCAATACATCTCAAAAGGTGTTGAGAGGACGGGAGAACCTTTCACTCGAAACTTTGACCAAAATTGAAAACGCACTGGAAATCTCGATTATCAAAGAGGAACCGATGGCTGTATAGCTCACCCCGGCTGCAGTAGGAAAGATTTGCTATCAGATTTTTTTTCGGATCAGCTGCTGCAGTTCGGGAATAGTGCTAGCAAATGTTTCGTCCTGGAAGAAGCCGGCTGCCGGATTCTGCTAGCAGTTGGCTGGGGATAACAGGTTGATGAAGCCGGGATCCTGCCAGGTATGTGCTAGCAAACTGAAAAAAAGTCATGCTTGAAACTTTTCGTCTGATTGCTCACCGTGCCGCCGTGTGGTTCGTGGCAATGCGTGCAACGGAAGAATACCGCCGCCCACACAGCCCCGCTCCCCAGCAGCACTCCGTCAGTGTTTAATTGGAACATTCCTTCACCGGCAGCGTTTCTCGGACGTTCAGTGTTTCTGTGCACCGTGCCGCTTTCCTTGCTTTCCCGTAGCCGTCGGACTGGCGCAAAGAAAGCCGCCCCTACGGCAGTGTTTCTATGGGAGATTCTTGGGAAAGTTTCTTTAAAGTTACTCCTGTGTGTAACAGTCGAGGCTTGCCAAGTGGTGATCGGAGTTACTACGCCTGATGCATTCAGCTCCGGCTCCCGCCCAACCCGGCAGCCGGACCACCGCCGCCCGACAGCCTATGCGGTGGACACCCTTGCGGACGATAGCAGAAGCATTACTCCCGTCTTATATACGGCTCCGGTTGCCGCTCCCTCACCTGGCCGAAAGCTACAGCAAAGGAAGCAGCACCCTATGCGATGGGGACCCTTTCGGATGATATCCTTAGCGGAATGTAACCCTTGCGGCACGGGTGATAGCTGCGATGCCCGGTGCGGTTTCGCTCCGCCCCGGCACTAACGCCGGGACTAAAAGCGAAATCCGCTACCTCTTTTCGTCTGACCATAGGAACGGGCTGTTAGTCAGAAGTGCAGCCCTGCGGTGTGGGGTTCCCGCGTTTTACGATTGAGCGGGTTTGTCTGTTTGGATAGAAGGCGGCGCAAGCTTCCGCCGCCGTGCTGACGATGATGCTGCTTGCGCCGTGGTCTTCCGGTTTTCTAATGAAGGGCAGCTTTTGCGCAGGAAATCCGGAAAGAATTATGTTTAATTAGTCACAAAACCGTTCCGGATTTTTTTGTGCTTTAATTCAACATAACAGCATCTTCAAATATTCCTGCTGTTTGCGGGCTTTTTCCGTTGTTTCAGGAACGGGCATAAAGTTACTCCGTTTCATGTTTCACCCTTGCGGACTGCGCCTGCGGAATGTAAACGCCAATGACTGTGGCGGCAAGCCGCCACCCCGACCGACCCTTAGTTTACTCCTGCCTTTCCCGGTTCCCTGCAGGATTTTCGACATCTTGCGGGTTTTTCCTGTTCCTGCGGACTTCGCCTTCGGCGTGCCCGGCTGACTGTTTGCACCCTGGACAGTCTTTGCAGAAATCGGAGATTCCCGGCGGTCGGCTTCGCCGTCCGCTCTTCACGAAGGGCAGACGCCCCGCCAAAGATTACGGACAAAAAGAAATTCGTGACAATTGCCCGAATATCACAAATTTCCAGCTGCCAACAAACATATATAACTATATCTACCAAGTATACAGGTAACAACCAGCCACTAAAAAGCCTATCTTTACATCTGTAAATCAACACCATAATCATGTATACAAACGTACACCCACAAAGCAACTGCCCAACCCTGACTAACCGTAGCTACGGTTTCAAGGAACTGGCCGTACTCTATTTCCCGAACATCGCACCTGCATCCGCTTCCATCCGCCTCAAACAATAGGATAACTGACGATTGCCGAACTGCTACCAGTTAAGTAACCGTATCCTCACCCCAAACAAAAGGAACTGAAACCATCTCTTTCGGCTCACCTTTTAAGCCTAGTGCAGCAGCTCCCTCCCGAACCCTCTTCGCTACCCCTGCGGCAAGGGGAAGGACCTTCCCCCCGACAACCACCTCCCCAAAGGGGGGACGGAAGGGGGTAGAACAAAATACACAACTAAAAATCATCCCACACCCAAAAAAACAATGATTAAACAAAGAAACATCACCCTGATTGTGGTGCACTGCACCGCATCCCCTTGCACAAGCAACCTCACCCCGGAAGCCCCTCGACTCCATGCACAAACGCCAAGGTTTTGCACCGAATGTGGCTATCACTATTACATCACCAAAGACGGAACGATACACCACATGCGTGACATCACCCACATCGGAGCCACGCCAAAGGCTACAACACCCCGTCAATAGGTATTGCCTACGAAGGAGGCCTGAGACGCCTTCCGGACGTGCCGCCGATACCCGCACCGCCGCACAAAAACAAAGCCTCGAAATCCTTTCTCCGCTTCCTCCTGCTCTCCTACCCGGCAGCAAAAATTTGCGGTCATCGTGACCTCTCACCCGATCTCAACCACAACGGAACCATCGATCCCTTGCGAGTACATCAAACAATGTCCCTGCTTCTGTGTCTCCGTCGAATACGGGTATTTAATTGAGAGGATGAGAATGAAGAATGATGAATGAAGAATTACTATGCAGATGTAAATGCATGAAAGCGCAGCCAATTCTTCATTCATAGCATTCTTCATTCTTCATTTCCTACCTTTGCGGGAAACAATTAAAAAGGAGGTCATTATGAAACCATTTTGGAGAACGACGTTGAAGGTATTGAAAGTTATCGGTAAAATTTTTTGTTTGGCTCACCGGGGCAGACAGTCCCTGAAAATGACAATGAAAGCGAGAAACGAAAACGGACGGCAGTAAACTTTACGGGCAACATGAAAAACCCTACTGTTTGGAGGGGCTGCGGAATACAAACCGCAGCCTTTTTCATGTACATAATCGTATGATGAAACACGTATCATCACAGATAAGAACATACGTCCGCACGTCCCACGCATATATGTAGATTTGCAACATTATTAATCATTAAAACACTAATTAAACATGCCAATTACAATCAAACCCGCTTTGCGCAAGAATCCGCAGGACAAAGCCGCTGCAGCAAAAATACTATGCGCAGGTAGTGCTCGCTCCGGAAATGAAACAAAAACAAATCGTTGACCAGATCGCAGACCGTTGTACACTGACCGGTTCTGACATCAAGGCAGTTCTTGACGCATTGATGGTCGTTATCAAGCGCAACCTCGCAAACGGTTCACCCGTCCGCCCTAGGAGATCTCGGTTCGTTCCGCCCTTCTGTTTCCGGTAAAGGCCTCGAGGATGCCAGCAAGTGTGGAGCAAGCAGCGTGAAGAAAAGCACGTGTCATCTACGTTCCTTCTACGGAAATCAAAGGAAGCCGTTGCAATGTATTCTTTCTCTAAAGGCAGGAGCAAGCGCAGCGAATGAAGATGGCGAAGGCGGAGACGAGAAGCCAGACCCGAAACCTGACGAAGGCGGCGGAGAAGCTCCGGACCCGGCAGCAAACAATGACCGGTAACGAAGAAAACGCCTGCTAGCGCATTATCCTCGTTTCGTACATCGCAAACCAACCAAGGAAAAAGCCCGATGAATGAGAAATCATTTCACCGGGCTTTTTTTCATTTGCGGGTATTTGGTGGGCGGAATAATGCTTCTGAAAGCCTCATAGAAAACATCAGGAGTTTTTCAAAAACGTCGACGAAATAAAAAAAAAATGTCTGATGAATTTTTTGAAAACATCTCGAAGGGGTTTTTCAAGTACGTTTTTACTTCCATTCCGGCTGTTTTCAGGGCGTTTTTTTACGTTTATTCCCGTATGATTCTATCTGTAAATAAACAGAGTGACATAGACAGAAACGCAATTATCTATAAAGTGACGGGGAAAGGATAAATGACAAGTTTGCTGTTTACAGCGTATTTTTCTCTTTTCTTCTACAAAGATAGGTCACGACCGCCCGTCAGTCAAGGACCGCTACGCTATTTCAGATAAAAATATCCTGCGCTCCTACGTCGTGCGGTATTTTTATCTGAAATTCCTTGTCTGCCGTTCATCCATGCCCTCAGGGGATGTATAAGAAAAAAAAGGAAAAAAAAATGTGTTCCCCTATTGCAGTGTGGGGGCGGATAAAAGCGTGTATTAGTCTTAGGCCCTAATATCCGCCAGATCTTTGTGCCTGGTTACTTTGTCTAACTTCAATTGCTTGCGGAAACTGTTGATTGCGTTTGAGCGATTTACGTCCCGATGTGCTGCAGTTCTTTTTTTTCATTCGGCATTGGTACCTTACCCGGATACCATCATTTATGTTTTATTCTTTCTTCATTTCTATTCTGTTTAATATAAGTTTTAGAACTTACGTTTTTCTACTATTTTAAGTTTTTTGTGACATTTGCTCGATTATCACGGATTTCTTGTGCCTGTCGGCGGGCGACGCCCCCAAACTTGGACGGCAAAGCCGACCGCCGAGAACCGCCAGTGTAAACGTTCAGCCGGGCAGGGCCGGGAATACCCGCAACAGGGTCGAAAACCGCACGGCTCGGGAGTGGCGGCTTGCCATAGTGGGAGGCGTTTACCGCACGCAATAGTAAACTTTCAGCCCGTTCCTGAAACAAAGGAAAACCTCCCAATCAGCAGGAATATCTGGAATGTGCTGTTAGTTGAATAAAGGGCGGAATCCGGAACGGTTCCGCAACTTATTAAACATAATTGCCTATTCCGGATTTCCTGCGCAAACACTGCCCTTCATTAGAAACACCGGAAGACTCAGCAGCAGCATCACGATCTGCACGCACCCGGAGGACGGCGGAGGGTGCTCCAACAAACAAACACCGCTCAATCAGTAACACGGGAACCCCGCGCCGCACGGTTGCACTCCTGACTAACAGCCCCTTCCTATAGTCAGACGAAAGGAGGTAGCGGATTCTCGCCTTAGTCCCGGCAGTAAGTGCCGGGCGGAGCGAAACCGCACCGGGCATCGCAGACGTACAGCTACAAACTAAAGTAACGCCAAAGAATGTTCCTGAGCTGCACTTCTTCGGTCAGCTGCAGGAGGGCGGTGGGGGTGATTGTGCGGCTATCAGCCGCGTTTCATCCGCCAAGCGGCACGGTGAGCAAAACGCTGCCCTTCCGAGAAATGCTGTCGGTGAAGGAATGTTCCGGTTAAACACTGACGGAGAGCAGGGCGGGCGCATGGGGGTCGCTGTCCTGTAAGGCGGCGCCCTGCATGCGGCTGTACGCTGCGAGTAATCAGACGATAAGCCGCTCGCAAAAAGTATTCCGCCCCAGCCCGACACTCTGGTCATTGCCTTCACATGCTATCACATACCTGTTAGAATCCCGGCTCCATCAACTGATATCCCCGTTAATTGCTAGCAAATTAGTTGTTCCGGAACGAACCGGGAACAAGAATCCGCTAGCAGAATCCGGCAGCCGGCTTCTTCCAGGATGAAACAGTTGCTAGCATTATTCCCGATCTGTAGCACACGATCCGGAAGAACCGCTAGCACTTTTACGCAGCTCGAGCACACGATCCGGAAACATCTGCTAGCAAAATCTTTCATTGACCAAGATCTTCCGGAGCGTATTTTGCTAGCAAATCGTTTCCCTACTCTTTCCCCTGCCCGCTTTCTCCAACCTGTCGAGTGCCGACAGAAAAAAACCCCGCACGGCTTCGTCTTTGCTCCTGGTACCTTCGTTTCAGCTCTCCGTGTTCCTTCGCTTCTTGCTTGTAGGAATGCAGAAACGGGGGTATTCCTGACGACGTATTTGAATCGCTTCGCTCCCGCTTCTTCTTCCCAATGATATGCTTTTCAGTATCGCTTGAGCGGTTTGTTCGGCGGTCGTCAGCCGCAAGGTGATGGTACTTTACTTTTTTCACTCATTACCCCTCACCCCGCTGTTACGGATTGCCATCGGTTTCCAGCCAATCCATCACTTCCCCCGCTTTGCTCCCGGCGCGGTCTCGTTCATGGCGACGGTTTGTTTCCCGGTTCATCACTTCCGCCCCTTCGGTATGCTTTCCGCGTATACGTCTGGCAGTGTATTCTCCATATCTTCAATCGATAGTGACGCTGCGGCTGTCACTTCGTGCGCCGCACCACCCTGTCCGCATTTTGCGTGGATAATACAGTGGAGCGCCTTCGTTTTTATTTTTCATTCATCATGGTCTTACGCCGTTTTTTGCAATTGTTTTTTTCATGAGGCTGATTTGTTCCCTGATACCGGCAATCCGCCCTTCGATGTTGTCCGTGACTGCTGTCCGCTATTTGCCCCCACGGCATCCCGCATAGCCGTCTTCAACAGGAACAACCAACAGCATCCCTGACGTTTGTTCCCGTGCATCTCACTTACTAGTATTTGCTCCATCATCTGGGATTTCCGTTTCACCATGTCCGGACAGTTTGAGCACCTCCTCCAGTTCCCTGGGGAAAGATTGTAACGGGCTTAGGGCCTTTCAACCCTTTGGGATTACGGCTGTCGTCCGGCGCCGCTTTTCATCCAGAACCTTGGCGGGCGTTGCCCGAACACTGTTAGATTGTGTATCAAGTTTCCACCTGTTGCAATTCAAACGGTAATTTCAGGTTTATTTCTGCTAACAGGATTGGAAAAGAAAGCTTCCCCATTCCCGTCCTCCGGAGAGAGTGAAACTTCCTTATCCTCCTCATCCCTTGCCGGCGGAATAGTCCGGGGGATAGAGGGGAATTTTCTTTACTCTCCTTTTCTTTGTGCCGTTTTTCCTTTGCAGAATTCCGCGGAGTTTCGGAGTTTCCGCAGAACTTCTGGGAATAATGGCGCCAGAAGATATTCCGGCAGCGGTTGCAGTCTTTTCCGGTATGACCGGCCGCAGTCTCTCTCTGGGCATCTATTTGGGGAGAACCATAAACAGCTTCTCCCGTTTCGTCTCGATTTCCTGACCGGAGAAAAGAGTAGTGGCGCAGGTAACGGCGTACTATCCATGCCGGATGGCGCATCTTGTATCCTCGACATAGCCAGTACTTTTTTTTCTTGGCCTCCGGCAGATTTCAAGGTATCGCTGCTGAATATCCACAGAAGTGGGGGCACATTTCGTATGCCAGGTGATGGTGTTTAACAACTCCCTTCCGTAATATTCAATGATTTTTTCTACCCGTTGCTCGTTCAATGCCCCAGTATTCGGAAACATCAAAAAGCTGGTCGTCCGTGAAACGGATATAACAGCCTTCAACCCGGACACTTGTTTTGGATATTTGGTTCACACTGTATTACTTCGCAGGCGTTTACCCATTTCTTCTTCAGGCGTTTTGATGTCCTGAAAGCGGTCGGTTTCCGCCTGTAATATGGAATAATCCTGTTTTTGCCATTTTTCGCTAATTCTTCTACTGTAAATTGGATGCGAGGTAATTCATGATTTCTTCTTTGCTGTAGAGAAAATCCCACAGTTTGTTGGGATTGCTCCGCTCCGCACGCATGTTCCCGTTGAGTTGCTGATGTTGAGCAATTTGCATACATCCGTGGAGCGGATGAACACGGCTATCTTCGGAACAGTTTCGAAAGTGTGACGGTTCCACGGGTTTGTACTTCGGTTTTCCGGTGGCTTTCTCCTTTTAAACGACTGCTGTTTTCTGTTTCATCAGTTAATAAGTCTTTCGGTTGGCCAGCTTG
>VOFK01002568.1_pt1 | contig 14495 bp, 15 predicted proteins | sample 5384121 | NCBI WGS metagenome assembly VOFK01 (sample SAMN12384730, study PRJNA508395) | human gut metagenome | isolation source: healthy gut J | host: Homo sapiens | reverse complement strand
CTCTACCGTGATCTTCGGCGGTATTATGAACTTCGCGTCCGCGCTCATGTGGTCAGAAACGATCAGCTGGAAGATCATCATGAGCTATTACATCACCGGCATTCGGTCCGATCTGGTACGTGCAGTCGTGGCCGTCAAAGTCTTTCTCTGGCTCGGCGAGCCGATGCTGGAAAAGCTGGACAGGGTCAAAACCAGAAATCACGGCCTGGCGGAGTAAGCTCCGCCGGGCCGTTCGGTCTGTCAAAGAACTGCTGTTTTCCTATTTTGCGCAGGCTTTCCAAAGCCAGTGTAGGGGCGGACGCGGTTTTTATTCATGTCCGGCGGCGCTTGGGATGTCCTGAAGCGCGAAGCGGTATTCCTGTTCCGCATCGGGATATTTCTCCCGGTCGACCTTGCTCAAAAACATTTCGAGCGGACGGACCCACAGACCGCCGAATCGCCGTAGAGAGCTTTCGGTAGATCACGCAGGCCTCGCCGCTCTCAGAATCCTTGGCAAGCGCCTCCACGAGATAATAATCGCCTTTGAAATGGCGGTAGACCCGCCCGATCTGAAGCTGCTGCATACCGCTTCTCCCCTTTCGCATAAATGTCCCGCAGGCCGCTTTGAACGGCCTGCGGGCTTTCGTTTTTATTTTTGCCAGCTTGTTTTTATCGAAGAAATACTCCTTCGTCAGCTTCGCCACGATGCCGGACAGGGCAAACAGGGCGATAAAGTTCGGAATCGCCATGAGGCCGTTGAACGTATCGGCAATATCCCACACCACGTCGAGCGACGCGACCGCACCGATCACGACGACGATGATGAACAGGACCTGATAGGCCTTCGAAACCTTGAGGCCAAACAGATACTGGACGCAGCGGCTGCCGTAGAGCGACCAGCCAAGGATCGTTGTGAACGCGAAGAGCATCAGGGCCAGTGCGACGAAGACGGAAGCGAATTTCTGGCCGAACATGGTGGCAAATGCGGCTGTGATCAGCTCGGAGCCGACCTTGTGGCCGAAGGTGATATCCACGCCGCTGCAAGTGATGGTCAGGGCCGTCAGGGTGCAGATGACAATGGTATCGGCAAAGACCTCGAAAAATGCCGTACAGGCCCTGTTGGACTGGACTCTTGGTATCAGCCGCCGCGTGGGCAATGGCTGCAGAACCGAGGCCGGCTTCGTTGGAGAATGCGCTTCTGCGCAGACCCCAGACGATCGTCTGCTTGAGCGCAATGCCACCTGCGCCGCCGAGCGCCTTGGGTGTGAAAACGCTGCATGCAAAAATCTTGCCGAAAGCCGGGCCAATATTGCCGGCATGGCCGAAAATCACGACCAGCGCGAAGATGATGTACAAAACGCTCATAACTGGGACAAGCTTTTTCCGCCACGGCCCGATGCGCTTGATGCCGCCGAAAAGCGATTACACCGGATCAGCGCGGCAATCACAACGCCGAACACGAAGTTCAGCAGCTTCCGCCCCCTTCCGCTGCCGGGATGAAGGCGTCGATTGCGTTGTTGAGTGAACCAACGATGGAGTTGACCTGCGACATGTTGCCGATGCCGAAGCAGGCGATCGCCGCAAAGACGCAGAACAGGATGCCGACCCACTGCCAATGCTTGCCGAGGCCGTTTTTGACGTAATACATCGGGCCGCCTACCCAGTCGCCCTTAGCGTCACGTTCCCGGTACTTGATGGAGAGCGTGACCTCGGAATATTTGATCATCATACCGAGCAGCGCCGCCAGCCACAGCCAGAACACTGCGCCATAGCCGCCGAGGGCGATGGCCTGCGACGTGCCGACGATGTTGCCGGTGCCGACCGTCGCGGCCACCGCCGTAGTAACGGCCTGCAGCAGGGGTGACGGCGCCCGCGCCGGCCTCCTGCTTCTGGAACATCTTGCCGACCGTGTTCTTCATCGCGTAGCCAAAGCGCGTGAACTGGATCCCACGGTTGCGGATCGTCAGGTACAAACCGCCGACGATCGTACATGGCAGGAAAATATACAGCCAGGCGACGGTATTCAATGTACCGGTAAAGAAATTGATGATAGCTTCCATATGTTCTCCTTTCCGGACGCCCCGCGTCCATCCTTTTCTTTCTCCTGAAGAAAAAACAAGTTCCCGATTATGATACCATAAACTTACTTTCAATTCAATTTAAATCGCTACATCGAAATCATAGAATTTTCTCGCGGACATTTGTGCATATTATAGAGACATTTACAAAAACCGGCTCCCCCCGAAAAAAAAAAGATTGACGCGGCCGGGAAAACGTGCTATATTATTTAGGCAATCGGGATGCTAGTGTGGCTCAGTCGGTAGAGCAACTGATTCGTAATCAGTAGGTCGCCGGTTCAAATCCGGCCACTAGCTCCAGAAACCGGTGAAAATCGTAAGATTTTCGCCGGTTTTCTTTTTATTTGTTCGGATTTTCAGGCGGCGAATTTGCCTGACCCACACCGTGACCCACACGGCGAAATGTCCAGAGAGCGGCGGAGAGGATATGCTGGTATCCTCTCCGACGCTCTCTGCTGTTTTTATATGACTTGCGCCATGAAATTGCCCATTTTTTCGGCTGCGCTTTCCTGCATCTGCCGTGTGACGTGGGTGTAGGTGCGGAGTGTGAATCCTGCGTCAAAGTGGCCGAGCATACTGGATACCGTTTTTACGTCCACGCCGTTCTGGAGCGCCAAGGTTTTGCGAATGTGTGTCGTAAGTCATGAAATCTCAGGTGTTCCAGTCCGGCGTCTTTCAGAATTTTCTTGTGGATGTTGACCACCGAGTCCGGGTGGTACATCTCGCCCGTTTTTGGTGGATGGGAACATCCACGGATTGCTCGGGTGCTTCTGATGCTCCGCGATTAGCAGATCGACGGCATCCTGCGGGATCGAGATTTTGCGGATCGAGTTTTCTGTTTTCGGACGAGTGATGTCGGTTCGCCTGCGCTGTTGCGTCCGGCCTGCTTGCTGACAGAGATGGTCTTATTTTCGATGTCCAGATCCGACCATTGGAGTGTGACCAACTCGCCCTTGCGCAGAGCGCTGATGAGCTCCAGATAGAACATGGGCAGGACGCCGCGCTGCTCTGCTGCGGTTAGGTAAGACTTGATTTGTTCTGGCGGCAGGATCTTCATTTCGTGCTTCGGAATTTTGGGCGGTACGCAGTCGTCCGCTGGATTTCTGACAATCAGGCGTTCTTTCACTGCTCGGTCGAGTGCGTTGTGCAGCATCGTGTGGAATGCCGCGAATCGTGGAATCACTCAGCCCCGGCTGCTTCCCCTTCTGCGCTTCGCGAAGCCGACCATGCTCCCGTAGGTCCTTGTACAACCCTTGCAAATCGCGTCCGGTCAGCTTTTTGAGGGGAATATCGCCAATACGCGGCGCGATGTGCAATTCGATGCCGCGCCGGTAATTCTCTGCGGTCGAAAATCGCAGATGCGGCTTTGCATATAATTCGTACGATGTTTGCAGCCATGTGCCGAGCGTGTACTCGTCTGCTCTTCCGTACATCGACGCTTTTCCGCTTCCGCGACCGCTTTTGCCAGCTTCTTTACTTTTACCTCTGCCTGTGTCTTGCCGAGGACGTTCTTGATCAGCCGTTTCCCTCGTCTTTTCATCGTATCCGGCAGTGTAGCGCCCCCTTCCCAGCGCCCGTCCTTTCGTTTTCGGATGTTCCCTTCCCCATTTGCCCGTTTCTTTGCCATGTCTGTGCCTCCTTCGTTTTTGGTAGCACAAACAACTACCACAGAAGTGGCACAAAGTCTACTGATTTTTCGGAAGATCGGAATATTTTTTTAGCGAGATTTGTACGCGGCAAAAATCCTATTCTTTGTTTGGTACAAAATAAGCATAGCACCCGAAGCGGATAGGAAGCCTCGGAGGCTATGCTTATTTTTGTTATAATGGGAGGGCAATGGATGGACGGTTTCTTTGGTGAGCTAAGCGTTCGAGCTGTAAACAGTCCTCCGCCCTCTTGTTATAAAGATTCGATTGAGCAGGTTGCTCCGGCTATGCCGTGTGCGTGTCACGAACCAAATTGAATCGTAATAAGCCGGTGCGGAAGCATTGCAATATTTTATCAGGAAAGAAGGAATGCCCATGCTCAGTATCGGGATCGATGTGTCCAAAGGAAAAAGTACAGTGTGCGGAATGAAGCCGGGAGGAGAGATCGTGTACGCTCCGTTTGAAGTTCAGCACACAAGAGAAGGAATGTTGGAGCTCGTATCACTGCTGCGCAGCAGCGGCGAAGAGGTTCGTGCCGTTTTGGAAAGCACCGGCAGCTACCATTGCCCGGTGGTGGCTGCTTTGTTGGAGAACGGAATATTCGTCTCCGTCGTCAATTCGCTGCGGATGAAGCGGTTTTGCTCACAAAGTATCCGCAAGGTGAAGACCGATCGGATCGACGCTATGCAGATCGCTTTGTACGGCCTGGCCTATTGGCAAGAGCTTCAACCGACCAGACTGCCGGAGGATACATATCGGGAGCTTCAACTCCTGGCGCGGCAGTATTACCAGATGACCTCCATGCTGATCAAGGCAAAGGTCGATTTTAACGCCATCTGTGACCAGGTTTTGCCCGGTATGCAGGGAGCTCATGAGCGACCATGCCGGACGGCACAAGCTTTCGGACTTTGTCCTGCGCTATCATCACACCACTCTCACATCCTCGAAATGGGAGAAACGCGCTTTCGGAAGCGATTATTGCAAATGGCGGAAAAAAAGGGATACCGCAATTGCGAACGTATGGCAGCACTCATCTTTGCCACAGCTCAAAACGGTATCCCTGTGCTTCCCCAATGCACCATCCACGCAGATCGTCATTACGGAAGCGATACGAGTCCTCCACACAGTGGAGGCGTCCCGTGACGCTATTTTTAACACAGATGCAAGCTCTCGCCAAGACTCTGCCGGAATATTCTCTCGTGCGCGAAATGCCCCTGCATCGGGGATACGCTGGCTCCGCGCCTGATTGCGGAGATCGGAGATGTCCGACGCTTTCACAGCAAGCGGGCTCTCATCGCATACGCCGGCATCGATGCGCCGCCGTACCAGTCCGGCAAATTCTGCGCGAATAACCGGCATATCTCCAAGCGGGGAAATCGCTATCTGCGTAAGACCGGGTACGAAAGTCATGCAGAGCTATGTGATGCACAAACCGGCAAACGATCCGATTTTTTATGTTCATTGAAAAAACGCGGTGAAGGGAAAAGCGGTAAACTCGCTATGGTGGCGCCTGAATAAGTTCCTCCGAGTCTATTATGGCAAGGTCACAGAGCTCTACCGCAGCTTGCCGGCAATAGAATGAGCTGATATCTCCAATGCTTTATTTGAGGCGGCCAAGCGTTCCGTTTTGCCGCCTCTGCTTTGCTATACTCTTTTTCTGCCTATAACTTTTCTTTGAATTAGGGCTTGACTTTTTAGCAGGTTTACAGCGGCGCAGTTTTTGCGCCAACTCCGGGTCGGATAACAATTTGTATATTCACCCTGCGGCATCATAGAGCGACAGGTCAACAAAATCGCCATGCTGGAACAGAAAAAGCAGCACTACGAAGAAATTCTCCGCCGGGAGCTTGACGGCCTCGACAATGAATTTGAAACGCTGCGGCTTCTGTCGCAGGACAGGAACTGTTCGTGCGTGCAAATGGCCTACGATTTTGGAAAGCGGCTTGACATGGATTTTTGATGGATATACGGCAGCCCCGGCTCGGAATACTCTGGTAGCCGGGCATCTGTTTCGTCTCATAGAATGGGAATGTAATTATAAGAGTTATAGATTGGTGCAGTTGCCAGTCTTGTCAGTTTTTATGCCTGCATCTCATTGCTGTCGGCATAGCAGCTCTCGTCCGTCTGCGCGGCCAGAAAATCATAAATTTCGGAGAAGGCCGTCCGGCCATAGAAATCGTCCGCGTTGATGACGGCGAACGGGCCGTTTACCACGCCCTTGCAGCAGGCCAGCGCAAGGCCGGTGCCCCACGGCTTAGCGCGTCCGGCCGGGACGGCAATGCCCTCCGGCAGACGCTCCAGCTCCTGAAAGACATAGGAGACATGGAAATACCGTTCCATGCGGTCGCCGATGCACGCACGGAATTCTCCTTCCATCTCGCGCTTGATGATGAACACCACATCGCGGAAACCGGCGCGCCATGCGTCAAACAGGGAAAAAATCAATGATGATGTGCCCCTCCGGATCGACCGGCTCCGATCTGCTTGAGGCCGCCGAAGCGGCTGCCCATGCCTTCGGCCATAATCACGAGTGACGGGTTTTGTCTGCCCAATTTATTACCTCACAATACAAAGCAAAGCTTCATCTGGCAAGGATTCCGGTTGCCTCGTAAAACTGCTGCTGGGATAGAAGCTGCGCTTTTAATTGGGACTGAAAGCGATTTTGCGGGATAAACGCAGCAATTTCATCCGGCTGAATGTCCCAACGGAGCACATATCGTGCAGCTGCGTTGGACGCAGTGCGCCCGACGATCTGAAAACGCTGTTGAAAAAATGAAATATTGGAGTATACTCCAACCAGAGGCAGCAGCGTTTCGTCCAGCAGCCACGAATGGCAGCTGAAAAACCGGAACGCATACGCCGGGAAGTGTTTTGGAAAAAATGCGCGTGCCCGCGCGAACGAGGTGTCGCACGCCGCAGGATCGAGCGAACCGCCGCGGCAGATGTGCACAGACACCAGCGGCTCGCCCGGCTCGATGCCGAAAGACGGCGCGGAAAAGTCCGCCGGCTCCATGCAGAATTGAAGTCGTCCGAGCTGGAACAGCCGCAGCGTCAGATGATTCGTCAGCCATGCGCTTTCGGCAAGGCCGATCTTGCCGCTATAGCTCCAATATTCGGAGGCCCAGCGGCCGATATCGTCGATCGTATGATAAAATACCTCGTCCGGAAGCTGGTGCCTTTGATAATCGTTCAGCAGCTTCTGACTCCAAAGGAGCGCTGCGAGCAGATCCGTCTTGGGATCGCCGCTCCAACGGAGCGTGTCTGCCCTGTAAATTTCGGCGGCCTGAGAAGTGCCGGAAGCAGCGCTTCCTCAAAGTCCTTTTGATAGAGGCGCCCAGACCCTGACGGGTATATTCCTGCCGCGCAAAAGGAAATCGCCTGTTCGATGTTGTTCATTTTGTACCCAACCTGTAGAGATTTCTCAGGAAGCGCTTTGCGACCGGGTTTTCCTGCCGCAGATCCAACTGGCAGATCACATAGTGCTTGCCCTCGTATAGCTTTTCTGCCGCAGCCAGTACTGGCCCCCAATTTCCCTGTTCGTCCATATTGTTGGACAAAAGAATGGGTGTGAAGCCTTCGACGGTAAACGTCGTGTCCAGCAGCGGCGTGATGCAGTCCTCCTTGGCGTCATACCAGTAGGAGAAGTCCTGCTCCTTGAATTCGTCGACAGCCGGGTAGCTCGGTCTTGCGGGAGACGAAGTGCAGCGGAAGCATGCCCGCAGGGCTTGACCGTCACGGTCTCACCCGCAACGGTATGCAAACCCGGTTCCAGCTTCAGAATGACAACATTGTCGTTCGGTACGACAGTCACGTCCTGAAATACGGTCAGCTTCTGCTCTGCGTAATTGACAACGTCCCCGTTCCCGTCCAGCAGGACGGCGCGGAGCGTCAGCGTTTCGCGGTCTTGCGCGGTCTCTGCCGGGAATTCGGCGCTGGCGACGTGACCGCGCGGCGGCGTCCGCGTGCGCGGGGACGCGCCCGGTCTGAATCAGCTTGTTTTGTTCGTTGTAAAGCTCAAAGGCAAGCGTATACGCGCCGGATTTCGCGGTATCATTGCACAGGAACGCTTCGATCTGAATCGTTTCGCCCGCCGTATAGGCAAAGCGGTCGGTGCGTAGCGACACCAGCAGGGGCGCGAGTGCATCTCGGTAGGCAAAATACGCCTGCTTCGGGATGCGCTTGCAGTCCATGATGGACTTCATCCAGCCGCTGGGCCATGCGTCGATGAACAGATGAATGGCGTTCGAGACCATGCGGTCGTCGCGGCGGAATGCCTCGGTCATCATGCGCGTGGCAAAGGCCTGATACCGCTGGCTGCGGCTGATCCAGCCCTGCATATCCTCCTGCGCGTCATAGAAAAAGCCGCTGAAGCTCTTTGTCTGGCTGCGGACGATATGGCCGGGGTCAAACGGCTCGCGCAGCCATTCGCGCGGGTAGCACTCCTCCATGACCTCCGCCGAGTCCAGCCCCTCTGCGCCGTATTCACCGCAGCCATAGTACCAGCCGGGCTTGACAGGCAGCCAATAGCCCCGGTGCAGACGGCCAATGTCAATACCGTGGCCGTTATACCACATGGGGTAGCAGTGGTTATCCGGTATCCCGTCTGTGGGCGGGTCATAATCGCCGTCCACGTGCTTGATGACCTGATCGGGGTTCGAGAGCTTCACAACAAGGTCACAGCAGGTGAAGAAGTTTTCCAGTTCCGGACGGATCAGATGTCGGTGCGGCTCGTTATTGGCGTTCGGAAACGGCTCGTTGATATAACTGACGACGACATTGCACGGATGCTTACGCACCATGCGCGCCAGTTCCTCCGCCTGCCGGATGCCCTCCGGGACGCGAAAGCGGCGCATGACGCCGAACAGCGGAAGATCCGTCTGCGTCATAAGACCGAGCTTGTCGCAGTATTCGTAGACCTCATCCTGCACCGGCCGCTGCGTCAGACGCAGAAAATTCATGTTGCAGAGTTTGGCCAGCAGAATATCGTCGATCAACTGCGGAAGATCGCCGCGCAGCACGTCCTGCTGCTCAAAGCCCATCGTATTGGCCCCGCGCAGACGGATGGAGCGGCCATTGAGATAGAACATCCCCTTGCGCTGCGGACTTTCTGTGTCCTGCGTAAAGCTGCGCATACCGAACTGCCGTGCAAGGCGGTCGATGCACGTCCCGTTTACAAGAACGGCTGCATGGAGCTGGTACAAATACGGGGTTTCCAGATCCCACAGCTTTGCGTCCGGCAGGTCAAATTTGAGTTTGTACAGATTCTTTCCGTGCTTGAGCGGCATGGGAATGCCCTTTCCAAGCTCGGGACTTGACGGCGGCCTCCGTCAGGCTGTCGCCCATGCCGACAAAGCGCGTCGTCTCCGGCGTAAAGCGGTGGTCTTCAAAGACCGTCTCGGGGAAGTTCTGCCCGTAGAGTGAAAGCGAAAGCTCGACCGGGAGGGTATCATATCTGTCGTTCTGAATTTCCAGCCATGCTTCTGCCTTCCCGTCCAGCGGACGGATATAGAGGTCGCTGATATGGACGGAATTTCGGATCTCCACATAGACGCGGTTGTAAATGCCCGTCCCGGAGGGGCAGTGGTGCCAGCCGTCCAGCGGACCGTCCCAGCCGAGACCGGTGGCGGCATAAAGCTTGTCGCCTTCTGTTTCTTCGCTGCCGCCGGGATCGTTTCCCATATAAATATGGTCATTATACAATTCAACTTTCAACCGGTTTGTGCCGTCTTTGACGATGCCTGTAATCTCAAACTCGAATGGAGAGAAGAAGCCTTCATGCTCTCCGACAAATGTGTCATTGACGGTAACGACTGCACGGTAGTCCGCGCCGTCAAAATGGATATAGACTGACTGGCCCGCCAAAAGCGCAGGCAGCTCAAACGTGGTTTCATATGTCTTTTTGCACGCGCCGATAGGCCCGCCGTATTCCGGGATCGTGACCGGTTGACCATCGCGCAGAAACGACGTGAGATCCATGCGCCGGCGCAGGCTTTCAAACGCAGGCGCGTGATTTTCCAGAAACGGGCGGTATGCTTCCCGCATGACAGCAAGCTTGGTTTTCAGTTCTTCCGTTGTAGACAGATGCGGCTTGACTGCGATGGGCTGTGCATCTGCCTGTTCCAGACGGCAGATAACGGTTTCATGCGGAATTGGCGTGACCGGCTCCAGAAGCGCAGCGTTCCCGCCGATGCCGTTTGCCGCGATTTGTGCGAATTGATCCATATATGTTCTCCTTTTCGCTGCTTTTTCGTATCGTAACACAGCGCATATAGGGAGGCAATCTGCGAAAATGACACTTTGACCCGCAAAAATGTCATATTCGCCACCTATGAATTTTTGACCCGCATTCTTTTAGAATGCGATACAGAGGATACTGGACCGATGGACGGATGTGAGGCAGCTTATGTTTGAAGCATTTTTTACGGATCCCTGTATGCGATACCGCACAGAGGTGATCAACGGCATTGACTTTTACGGGTTGGGATTCAGCATGGTACGCGGCGAATGTGTGGCGGAAGGAACGCTGCGCTGGATGCAGAAAGGCGAAGCTGCGGCCGTGCTCATCACAAATACGAGCCTGCCGGATATGTCTGGGTTTGAACTTGCCAGACATGTCCGCAGACAGTTTCCGTGCCTCCGCGTGATTTTTTTGACTGACACGCCGAACCTTGCGGAAGCGCAGCAAGCCGTCCGGTGCGGTGCATATGACTATTTGCCGAAGTCTGACGGGATCGACGCGCTGCGCAGCGCGATGATCCGCGTTTCAGAGGAACTGCACACGGAAAGTCGGGAAGAAGCATATCTGCGCGGCCAGCAAAACTGGGATGAGTGCATTTCGAGACTTCTGAAGCTGCTTCTGGCACTGAAGCCGGGCATCGACGAGGATCACTGGCAAATGTATTCCAAAGTCAAGCCGCTGCTGAGCGATGCTCCGCTGCGCATGGAGGCTCTGCTGGTGCGCTCTTTGATGGAGGAACTGCGCGCAGAAATTTGCCGCAGGGATGAGGCACTGGCCGCGCAACTCCGAAGTAACATGATGGCTGCGCCGCTGGGCATACTGACCTCCGCGCAGGGAACGGCGGCGTACATGGACGCCATCTGGGCGCTGCTTTCCGAAAAGGGCTATATCACGCAGGAGGACGCGCTGAAAAGCGATCCCATCGGGCGCGCCTGCGTCTATATGCAGTCGCACCTCTCGGAAAAACTGACTGTGCAGGAGCTGGCTGAGTATGTCCACATCAGCCCGCGGCATTTTATCCGGAAATTCCAGACAGAGATGAACGAGAAATTTACGGATTATCTGGCCCACATCCGTGTTCAGGCGGCAATTCAAATGCTGGAGGCTGGTCGGGGATGTCAAATCCATTCCGGAGGCGGTCGGATATAGAGACGAAAAAAGCTTTTATTCCGTGTTCCGGAGGTTCGCGGGCTGTTCCATGCGCGAATACCAGCAGAAACTGAACTTGAGCCAGCGAAAGGAGAAGCAACCATGATAAAGCTATGGAACCAAACCATGCCGCACCGCTGCCCGGCGGATGCGTTTGAGTCGTATCTCACTCCGTATTTCTGCGACGGCGCCAAAACAGCCATTGTGGTGTGCGCGGGCGGCGCATACAGCGAGCGCGCGTAACGTATGAGGGCGATGACGTGGCCGTGTGGCTGAATACGATCGGCATAACGGCCTTTGTACTGGAATACCGCGTTGCGCCAAGCAAAGCCCCGGCGCAGCCGTCTGACGCGCAGCGGGCGATGCGCCTTGTCCGAAAGCTGTGCGCCGAGCGTGGAATTGAACGTGTGGGCATTATGGGCTTTTCCGCAGGCGGACATCTGGCGGCAACGCTGTCCGTGCGCTATGACTACCCGCTTTATCCGCCGCAGGATGCAGTTGACGCGTTTTCCGCGCGGCCGGATTTTACCGTGCTCTGCTACAGCGTGATTGACATGGGCGAGTATCATCACGAGTGGAGCCGCAGGCTTCTGCTTGGCGATGCGCCAAGCGATGCAGAGATTGCGTTTTACTCGCCGCAGCTCCACGTGACGGCCGACACGCCGCCCGCATTTCTCTGGCACACGGCGCAGGACGCAACCGTTCCGGCGATCAACTCGATGCTTTATGCCGCTGCACTGCAAAAAATGCGGCGTGCCGTATGAGCTGCATATCTTCCCTTATGGGCAGCACGGCAAGGCATTGGCGCTGGATGACGCTTCTGTTGGACAATGGCGAACGCTGTTCCAAAACTGGCTCGATTAATACTAAAATATGTAATTTTACCGCACATGGAAGCCCATGTGCGGTTTGCATAATCTTTTCAGACAAAAATTGTACGTTTCGCTGATTTTTCTAAAAAATGTAAATTAGATGTAAAATTGACCAACTTGTAGCAGAAATACTTTTTTTGAATTTAGAGGTAATGCACAGGGGAAATCGTCGCAAATCCCTGCGTTTTGTCGTAATTACGACTTGGAAATGAAAACGTGAACCCGTACAATGGAGAAAACAAAAGCGGAGGAACCCATGCGAACCATGACAAAGGAAAGAAAAAAGGAAGGGCCGCGCCTTGGCCACAAAGGCCGGGCAGATGCAAAAGCCAGCCGTCAGCTGCTGCTGCTCTGTATCCCGGCGATCATCGCTTATATCCTGTTCAACTATATACCGATGGGAGCCGCAGTCATCATTCCGTTCAAGAATTATAAATTCTCCAAGGGCATCCTCGGCAGCGACTGGTGCGGTCTGGCCAACTTCAAGTGGATCATCCAGTCTGTCGCGCTTGACCGTGCGCTGCGCAACACGGTGCTCTATGGTCTTCTGTTCATGGTGCTCAGTCCGGTCACGAACGTGATCATCGCGCTTCTGCTGTTTGAGATCACAAGCAGGCGCCGGCTGAAAACCTCCACCAGACCATCATCACCTTCCCGAACTTCATGTCCATGGTTATCGTCGGCTACATCGTCTACGCCATCCTCAGCCCGAGGACCGGTCTTATGAACCAGATCATCCAGTTCTTCGGCGGAGACCCCGTTGACGTGTATATGAACCCGAAATACTGGCCGTTTATCCTGACTGTCGTAAACCTCTGGAAAGGCATCGGCATGGGCTCCATGATGTATTTCGCAGCCCTGATGGGCATTGACACGTCGCTCTATGAAGCGGCGGAGATCGACGGCGCAAGCCGCTTCCAGAAGATGCTGCATATCTCCTGCCGCACCTTGTCCCGCTGATCTGCATTTTCACCATCATGAATGCAGGCAGCCTAATCAGCGGCAACTTCGATTTGTTCTATGTTATCCCGAGAAATACCTCGACGCTGTACGCAACGACGGATATCCTCAACACCCTACGTCTATCGTTCCCTGCAGGAATCCAGCTATGCGATCGGCGCGACGACGGGCCTCATTCAGTCCGTTGTGGGTATGTTCCTTGTTCTGCTGTCCAACTGGATCGTCAAGAAGATCTCCCCGGACAACTCGATGTTTTAAGTGGGAGGGATCATCTTATGAGCACAAAAAGCAAACTCAGCCGAAATCAGACGTTCAACATCATCCTGTATATTTTCTTTTTCCTGATGTGCGCCTGCTTCGTTCTTCCGCTGATCGTCGTCATTTCAGCGTCATTCACCAGCGAACAGGCCCTGACCTCCGGCGGCTTTTCCCTGCTGCCGCGTGATTTTACGCTCGACGCGTACAAGTCGGCATTCTCCAGCGGCACGCGCGTGCTGCGCGCCTACGGCGTGACCATCTTTCAGGCTGTGGTCGGTACGGTCCTCAGCAGTCTGGTCGCGGCGCTGGCGGCGTATCCCCTTTCCCGGAGCAATTTCCGCTTCCGCAGGCCCATCACGGTCTTTATCTTCTTTACCATGCTCTTCAGCGCCGGTATGATTCCGAACTACATTATCTTCGCCAAGTATTATAAGCTGGCGGATTCCATCTGGATCTACATTCTGCCCGGCATCACCGGCGGCGCATGGAATACGATGGTATTCCGGACGTCCTTCAAGGGCCTGCCCGAGACGCTGTTTGAGGCGGCGTATCTGGACGGCGCAAGTGAGCTGCGCATCTTCTTTTCGGTCGTTTTGCCGCTGTCCACGCCCGTTTTTGCGTCCCTTGGCTTTATGGCGCTGGTCGCCCGCTGGAACGACTATACCACGTCCATGATCTACATCCGCAACGAAAGCCTCTATACGCTGCAATACCTGCTCCAGCGCATGATGGATCAGGCGGAATTCATGAAGAATCTTGCGAACAACCCCATGATGTCCGGCAGCGTTTCGCTGGACACGAGTATGCTGCCGAGCGAATCGCTGAAATTCGCCATGTGCGTCATCGCCGCAGGCCCCATGCTGGTCGTGTTCCCGTTCTTCAGAAGTATTTTGCGCAGGGTCTGACGATCGGCGCAGTCAAGGGCTGAGAGAACAGCCTGTTTTATGAATTGTATGCCTGAAAACGAATGGTACCGCGTTTTGAGGCGTTTACAAGAGAAAACGACACCCCATATCACCTAAAATCTAAGGAGGATATCATGAAAAAGAGAACCATTTGCCTGCTCCTGCCATGATCATGGTTCTGAGCATCGTTCTTATGGCCGCAGCAAGACTGCTGAAAGAACTCCCCGCTGCGGACGAAACCCCCCGCCACGACTGAGCCGGCGGAAACCACCGACAACACCGAAACCCTGAAGCTCCCGAAGAGACTGCCGAGCCCGCGCGCTTGAGCAGAAGACCATTCGGCTCATGATCACCGGCGCCGGCAAGCAGGCCAACTCCGGACAAGCGTCTGGGCCGCTTTCAAATGAGCA
>VOFK01004213.1_pt1 | contig 14528 bp, 17 predicted proteins | sample 5384121 | NCBI WGS metagenome assembly VOFK01 (sample SAMN12384730, study PRJNA508395) | human gut metagenome | isolation source: healthy gut J | host: Homo sapiens | reverse complement strand
TTACGTATTGCTTGGAGTGCAATCCGTACTTTTAAAGCAGATTGAATCAGAAAACAGGATTGCCACACCGGAGGAGCAGAAAGTTCTGTCGAAGTTTGTCGGATGGGGCGGACTGTCACAGGCATTTGACGAGAAAACGCAGGCTGGAGCAAAGAGTACAAAGAACTCAAAGAGATGTTATCGGATGAAGAGTATGCTGCAGCTAGGGCAACAGTAAACAATGCCTTTTACACTTCACCGGAGATTGCCATGTGCATGAACTCGGCACTTGTCCAGTTTGGTTTCAGAGGCGGCAATGTATTAGAGCCATCCATGGGTATCGGTAACTTCTTTGGAAGTATGCCGGCACCTATGCAGAGAAGTAATCTGTATGGGGTGGAGCTTGACAGCATTTCAGGAAGAATTGCAAAGCAGCTTTATCAGAATGCCAATATCAGTATCACAGGATTTGAGAATACCACATATCCGGATAACTTCTTTGATGTGGTTGTCGGAAATGTGCCATTTGGTGATTACAAGGTATTTGATCCAAAGTACAACAAATATAACTTCCGTATCCACGATTATTTTCTGGCAAAAGCACTTGACCAGGTAAGACCAGGAGGCATGGTTGCAGTAATCACCACAAAGGGAACACTTGATAAGGCAAATCCTACTATCCGAAAGTATCTGGCTGAAAGGGCAGAGCTTGTGGGAGCAGTAAGACTTCCGAATACAGCATTTAAAGATAATGCAGGAACTGAAGTGACAGCAGATATCCTGTTTTTGCAGAAGAGGGAGAGAAAGATTGATATTGAGCCTGACTGGGTGCACCTTGGTGTAACTGAGAATGGCATTGCAGTCAACTCTTATTTTGCAGAGCATCCGGAGATGATGCTTGGATCTATGGAATATGATACAAGGATTTATGGACAGGACAGCAGATATACAGTCTGTGTGAATAATGATGAGAACTTCAATATGTACGAGGCTCTCAATAAGGCAATCGGAAATATCAAAGCCCAGATGACAGATTTTGAGAGAGTGGCAGATGAGGCGGAGCAGACGGAGGAAGTTATCCCGGCTGATCCGGATGTGAGAAACTACACTTACACATTTTATGAAGGAAAACTCTATTACAGGGAAAATTCCGAGATGGTAAGAAAAGAAGTATCACAGACTGCCGAGGAGCGAATCCGAAGCCTTGATGAAATCAGACAGATAACAAGAGAGCTGATTGATATCCAGATGGATGGCTGCAGCGAGGAGGAGCTTTCTGATAAGCAGAGACTTCTTAATGTAAAATATGATGCCTTCGTAAAGCAGTATGGAGCCATTACTTCAAAAAGCAAACAGAATAGCATTCAGGGATGACAGCGATTATCCACTTCTTTGCAGTCTTGAGGAAGTAAACGAAGATGGGGAGGTGAAAAAAGCGGATATGTTTTATAAGCAGACGATTAAGGCAAAGACTGTCATAGACAGGGTTGAGACCGCTGTGGAAGCATTAAATGTATCCGTCAATGAATTTGGATATGTAAACCTTGCCTATATGCTTTCTATCTATGAGCCGGATATTACAAATGCAAAGGAAGAACTTGCTGAAAAGTCCGGGCAGACAGCTGATGAGATAACATTTAGTGATGATGCATTAGCAGAGCTTAGAAGGGCAGTCCTTGTGGAAGAGCTGGACGGACTGATTTTCCTTAATCCCGACCGCTAAACGAGAATAATCCGGACATCGGCTGGGAGACAGCAGACGAGTATCTTTCCGGAAATGTGAGAGACAAGCTTCGTGTAGCAAAAGCTATGGCGGCTGATACAGACAATCCACAGGCAGAAAGATTTGTAGGAAATGTGGCGGCACTTGAAAAGGTGCAGCCGGAATGGATTGAAGCTTCAGATATTGATGTAAAGATTGGCACAACATGGATTGAACCGCTTGATTATGAGCAGTTTATCTATGAGCTTCTCAATACACCAAGAAGGGCAAGGGCAGTCAGAAGCCAGTTTTACAATACAGGCATTCAGGTACACTTAAATAAGATGAGCATGGAATGGTTCATCGAGAATAAGAGCATGGATAAGCATTCAGTGGCAGCTACTAAGACTTATGGTACAAGCCGCATGGATGCTTATTCTATTTTTGAGGATACGCTGAACCTTAAAACTGTAACAGTAAGGGACAGGATTGATGACGGTGATGGCAAATATCATTACGAAGTCAATAAGAATGAGACAATGCTTGCAAGGGAAAAGCAGAACATGATCAAGGAGAAGTTCAAGGAATGGCTGTTTGCAGAGCCGGAGCGAAGACAGAAATATGTGGAGTATTACAACGAGACATTCAATAACATCCGTCTGCGTGAGTATGACGGAAGCCATCTGCAGTTTCCGGGAATGAATCCGGCGATTGAGCTAAAGCCACACCAGAAGAATGCGGTAGCAAGAATCCTTCTTGGAGGGAATACCCTGCTGGCACACTGTGTCGGTGCCGGAAAGTCCTTTGAGATGATGGCTGCCTGCATGGAGCAGAAGAGACTCGGACTTGCCAATAAGACGATCATGGTTGTTCCAAAGCCACTTATCGGTCAGACGGCATCAGAGTTTTTAAGGCTTTATCCGTCAGCAAATATCCTGGTTGCCACAGAGCGTGATTTTGGAAAAAGAGCCGCAGAAAGCAGTTCGTATCAAGGATTGCGACAGGTGACTATGACTGCATTATCATGTCACACTCGCAGTTTGAAAAAATCCCGATCTCAGCAGAGAGAAAGGAAAAGAATGCTCAATGAGCAGATTGATGAAATCAGCTATGCGATTGATGAGATGAAGGAGCGTAACGGAGAGCGATGGACTGTAAAACAGATGGAAAGCCAGAAGAAAAAGCTGGAGGAGCAGCTTAAATCACTATCTGATGAAAGCAGAAAGGATGACCTTATTACCTTTGAGGAGCTGGGGGTAGATTCTATCATGGTAGACGAAGCACATAATTTTAAGAACCTTGCGATTTTTTCCAAGATGAACAATGTGTCAGGTATCAGCAGCAGTGGAGCAAAGAAGTCAACGGATATGCAGCTTAAATGCCAGTACCTATCAGAGATAAATGATGGCAGGGGCATTGTGTTTGCTACAGGTACGCCTATATCCAATACCATGTGTGAGATGTATGTCATGCAGCTTTACTTACAGAAAGCGGCACTTGAAGAGATGGGGATTTATCACTTTGATTCCTGGGCAGCGAACTTTGGTGAAGTGACAACAGCACTGGAGCTTACTGTAGAGGGAAGCGGATTTCGTTTTAAGACGAGATTCAATAAGTTTACGAATCTGCCGGAGCTTATGAATATTTTCAGGGAGGTAGCTGATGTGCAGACCGCGGACATGCTTGACCTTGATGTGCCTGCACTTCGTGGAGGCAAGCCTATTATTGTGGAGTCGGAGCCTGACTGGTATGTGAAGCAGGTCATGGAGGACTTTGTTGTGAGGGCAGAGCGTATCAGAGGCGGTGGAGTTGATCCAAGTGTGGACAACTTCCTAAAGATTACCCATGAGGCAAGACTATTAGGAACAGATGCCAGACTGATTGATAAGGATGCACCGAACAATCCGGACGGAAAACTCAATAAGGTAGCAGAAAATGTGTGGAAAGAATATGAGAAAGGAAATGCCAACGGTCATATAGGCTGCCAGCTTATTTTTTTTCGGATATCGGCACACCGGGACCGGATAAGGACTTTTACCATCTACGATTATCTGAAAGAAACACTGATCCAGTATGGTATTCCGGCAGATGAGATAGCATTTATTCATGATGCCAAAACGGATGCACAGAGGGATGCACTTTTTAAGGAAATGAGGACAGGTAAAAAGAAAGTTCTTATCGGTTCAACGGACAAGTGTGGAACAGGTGTCAATGTGCAGACACACCTTGTTGCAATGCATCATGTGGACTGTCCTTGGAAGCCAAGCTCCATTGAACAGAGGGAAGGACGAGGCATCAGACAGGGCAATGAAAATGAAGAGGTGGCAATCTACAGATATGTCACCAAAGGAACATTTGATGCATACAACTGGTCGCTTGTTGAGAATAAGCAGCGTTTTATCAGTCAGGTAATGACAAGCAAGGCGGCAAGCCGAAGCTGCGAGGATATCGATGAGGCTACACTTTCCTATGCAGAGATTAAAGCGGTTGCTACAGGCAATCCTTTAATCAAGGAAAAGATGGAGATTGACAATGATGTCCAGAGATTAAAGCTCTTGAAGGCATCCTATGACAATCAGAGATATGGCTTGCAGGATAACTTTATGATTAAGTACCCGAAGCTCATTAAGACAGCAAACGAAAAGCTTGCCAATGTAAGAGAAGATGTAAAGGCAATGGATAAGGAGCTGATTGATAATCCGGAATTTTCCATTACCATAGGCAAAGCAACCTACACAGAGCGTGTGGATGGTGGAACGATGATGCTTGAAGCAATCAGCAAGTGTAAGACCGGAGAGACAACTGCAATCGGTAAGTTCCATGGATTTGAGCTGCTTGTGGAAAAGAACTTCCTTGGCATCAATTATATGGTGCTTCGTGGAAAGACAGAGTATAAAGCAGAGCTTTCCACAAGTCCGGTCGGCAGCATGGTGAAGCTTGAAAATCTGTTCAACGGGCTGCATGAAAATGTGGACTTTCTGGAGAAGAAGATTGAGCAGTACCAGAATGACCTTGAAGCATCAAAGACTGAGTATGATAAGCCATTTGCGTACAGTGAGGAACTGAATGAAAAGCTGGCTAGGCAGTGTGAACTGAATGCCCAGCTTGACCTTGAGAACGCAAAGGCTGTGGATGCAGACCTGAGCGGACCGGAGAAAGAAAGAGAAACAGATGACAGGATGGAATCTGCAGCAATTGTTGCAGAGGATAAAGGTGCTTATCCAGCCGACAGAGAGGGCAGAACACGATAGGAGAGTGAATAATATGAGCATAAGAAAAGTGGTCGTGGGACTACTGATTGCAGCAGGGATTGCCATTATGGCAGTCCCTTTTTTCTGGCGGGACAACCGGAGAAAAACAGACAGAACAGCTCATAAGTGAATTTGAGCAGACATTGGAGGATGATTACGATGAAGAAACAGATGTGGAGGAAGAGCAAACCTCCATTAGTGAAGAGGATGAAGCCATTCTTAAAGAAGGCGGTGTTATCGGCATCATTGAGATACCGGGCTTAGATATCAGGTATCCGGTAATGGAAGGAACCACAAGTAAAGTGCTTAATGCCGGGATTGATCATATAGAAGAGACTGCAGGAATCGGAGAAAGTGGCAACTGTGTATTGTGCGGTCATAATGGCAGCAGATATGGCACATTTTTTACACCACTAAGTCAGATATCCATAGGTGATGAAATAATGATAACCGACAAAAAATGGGTTGAAGCATATCTATGAGGTAACAGAGACAGAGGTAGTAAATCCGTATGCTAACAGCATCAAGACACAGGGAGATGAAAAAGAATTAACTCTTTTTACCTGTTCCCGGAAAGGAACCATGCGTTTTGTGGTCAGGTGCATTTATAAGGAGGCGGTGCTGGATGAATAAGAGATACCGGTTAGGTGAGATAGAAGAGGCAGTATCAGAAATGGAAGAGCTAATCGGGCTTGAGGATGATATTGCTGAGATTGATGATGACTTTCAGATAGTCGTAAGCGGCTGGTCTGTGTATGTCGAAAGCCTGAATCTGACACTCAGACAGGGAATAGCCTGTGTATGGGATGCAGAGGAAGGATTATTTATGCCTGATTTTGATGTGACCATCGTGTATGAGGGGAATATTGAAACACAGGAGTGGCTCTACTACGAGCAGGACGGAATGGTCGTTACACTTGGCAACTGGTTAAATGGCAGATTGTCTTGTGAACAGATAGAACAGCTTTGGTGTGAGCTTATCATACCGGAGCAAAACAAAGAACAAAAAGAAAGCGAGGAATAGCATATGAAGTATTCAATTAAGGTAAACAAAGTAAGGGCAAAAGAGGGCAGCAACATCAAAGGATTTGCAACAGTGGTATTCGGTGATTCATTTAAGATCACCAATATTGCAATCCTTGCGAATAAGGACAAGGGAGAGCTTTTTGTATCAATGCCTAGATACCGCTCCAATGAGCGTGATGAAAGCAATGGTGTGATTTATAAGGATGTGTGCAATCCTATCACAGCAGAGTTTCGTGAGGAACTCTATACCAATATCCTTGATGCCTATGCAAGAATCAAGGAACCGGAGAAAGAGGAGACACAGAAGCAGGACAGAACACAGGGAACCAAAGGTTCCTTTGAAATGCCAGAGTTTTCAGTAACTGTGACACCTTATGAGAGGGAAGGCAGTAACATCAAGGGACTTGCACGCATTTATTTTGAAAACAGTTTCATCGTAAATAACATCAATATCGTGCAGGGCAAAGAGAAAATCTTTGTATCAATGCCTTCTTATAAGACAAAGCAGGTGGATGAGCAGGGCAAGCCAATCTATCAGGATGTCTGCTATCCGGTCACAACAAGGATTTCAGGGAAAAAACTCTATAATGAGATTATCTCGGAATATGAGAAAGCAAAGGATAAGAGCAATGAAAAAGCTAGGGAGAGTGCTGAGAAACATCATGGCAATCCCGATAAAGAGAAGGACAAAGAGGCAACACCCTTTCGATAATTAGCAATCGGAGAACAGGGGCGGCCAAGGCTGCCCCATTTACAGAATGGAGGAAACAGAATGGATATGGAAGCAGGAAAAACACTTACCAATGAGGAGGTCATAAGGGAACTTCTCGAATTATTAAAGAAAAATGCCATGAAAGAGCAGGCAAATGATGTATTTGAGATATGCAGCTATGTGGATGGACTGGAGAAAAAGATTGATTCCATGACGGAAGAACTAACCAATATGCAGAACCAGATCAAAGAAATGCAGGAAGATACACTTGTCAATAATGCTAAAAAGGCATTGTCGGAAGCACAGGAGCGACTTAATACCAGACGTGAGCAGATAAAGTCGCAGGTATTGGAAGTGAAAGCACAGGTCAAATCTACAGCAAAGAGCATAGTTGATGAAGGAAAGGCAAAGGGAAGAACTGCATTATACAGGGTGTCGGAGTTCTTAGGAATTAAGAAAAGGCTTCTTGATATCCGGGAAAATGTAAGGGGCGCAATTAAGACCACGGATAAGGATATAGCAAAGACAGCACTTCTTGCAAAAGAATTTCGTGAAGCCGGGCAGACAGCAGCTAATGCATTCCGTACTTTTTGCTGACAAACCGGAGGTAGATTATTCTCAGAAAGAGCAGAAACATCCAATTACAAAGGCAGTACTTGCTCCGATGAAAGCAGTGAAAAAGATGCTTGTATCAATGATTGATTGCGGCATTGCCCACTGCACGGGCTGATCAAGTCCGGGTCTCGTCACCCTTTTCCTCCGTCAATCTGCAGAAGTTCTTTTTCTCCATCCCCACGGTTGTCCGCGGTGACCGTGGCACAGATTTACTTCCGCTCCGCTGGTCACATCCGGATCATCGCCGCCATCCTGACCACAGCGCAGGGAAACCTGAGATTCCCCCGCGCACGATATCCGTCACTTCCGCGGTGTATGGAATTCCTTTTGGGGTCTCAATCGTTATACAGTTTTTTTATTTTTCCCGTCAGAAGCATATATGCCGCAGCCTTTGCAGCTGCGGCAGCCGTTTGATTTGTAAATCCGTACCTCACACCAGATACGCCTCCTTCTTTCCTTTATACCGGCCGGATCTGATATAACAGTGCGTTTACGATTGCTGCCGCTACATTGCTGCCGCCTTTTCTACCGCGGTTGACAATATGCGGCACATCTGTTTTTAAAATCAGTTCTTTTTGCCGCCTCTACATTTACAAATCCACCGGAACTCAATAATAAATGCAGGACGCCAATCACTTTTCTGCATCAGTTCATAGAGTGAAATCAATGCCGTCGGCGCATTTCCCCACGGCAAAAATTACAGGTTTGTCAATATGTGCTGCATGTTCCATGCTGACCGTCGCACGTGTCACCTGCCGTGTCTTTGCCTCCCGCGCCACATCCTCGTCCGCCATAAAACAGTGCACCGTTCCTCCGAATTCCGCTAACCGTTTTTGTTGATGCCTGCAAGCCGCCATATTGGTATCCGTGACAATGTCAGCGCCACCTGCAATCAGTTCTTTGGCAATCTGCACGGCATGGGGAGAATACGTCATCGTCTTTGCATAATCAAAATCCGCACTTGTATGGATCACGCGCTTTGTCACCGGCTCCTGCTCCGGTGGAAGCACGATACCACGCTCCTTTAGTTCTTCCCCATGATGGCAAAACTTCGTTTTCAATCTCCCGGAAGAACATATTCAATGTTTTCCATAACGTTTTTCTTCCCCTTTCTTCTTTATATCCAGCAATGCCTCAATCAGTTGTACATTTTCCGGATGACCTTTTACGGCAATTCTGTAAAGTCCTGTCCCAGTCCTGTATAGTTTGCGCAGTTTCGGATCAGAATTCCTCTTTTCCAGCAATAATCTGTACAGTGGAATTTGTGTTTTCAGCAACAAAAAATTAGCTTCAGAAGGAAAAATTTTCATTTGATCTCCAAATATTTTTGTTAACTCGTGTTTTAAAAAGTGCTTTTTCTTCCTGAATCAGCCCAATCGTATCCTTCAGATACTTTCTACGACTCCAACCAGGAAGCGAATCATTCAGAATATCCATGCCGATCCGCTGCGCAACCACAGATACATTCCACTCCGGCAGCTGATGCGCAATTTTTTTTCACAGATATCTTTCTGCGCCAGCAGATACCCCAGCCGGATTCCCGGAATCGCATAGATCTTTGTATATGCCCGCACGACAATCAGATGCGGATATTTCCGGATCCAGGAAACATATCCTTCCGTCCCCGTGAATGCAATGAAACATTCGTCCAGCACCACAGTAATCTGTTTCTTTTCACACGTCAAGAAGCGTCTCCCAAAAGAGACGCTTCCATTTTGTTTCCCGCCGGATTCGCTGGATTCGCCAAAAATAATAAGCTGATTCCATCCAGATGCCTGCACAATGACTCCATCTGTGCCATATCCATGGCAAAATTATTTTCTTCCCGCAACGGAATACTGCATATCTCGGCTCCCACTGTCTGAGCCGCCCAGGCATATCCCGAAAAAGAAGGAGCCAAAATGCCCACCGCTTCGGGCGCAGTGCATGCACAATCGCAACAAATAATTCCGGATGCTCCGTTGCCACACACTACTTCTTCTGTTGAAAAACCATAAAAAGTGCTGCAAGCCGTTCCCGCAACAGCACATTGTCATACTGTGGATAACGGTTGCTGTGAACAGCCGCTTCCGCCATCCGTTTCTGCAATATCTCCGGCAGCGGCAGCGGATTGGTATTTACAGAAAAAATCATATGTGATCTGATTTTGATAAATATCCCCACCGTGTGCGGCCACTGTCATGCTGCGTGTTCTCCTTCTTTCATGTTTTTCCCGTATCTGCATTACTGCTTTTTTTTCTTCCTATTTTACTACAGGAATTCTTTGATTCCAAGGGAAAATCACACAAACCATTTTTATTGTAGATCTCCAGCCAGCTCCTGCATCAGATGATGTACCGTAGTGATCTCGTGAATCCGCCCCGTATTCGCCCCCACAGAATACCAGACCGTTTTCCACATCCCGCGCACGGCATCGATCAACGCTTTCGTAATACAGTAAGGAACTTTCTGCGGACTGCATTTTTCCAGACAGTTGTAACATTTACTGACTGGCAGCTTTGCGCGCTTTTACACGATCTATAAACTTATTGCGCAGTGCACGTCCCGGCATACCGACCGGGCTTTGGATAATCTCAATATTTTCCTCACTGGCGTGAATATACGCCTCCTTGTATGCCTCCGATGCATCACATTCTTCGGTTGCGACAAAGCGGCTGGCAATCTGCACACCATCCGCGCCGAGATCCAGCGCATGCGAAATATCTTTCTGATCAAATATCCCGCCGGCCACAATGACGAGCCGGAATATTTTTCTGATACCGCTGTTCGTATTCCTTTTTTGCAGTCGATAATCTGCCGGATCTCTCCGTCAAAATTAATGGCATCCATATGTGCCAGCTGTTCATTGGAAAACCCCAGATGCCCGCCGGCTTTCGGTCCCTCCACTACAATAAAGTCCGCCGTGCGGTCATAGCGGTGCGCCCACATCTTCAATATCAGCTGGGTTGCACGCTTCGAGGATACAATCGGAGCTATCTTTGTCCGGCAGGTTCTGCTGACAAGCTCCGGCAGATTCATGGGAAGCCCGGCTCCACTGATAATCACATCTGCCCCCTGCCGCAACTGCTGCCTGGACATGCTCTTTGTAATGCTTTTAATGCAACCATAATATTGACACCCACAAGTCCGTTTCCACAGGCAAGCTCCTTTGCTTTCCGGATATGTTTTTTGATGGCTTTTTTAAGTTACAGCCTGCCTGATCATTCTCGAAGCCTTCTTCATCGTAGCCGATCTGCGCAGTAGAAATGATACCGACACCACCCTCCTTTGCCACCGCTCCTGCCAGATGGCTTCTGCTGATTCCTACCCCCATGCCACCCTGGATGATCGGAATTTTTGCAATCAGATCCCCGATCTGCAGTTGTTTCAACTTTGATGTATATGTGCTTATCATGCACGTTTCCTCCATATTTCAAAATTGTTTGACTATCAAACAATTTTCAGTATATGGTAATATGGTTTCTTTGTCAACATGTATTTGTTTTCATTTCTTTTATACGTAGTTTTATTTACTACTTACATATCTGATATTTCTTCTAAATAAAAAACCGTGGGTTTCCGATTTCACTGAAATCCTGAAAACCCACGGTATCGGGTATGCCATATTATCCTTTGACAGCTCCCACAATTCCGTTTGCGAAACTTTTCTGCAGAACAAGGAAGAGGATGCCCGTCGGAAGAGAACAGATGAGTACTCCGGAAAATTCATTTTTGGCACGCTGTATTTTTTCGCATAGAAGTTCTGCTGTTTCTGCCGCCCGTTCACTCCCATGCGCAATCGTAACCGCATACATGCAGTAATATGATGCGGCAAATACCTTTTGCAGTTCTTCTCCTGTTTTTGTTTCCCCCGAGCAGCAATTCTTTGAGCAATTCCTCCGCGATTTCCCCGGTCATTGCATGATCCGGATGCCAGCCGGGAATCCGCGCTGCCGCTTTTGAAGCACGCCAAAAGCTCATGCGGTGTGAGGGTTGGCTTTAAGATATAATCCACCACCCTGCATGAGCGTCTGCTTTACATATTCAAAATTATCGTATCCACTGAGAATGATCATCTGGATGTGCGGATAGCGGTGATGTACCGCCACCGTAAAATCGACACCGTCCATCAGCGGCATTACAACGTCACTGATAACAATCTGTGGCTGAAGCTTTTCGATCTGATCCATGGCATCTTTACCATTTGCAGCTTCCCCCATAGTAAATATCCCCCCAAAACGTCCTTATCCTCTATCGTGCATTTGCCGGCTCCACGTTGACCGACTTTCCTTTGATCTTTACATTTTTCATGGCTTTTAATACATCTTTTCCATACTCCTGCGGCACCTCGACAAATGTGTAATTATCATACATGTCAATTGCCCCCACAAGTTTGCCGGAATCTTTGCCTCTCCGGCTACAGCCCCGAGAATATCTCCCGGGCGGATCCGCTGGCTCTTTCCGATGTTAATGAACAGACGTACCATCCCTTCCTCGGCTCCGGTATCTCCTGCTAATGCATCATCAAATTCGTGATCCTCCTTTGATAATTCCACTCCGCCGATTGCCTGTTTTAAAAACGCAGCTGCAATATCCATCGCTGTATAATCAGAGTTGTTCACCTGCTGCTCTATCAGCTCGATCATATCGCGCAGATCTCCGTCCTCGATAATCTGTCCGATGCCGTCAAGAATCTTATCCGCCTTGATCGCTGCCACATCATCCGAAGATGGGATTGGCTGCGCCTTAATCTTTGTCTTTGCAATAGCGCTGGATCTCTTTGAGTTTGTATACTTCCTTGCCCTTAACGAAATTAAACGCTTTTCGGTACGACCGGCGCGTCCGGTTCTTCCGATCCGGTGCACATAATATTCATTGTCCTGTGGCAGGTCATAGTTGAATACCGCTTCAACATCATCCACATCAATTCCACGCGCTGCGACATCGGTTTGCAATCAGGATATCTGTTTTTCCCATTTCGGAATTTTTTCATCACTCGGTCACGCTGCACCTGTTTCATATCGCCATGAATTCCCTCGGCTGCATAGCCGCGTCCCTGTAACTCCGATGCAAGTTCATCCACCATGCGCTTGGTATTACAAAATACCAGCGAAAGCTTTGGATTATAATAATCAGCAGGCGTGTCAGCACTTCCATCTTATCATTTCTGCGCACATCATAATAATACTGGTCAATATTCGGAACCGTCAGTTCTTTCTTCGTCACCTTGATCGTAGTCGCATCATGCTGGAATTTTCTTGTGATTTCCAGAATCGGCTTTGGCATAGTTGCCGAAAAAAGTACAGTCTGCCGGTCTTCATCCGGGATATAGGATAAAATTGTTTCTATATCCTCGCGGAATCCCATATTAAGCATCTCATCCGCTTCATCCAGCACAATCGTGTTAATATAATCACAGCGAATGGTTTTTGCGGCGCAGATGATCCATCACACGCCCCGGTGTCCCGATGATGATGGTTGCCCCACCTTTTTAATGCCTTGATCTGACGGGAAATATCCCCCTCCATAAATGGGAAGCACTTTGATCCCATGCATATATTTTTTGCAAGTTTCCGGATTTCTTCCGCGCTCTGGATGGCCAGTTCTCTTGTCGGGGAAAGTACGATTGCCTGCGTTTTTTTTTTATTATTAGGGTCCGCCCACTCATCAAAAGAGGATTCCGAAAGAAGCCGTCTTTCCAGTTCCGGTCTGTGCCTGACCGATCACATCTACCCGCTCATCACAACCGGAATCGCCTGTGACTGGATGGGTGTTGCTTCTTCAAATCCATCTCTTTTGATTGCCCGCAGAAGCTGCGGATATAACCCTAATTCTTCAAATTTAACTTTGTTTCCATTTTCATCCTTTTCTTTTTGCCAGGTTTCGACTGCCATACTTTACAATGGTTCCCATGGTCACGTCTTCAGTTTCATCAAGCCCCCCTGCACAATAATTGTTCCGGCTGAATTTTTCACCCGGTAAAAGCATATTATCTGCTGCATGCAAAAAATCCCAGTTTTTTGCGCGGAATTCCCCAACAGATTCCCTGCTGAGCAAGATCGTCACACGGAAGTGCCCTTTGAAAACCGGTGCTCCATTTCCAGTGCAAGTACGTCAAAAGGGAAGCTCTCTGCATAGGAAATGCGCCTTTCCCCATGTCACATTCGCATAGATAATGACAAACTCATCCCTCCATACCGTTACACAGAATCCTTCCGCTTCCTCCCACCAGATTGCGGATTGTATTTGCGATACCAGACACCGGTCTCCTTCCTGATGTCCGTAATTATCATTATATTCCCTTAAAAATAATCAATATCGAGTATTTCATCGCAGCGGAATATCATTTGCGCCTGAATAGGCAAACACACTTCTACCATAAATCCCTAGACGGAACCTGTTTGCCATACGCGTCAACAGATCCTGCTCGGAACGCTCACATAATACAAGATTCTTTTCGTTTCCCGCCTTCATTCTGGCTTTGCGCATATTTTTTTCCAGATTTTTGCGCAACGTAATCATACTCCTGAAAGCATGTTTGCGCGTCACTACTTCATTCCGTTCAGACAATTCATAGTAAAAGCCCTGCCTGCAGATATTCCACATTCTAGGCTATAAGCCCGCTTCGGTAAAATTTCATCTTCAGGGACAGAACTTTTTTCAGCTGCAGATTAATGATCTTAAATTCACCACCTGTGGTTCGATTACTCTAATGATACGCCAGAACGATTCATCCCATCTGCTCAGCAACACCAGACAATAATAATCCGAAAAAGTCGGTACGTGAAGATTGTCGGAAGATTCACAGTGGATAATACGAACATTTCATTCCGCTTCTGCATCGATAGCCGGTATCGATGTCGTCAAACAACCGCTCTGTAGGCAACTGTTCCCAGCCATCTTATGCCGAATGCCAGATATGGTTTGCTTCCTGGCAAACTGATCACACGGGATCAGAACAATTCTGCCGCTATTTCTGCAGCCATATAAAGTACATGCTTTTCTTCTTTAAAAAATCTGATAAACTTAAAGAATTCTGGAATACATAATGCCACTCGAATACAACATGATCATAATCTTTGGAAGATCATATGTATCACTTTGTCGCCGGGCCATAATAGTCCGAAAGCGCAAGCGATGGATTTCCCTCTGCTCATGGATGATTCCCGAAAAGGTAGCAACAACGCACCCACAGTTCACCGTTAAGATACGCGATCAGTGCCATCATGGAAAAAATGTAACCGTCATGGCAATAAAGCTGGCG
>VOFK01004183.1_pt1 | contig 14544 bp, 14 predicted proteins | sample 5384121 | NCBI WGS metagenome assembly VOFK01 (sample SAMN12384730, study PRJNA508395) | human gut metagenome | isolation source: healthy gut J | host: Homo sapiens | reverse complement strand
AGTTACGTGGCTGTTTCGACGGGGTGAAGCCGCAGATCATTCTCCATGGCGTGAAGAAGTCCTGAAGCGAGTAGGAAGCCGCCGACGGAGTCCTCGCTCTTCTGCTCTATCTGGTCGTCATCGGATGGGCAGGAGCTCTGGCGTGACGGGCAGTCCAGCACACTATCCCACAGCGCGGGCGGCAAGCACCTTGTCGTCCGTGGCTGGGCAATGTAGCACGTTCGCGCGAACCTGCGTCTTTGTCAGGCCGAGGTTGACGTCATAGTTGCTGCTGGTCGCCGAATGCCGCTGGTGCAGCCCGCGTCCACGAACTCGCTGAGATCCTCTTGTGCCGACGTCAAGGCCGTTGACCTTTGTTGGCGATGTCCAGCAGCACCTTTGAGTACGCTCACGCCCTGCGCGCGTTTTCAAAGGCGATGGAATGTCGTCGCGCGTGGCCGATATCGTCAAAGTGCTGGTAAACAGACTTGCCGATGTCGATGACGCGCACGCGCGCCGAGCTGCTCCGCCACTATGACAGCGTTGGACCCCCCCGTGCGGAGCGTGGAGGTGCCGAAGCAGGCATGGTGCAGGCCACGACGTCTTCCGTTGCGGGCAGGCCCCATGCGCTTGACGGCCATGGCGCTGACCATGACGGCAAGCGTGGAATCCACGCCGGAAATGCCGACGACAATATCAAGATGCGCATACCCAGTGCTTGACAAGGCCGGACACCTGGTGTCCAGAACGCGCTCACAGTAGGCAGGAACATCCTGCCCGCGCGGGGCAGATGCGGATGTCGACGTACCGCGAGGGTCGTCTCTCAAGCTCGCCGCCCCAAAAAGGGCCGTGCAAGCTCCTCCGCCTGTCAGTGGCGCAGGTTCAGGGCGGAAGTCCATCTGTTCCCGCGACACGGCCATGCTGTCTCGCCCGCTTCATCCTGGTGCAAGCAATTCACGCCGTTTTCACTCGACGAGGCATTGTGGCCGGAGCAGACGTTGTCCGTGGTGCTCTCCCCTTTTCCGGGGCGGTAACAAGACCGCAGGCGAAAGCTGCTTTCGACTCATAGCGCGCGGCAAGCAGCGCAAAGCGTCGTCCGTGGAGGACACCGTGTCGCCGAAGCGAGGCCATCTGCGCAATGACCGTCGCTCCCCGGACTGGGCGTAATACGCCGGGGAATCCGCCGCGGTCAATCCGCGCCGAGCCCACCGCAACGGTGAGAACCGTTGAGGCTTCTGTGGGCGAAGAGCGCGCCGGGGCAAAGCTCCGTCTCCAATGCGCCGACATAGACAAGCTCGCCCCTCGCCGGGATAATCGGCGAAGCGGCCTCCGGCCACGTTTCCCGCGGGGATGAGGGGGCAGCGCCCCATCGTAAATCACGGCGGCGCAGCTTGTGCCGGCTGCCGAAGGCATAGGGGTAGACCCACGTTACAAGCATGTCCGTCCTTCCGACGCCTTTCAGACCTTTTTCCAGCGCGGGCGGCCGCGCCCTCAGCAGCACCCAGCCCCACGAGAGGTCATAGGCAGAAGCCTGTGGGCGGTAAGCCCGGGAATACGAGGAGCTTCACGCTCCCTTCAGCGCCGCGGCCATGCACTTTTATGACCTGCTGCGTGTTATATTCGCGCGCATCGGCGACCTTACAGTCGCCGCCGCGGCCTTTACAAACTGTCTTTCATTTGTATTATCACCTCTATTTAATTTGAATCAGCATCAGAATTGATGCGCTCAGAGATATAATCACCCTGCACCTCGGTGATGGATGCGGACCTGTGTCATGTTGTCGTGCTCACGCACGGTGACGCAGTGATCGGCCGGGGTGTTCTCATCGCCCACGGTCTCAAAGTCCACGGTGATGCACAGGGGAGTACCGATCTCATCCTCACGGCGGTAACGCTTGCCGATGGAGCCGGCGTCATCGTAATCCACCATAAAGTACTTGGAAAGCTCCTGCTGGATCTCACGGCCCTTATCGGCCAGCTTCTTGGAAAGGGGCAGTACAGCGGCCTTATAGGGGGCCAGCGCCGGGTGTAGGCGCAGTACGGTGCGGATATCATCATTGCCGTTCTTATCCTGGCCCAGCACTTCCTCATCGTAGGCATCGCACAGGAAGGCCAGGAAGCTGCGCTCCACGCCGAGGGACGGCTCGATGACATAGGGAATGTAGTGCTCGTTCTTTTCCTGGTCGAAGTAGGTCAGATCCTTGCCGCTGGTGTTCTGGTGCTGGGTCAGGTCGTAGTCGGTGCGGTCGGCTACGCCCCACAGCTCGCCCCAGCCAAAGGGGAACATGAACTCAAAGTCAGTGGTCGCCTTGGAGTAGAAGCACAGCTCCTCGGGATCGTGGTCGCGCAGGCGCAGGTTCTCATCCTTCATGCCCAGAGAGAGCAGCCACTGATGGCAGAAGTTGCGCCAGTACTGGAACCATTCCAGGTCGGTATTGGGCTGGCAGAAGAACTCCAGCTCCATCTGCTCAAACTCACGCACACGGAAGATGAAGTTGCCGGGGGTGATCTCATTGCGGAAGCTCTTGCCGATCTGACCAATGCCGAAGGGCAGCTTGCGGCGGGTCGTGCGCTGGACATTCACAAAGTTGACAAAGATGCCCTGTGCGGTTTCCGGACGCAGATAAACGGTGTTCTTGGCATCCTCGGTAACGCCCTGGAAGGTCTTGAACATCAGGTTGAATTGGCGGATATCGGTAAAGTTGTGCTTGCCGCAGGTGGGGCAGGGAATATTGTGCTCCTCCACAAAATCTTTCATCTCCGCCTGGGTAAAGGCATCGATGGGGCGGGGCAGCTCAAAGCCGTTCTGGGCACACCAGTCCTCAATGACCTTATCGGCACGGAAGCGCTCGTGGCATTCGCGGCAGTCCATCAGAGGGTCGGAAAAGCCGGAAAGATGGCCGGAGGCCACCCAGGTCTGGGGGTTCATCAGGATGGCGGCATCCTGGCCGACATTATAGGGGTTCTCCTGGATGAATTTCTTCCACCAGGCGCGCTTGATGTTGTTCTTCAACTCCACGCCCAGGGGGCCGTAATCCCAGGTGTTGGCCAGTCCGCCGTAAATCTCGCTGCCGGCGTAAACAAACCCGCGGTTCTTACACAGGTTTACCAGGGTATCCATCGATTTTTCGGTATTTTTCATGTTTATACTTTCCTCCTCGGCATAGAACCATAATATAATATTTTACTTCCATAGGGGAAATAAGTCAAGTAAACCCGGCAAAAAAGAGTAACACCTCCCCGCGGTGAAACAGGGAGGTGCAAAAGAACAAATGTTTCACGTGAAACATTTTTACCGGTTCTTTTCCGGGTGCAGGTGGGTTTGCTGCTCCTTCAGCTCCCGGTAAAACACATCCAAAATACCAAAATAGCCGGGCTTCCAGGGCTTATTGCGGCCGCAGTAGTGGATAATGACGGTGTTTTGCCGTACCCACTCCAGACTGTGGTGGGGGTGCAGGGGATTGGCATTGTAAAAGGCCAGGATGCGGTCGCTGAGATTATACCGCTGACTATCGAGGAGCTTGACCCGGCTGCCATACAGCGCGGTAAGGATATCCTGATCCGGCAACAGCAGGGCGTCAAAGTGCTCCAGCGCATACTGCCGCACTGCTGAAAGATCAATCGTCTGCCGCAAGCCGTTTAGCTCCATCAGGATCACACCGGTATTGATATAGGGGACGGGTTCTTCCAGCCCCAGGCGGTGGCTGTTGGCGCGGGTCAGGAGTTCCCGGGTGTGGGTGCAGGCCATAAATAGGTTCCCCTCAAAATCACTGCGGTACAGCGGTCCCAGTGGGTTGATGACCACAATATCGGCATCCAGGTACAGGATACGATCCAGTTCCGGGGGAAGCAGCAGGGGCGCGGCCAGCCGGTAGTAGATTTCCTGCGGATAACGGTCGGTTTCCGGGAAGTCCTCGAATAGTTCCCGCGGAACCGAGATAAAGTGCAGGGCAACAGCGGCCGGCACCTGCCGGCAAAGCTTCTGCTGCGTTTCTTCCGCTAAATCGGAGGAGAGGAGGTATACATCATAGTGTTTTTCGCCCCCATGCAGTACTATGGAATCCAGACAATCCAGCAGCGGGCCGGTGTAGCCGCCATTGATGCAAAACAGTAAATTCATGCGGTACCTCTTTGCGGGATCATTCATTCAGGATCTTCATGAATTCTTCGCCGGTGATGGTTTCTTTTCGTACAGGTACTTGGCCAGCTCGTCCAGCTTCTCCCGCTTTTCGTTCAGGATGCCGGTGGCCTTTTCATGCTGCTTCTTTACGATGGAAATGACCAGCCGGTCGATCTCCGCCTGGGTGCCGGCGGAGCAGGCCAGGGAGGTATCCCCGCCAAGGTACTGGTTGTTCACCGTTTCCAGTGCCACCATATCAAATTCATCGCTCATGCCGTACTGAGTGAGCATGGCACGGGCCAGGCGGGTAGCCTGCTCAATATCATTGGAGGCGCCGGTGGTGATGGAACCAAACTTGACTTCCTCCGCGGCGCGGCCGCCGGTGAGGGTAGCGATCTTATTTTCGATCTCCTCTTTGTTCATTAGATAGTGGTTGCCCTCATCCACCTGCATGGTGTAGCCCAAAGCGCCGGAGGTGCGGGGGATAATGGTGATCTTTTGCACCGGGGCAGAGTGGCTTTGGCAGGCAGCCACCAGGGCGTGGCCAATCTCGTGGTAGGAGACGATCCACTTTTCGTGGTCGGTAAGGATGGCATTCTTCTTCTGATAGCCGGCAATGACGACCTCGATGCTCTCCTCCAGGTCGGACTGGGTGACCTTAGTGCGGCCATCCCGTACAGCGCGCAGGGCAGCTTCATTGACGATATTGGCCAGTTCAGCGCCGGAAGCGCCGGAGGCCATGCGGGCGACCGCCAGAAAATCTATATTATCCTCGTGCTCCACCTTTTTGGCGTGGACCTTGAGGATGGCTTCGCGGCCCTGTAAATCGGGCAGCTCCACCGGTACCCGGCGGTCAAAGCGGCCGGGACGGGTCAGCGCGGGATCAAGGGATTCGGGACGGTTGGTAGCCGCCAAAATGATGACGCCATTATTGCCCTCGAAGCCATCCATTTCGGTCAAAAGCTGGTTGAGGGTCTGCTCCCGTTCATCATTGCCGCCGTACTGGCCGCCGCTGCGCTTTTGGCCGATGGCATCGATCTCATCGATGAAAACGATGCAGGGGGCTTTTTCCTTTGTCTGGTCGAACAGATTGCGAACCTTGGAAGCGCCCATGCCCACGAACATTTCTACAAATTCCGAGCCGGAAATGGAGAAGAAGGGCACATTTGCTTCGCCCGCAACTGCCTTTGCCAGCATGGTCTTGCCGGTTCCGGGAGGGCCCACCAGCAGATCCCTTTGGGCATGGAAGCACCGATGGCCTTATATTTACTGGGGTCATGCAGGTAATTGACGATTTCTTGAAGATTGTCCTTGGCTTCGTCTTCGCCCGCCACATCGGCAAAGCGGATGCCGCCGTCGGTGGAGGGGACATAGACCTTGGCATTGCTGTTGCCCAGCCCGAACATCATGGAATTGGGCCCGCCGCCCATCTTTTCGCTCATTTTTTTATAGAGCAGCTGGCCAATGACAACAAAGATGACGACTGGTAGGATCCAGGTGAGGAAGAAGGTCATCAGCGGGGAGGCTTCCTCCACGATCTCGGTGGCGAACTGGGCGCCGGAGGCATACAGACGCTCGGTGAGGTTCGGGTCGTCCATCACGCCGGTCTTGTAGACATTCTGGCCGTCTTTATCTGTGAAAAGGATCTGGTTGCTTTCGATCTCCACCTTGCCGATCTCGCCCTTTTCGGTCATGGACATAAAGGTGCCGTAGTCCACTTCCTTGATCTGCTGCCTGGCGATAAGCGGCACGATAAAGGAATTGAACACCATAAGAACCAGCAGGACAATGCAGTAATAGTAAATAAGCGGTTTCTTTGGGGATTTGACTTCTTTCATGGGCAGTTCCTCCGTTTGGATAGCTTGGGTGTCTATCTAAACAAACACCTATTCCATTATATTTTAGTGCGAGAGAAGGGGAAAAGTCAATGCACAGATAGGGGAATTTGTGGCAGAGATGGGCGGGCGGCGGGGAAAATGAGAGGAGGTCAAGGCAGGCCGCAGGCAGGCTGATGTCCGGCGCAGGTAGACTTATGCCTGTCAGGGGCAGCGCAGACAGCCGCGTTTGCCGAGAACATGCGGATGAATCGCTGCGGGAGGTAGCCCTAACAGCTGCTGCCGTGGAAAACTGGGAGGAGTATGGTACAGTATTCATCGGTTATCCCATCTGGTGGGGGATCGCCGCATGGCCGGTAGATGGTTTTGTAACCGGCAATGACTTTACCGGCAAGACAGTCATCCCATTCTGCACCTCGGCGTCCTCTCCGCTGGGACAAAGCGGAGAGCTGCTGGCCAAGCTGGCCGGTACCGGTGATTGGCAGGAGGGACACCGCTTTGGCAGCAGTGCTGCGCAAAGTGAAGTTGCCGCATGGGCTGAGGGATTGGGAATCTCCGGCTGAAGATAGATAGAAAAAAGGGAACCTGTTGGTTCCCTTTTTTGGTGCGCAAAATAGGCCCTGCCGGGTTACGGCAGGGCCTATGCCTATGGTGCGGCTTTTACGGTTGAACAAGAACTTAGATGCCAAGGGGCTTCAGAATCCAGGAGTAGATGAGGCTGAACGCGATGCAGTCAACATCGGTCATGGTGTAGGCGGCCAGGGAGGGCAGGCCCTCGATGACAATCTGTCCAAGGTAGGGTGCGATGATGGCGGGCATCAGGGAGATGAACAGACCGTGGACGATGCTGGCGATAATGGTGCCGCGGCGACCGCCCATTGCATTGGCAAAGATGGCGGCGGTACCACCGGCGAAGAAATTGGACATGATGCCGGGGATGACCATGGGCAGACCGAAAAGGGGCCACAGGAACATGCCGATGACGGTGCCAATGGTGGTGAAGATGAAGCCGTAAACGACGGCATTGGGCGCGAAGGTGAACAGAACCGGGCAGTCAAGTGCGGGACGGGCACCGGGGACGATCTTCTGTGCAATGCCATTGAAGGCGGGAACCAGCTCGGCGATGAGCAGACGAACACCGGTGAGCAGAATGAACAGGCCAACACAGAAGGTGATACCCTGGAGGACAGCGAAGACGATGTAGTTCTTTCCGCCGGCGGCTTCCGCTACTACCTCGGGACCGGCCAGGATGGCAAGCAGCACATAGAGGGGAACCATGACGGAGGCGACTGCAAGGTAGGTATCCTGCAGGAAGGACAGCTTGGGGCTGAACTTGGTATCCTCGGTGGATTTGGAAGCATCGCCGGTCAGCTTGGCAACGCCGGCACTGAGAACATAACCCAAAGTACAGAAGTGACCAAGAGCGATATCATCGCTGCCGGTGATCTTGCGGACGAAGGGCTGTGCCATGGCAGGGAATACGACGCAGCAGATACCACCCAGGATGGCACCGATGCCGATGGCGAGACCGTGGCCGAAGCCGCAAAGGCCCACACCAAAGAGAATGCTGGCCATAGCGATGTAAATGGGCGCTTCACCATTGAGGAAGACATATTTGAGCTTGGTGAAGCGGGCCAGAATCAGGTTTACCACAAAGATGCCGGCATAAACCAGAGCTATATCACGGCCGACGACTTCATTCTGCATGGCAACAGCCAGAACTGCTTCGATGGACGCGACAGCGCCATCAATGCCGAGGCCGGCAGCAAACCATACGCTGAAGGGTTCCAGAGCGCCGACGATTACATTGGCGCCCGCAGACAGAACCATAAAGCCCATCATGGTCTTGAATGTTCCGCTTAGGCAATCGGCAAAGGGCTTCTTTTGAAGAATGAGACCGAGCAGGGCAACGAGGCCCAGGATAACGGCAGCATTGATAAGAATGTTGTCAATGATAAAATTAAGAATTGCCATAATAACCTCCCTTTTTTATCCTCAGTTTTGAATGGAAAGCCGCATTTGAGGCATTTTATATCCAGCCGTTTTCCTCCAGGATTGGCTGTAATTTTGTTTTGATTTCCTGTTTGCTGATTAGGCTGTTCAGATAAATCTTGTTGGGAAAAGAATTGAATTTATCAAAGTGCGGTTTGAAATTGACACCGGCGATGAGAATATCAGCGGTCTTGGAAGCGGCGGAAAGCATATCGCTGTGATCGACCTTGGCCTGTACACCCAGTTCTTTAAGAACGGCTTCTACGGCCATTTGGCAAACCAGGCTGCTGCCGCAGCCATTGCCACACACCATCAAAATACTAAGCATCTTTGGAATCACCTCCTTTTTGTTATATTTTGGAATAACCTATTGGGATCCGGCCGTGTTATCTAACAAAATATTGCAGATATACACTAGAACACCAACTGATTTTGCAATAAATTACAAATAGAATCCCTTTTTCTTATAAACACATTAACATTTCATCCATACAATGTCAACAGTTTTAGTCAGAAAGCATAAAAAACCGCAGATTGACCAAATAAACACATCTATTTTTGCATAATACGACAAAAGAAAAGGGAAATAATAATTATTTAATTGCAAAGTATTGCAATAGTTTGCAATATGCCCTATAATGGAGACAGTTACTGCGAAAATGGAGGGAAGAAAGTGCTATTAAAAGAAATTGTGGAAGGGAAGCGTTATGCATTCTATAAAGAGGCTGCCGACTGGAAGGATGCCATAAAAAAGAGCTGCTCCCCCCTGGTGGCAACAAACTGTGCCACAGAGGAATATGCGCAGCGCATTATAGAATGTGTGGAGGAACTGGGCCCCTATATCGTGATCGTGCCGGGACTGGCGATTCCGCATTCCATCAAAGGCTCCCCCGGTGTGCAGAAAACATCGATTGCATTTGCAAAGTTTGAAACACCGGTGCGTTTTGATGAAAACGACCTGGATAAAGATGCTGCCCTGTTTTTTACCCTGGCGGCGGTGGATGAGGAAGAGCATCTGAAGAACATGCGGCAGCTGTTTCTGATTCTTTCCGATGAGGAACTGCTGGAAAAGCTGGCACAGGCGAACACCGCAGAAGAGCTTTTGGAGCTGGATCAGTTACTTTCCTGATTGAGGGCCCTCACCAGTTCTAACGGCGTTTTTATTGTGGCCAGGGGTTCTTTGGCACTACCAAACCCATAGGCCGCATGGATGAAGGGACATCCGGCCAGCTTGGCGCTGGCTTCGTCCATTTTGGTATCGCCGATATAGACGGGGGCGGCCAACTGATGGCGGGTGATGATATCCCGGATATTTTCGGCCTTTGGTTTTTGGCTGCGTCCCTCGCATTCGTAGTCGGTAAAGTACTGCTGAAACCCAGTAAACCGGAAGAAGCTTTCGATATAACCATTCTGGCAATTGCTGACCAGGAACAACGGGTGCCGGCGGGAAAGCGCTTGGAGCATTTCTTCCACACCTGGGTAGACGATGCCGCCGTGGGTGGAAAGGTAATCGCATTCTTCCTTTCCGCAGACCTCAAAGATATAGGCAGGATCTTCCCCGATGCCGGTAAACAGGGCGCGCGCGATTTCGGAGGCAGTCATCCCCATGATGCTTTGGATCTCGGAAAGGGAGGGCGCTTCTTTAATACCAAACCGCCAGGTAAGTGTTAGATGCCAGCTTTCGGCAACACTGCGGCAGGAATCCCACAGAGTCCCATCCAGGTCGAATATGATCCCATCGAATTTCATAATAAAGCCCTCTTTTCATCGCAAAATGTTTCCGGTTCTTTTGCTGCTTTACAATCTACCACAGGATATCCTCATTTTTCAAGAGGTGGAATAAAAAATTTCGGGAGGAGTTTTTCAATGAACGACACAAGCAACTCTATTTTTTGGAAGGAGATTTTTGAGCAACCAGAGGCGGTAGCGAACTGTCTGGCGGCTAACCGTGAGGTGTGTAAACAGATCGCTGCCGAGGTAAAAGAAAGGAATATCAAGACCGTTGTGCTGGTTGGCCGAGGCTCCAGCGACCATGCAAACCTGGTGGGACGGTATCTGTTTGAGGCTAAGTGCGGGATGGTAACCAGCATCAGTGCCCCCAGTGTGGTTACAGCGTACAAATCCGCGCCGGATTATTCCAATGTACTGATGATTGCGGTTTCTCAGTCCGGCGGTGCCCAGGATATCTATGAGGTGATGAAGGCCTGCGATGAACAGGGCGGCATCTGTGTCAGCGTGACCAATGTGGAAGGTTCCCTGATGACGCAGGTGGGTAAATATAAGATCAATAACCACTGCGGGCCCGAAAACAGCGTAACGGCCGGCAAATCCTACATGACACAGGTCATGGTGCTGACGATGATTGCTGCCTATATTTCGGAAGATTCGGAGCTGCTGCATACCCTGGATATAGCGCCCGAGATCATTTCCGAATCACTGGCAGTGCTGGAAAGCCAGGTGCGGGAGGTGGTGCGGTTCTACCGGGAAACCGAGCATATGATGGTCCTCGGCCGTGGGCTGATGGATGCCCTGGCCAATGAAACGGAGTTGAAAATTCAGGAGACCAGCTACCTGGATGCTCGCTGCTACGGCTCGGCGGATTACCGCCATGGCCCGATTGCGACAGCCCAGCGGTTTGTACCCTATCTGTTCTTCCTGGCGGATGAAAAGACCGACTACTGTGCGGAGGCACTGCTGCACCGCCTAAAGGAGGAGAGCAATATCTGGTGTACCGTTGTGACGAATAAGGAGAAGTACCTATCGTTGGGCGATACAAGTGTGCTGCTTCCTGTGAAATATGATGGCATTCGGGCGGTATTTTCCGGCGCCGTATTCTCACAGATGTTTGCCTGTTTGTGCAGCCTCTCCCGGGAATACGACCCGGACCACCCAAAGGGTGTAAGCAAGAAAACCGTAACAGTCTAAAAAAGCTGAAAAAATCGATGCAGAAAGGACGGAAGTTGAATGGATAGCAATGCCCTTTCCATGCTGAAATACATCATGGAAACACCGGCGCAGGTCCGCAGCAATATCAAAAATGCCGAGTCCCTTACGGCCAAGATGGTATCGCTTTTTGCGGCCAGGCCCTACAAGAGCGTCTGGTTGGTGGCCTGTGGCTCCAGCTGTAATGCGGCCCATTGCGCACGGTATTATATGCGGGAATACCTTGGAGTTGAGGTAAAGGTCATTACGCCGTTTACCTTTAACCACTATGAACATGACATGGACAAGGACGACTTTGTGGTCTGTATTTCCCAAAGCGGGTGCAGCACCAATACTGTCGAATCCCTGCGCCTGTGTAAAAAGCTTGGGGTCCCCGCGATAGGCCTGACAGGAAATGTTCATTCCGATTTTGAGCGGGAGGCCGATGATGTGGTGGACTATGGCCTGGGAGAAGAAAAGCTGGACTTTGTATCCAAGGGTGTAGTCACGCTGATGGTATTCCTGATGTTGTTTGCGCTGTATGCAGCGCGTGCCCAGGGAAGGATAAACAACGAACAGGTGGAAACGGAAAAGGCACAGATGCTGCTGGGCATAGATAATTATGAAGAGCAGATCAGGAACTTCCCGGCATACTTCGAGGCCAACAAGCAGAAGTTGCTCTCGATGGAACGGGTGTATGTAATTGGGGCGGGCGCGAACTACGGCACGGCCCTGGAAGGCGCGGTGAAGATTGGCGAGACGGTACATATTGTAGCCGTTGGCTATGAGGTGGACGAGGCCATCCATGGACCGCAGATCCAGCTGACCCCCAATTACAATTTCATTTTTATTGATCCGGGCGATGAAACCGCCCCGCGGATCCAGCAATCCTATAAGGCGGCACGGGCCATGACGGATCGAGTGTTTATCCTAAGCAATAACCCCGAGATAACTGGGAAAGAAGTGATGCGTGTGACACATGCCATCAAGGAAAAGCTGACCCCGCTGTATACACTGGCTTTCATCCAGTTGATCTCGTACTATGTGGCGGAAACCAATTCCACCTGGAAACAGCACCCGCTGATGAAGGACTATAAGGAGATTCTTTCGGGGAAATCGGCCACATACCAGGCATACGACTGCACATGATGCGGTCTTAATATCGAAAACTTATTTTTAGGAGGTATATTATGGATGCAAAAGAGCTGAGAAAATTGAAAAAATTTTCTGCCCAGCTGCGCATTGACCAGCTGGAAATGTTCAAGCAGCGCGGGATGGGGCATATCGGCGGCTGCCTTTCCGTGACGGAGCTCATCAGTGTACTGTACGGAAAACAGATGAAGGTTGACCCCAAGAATCCCAACTGGGAGGGGCGTGACTACCTGGTAATGAGCAAGGGCCATGCCGCGCCGGCGGTGGAGGCCGCTTTGGCGGAGCTGGGATTCTTTGATAAAAAGCTGCTGCTGACAATGGATGATATCGGCACTAGGATCCCGAGCCATGTGGACCGCCTGCTGACCCCCGGTATCGATGTGACCTGCGGTTCTCTGGGACAGGGTGCCAGCGTGGCGGCCGGTATTGTGTATGGACTAAAGCATGCAGGCATCACCGATCAGTATGTCTATGTATGCATCGGTGATGGGGAGCTGAACGAAGGACAGAACTGGGAGGCATTCCAGTTTATGGCCCATAATAAGCTGAACAACTGCATCGTGTTCATCGATAATAACAAGCGCCAGCACGATGGTTACTGCGATGAGGTCCTGAAGCCCTTCAGCTATGAAGAAAAGATGAAGGCTTTCGGTTTCTGGTGCAAGACCGTTGATGGTGCCAGTGAGGAAGCCATCGATGATGGCATCAATGAGGCGAAGGCAGTAAAAGACCAGGCGGTTTGCATTGTTCTGGATACCATCAAGGGCCAGGGTGTCAAGTACTATGAGGAAATGCCGGATAACCATGCACCGAAGGTATTTGAGGAAGGCCGGGCTGTAATTGATGCCGCAATTCTTGAACTGAGAAAAATAACGGAGGAGGAATAAGCAATGCTGAAGGAAAATAGGACTCTTGGCGGCGAGCTCCGCAACCAGCTGGTTGCAACCGTAACGGAAATGCTGGAAAAAGACGACCGCATTATGGTGCTGGATGCAGATTTGGGTGGCGCTTCTTTTTTCCTGCGCTTTAAGAAATCCCATCCCGACCGCTTTGTAGACTGCGGTATTTGTGAGGCGAATATGGTGGGCGTGGCGGCCGGACTCTCTCTCTGCGCGGCTATATCCCGGTGGTACACACCATGTCGGCTTTTGTGGCCCGCCGTGCGTTGGATCAGCTGTACATCTCCTGCGCTTACCAGAACAATACCATCAATGTATTTGGTTCGGATCCCGGCATCTGCTCCGGTTTTGATGGCGGTACCCACACCTGTTTTGAAGACCTGGCCATTATGAGAACCATTCCCCATGCCATTGTGTGCGATCCCTGTGATCAGGTGCAGCTGGACTGGATGGTTCGGGAGTGCCTTTCCCGCAATGATGGTGCCATCCATTATATCCGCGCGTACCGCAAGAATGTTACCGAGGTCTATGAGCCCGGTACCAAGTTCGAGCTGGGCAAGGGCAAGGTCCTTATCCCCGGTGATGAGGTGCTGCTGGTCGGCAGCGGTTACCTAATGGGCGATGCCCTGACTGCGGCGGAAGAGCTGAGAGCGCAGGGTATCAGCGTGGAAGTGGTTGATCCAGTTACCATTAAGCCTTTCGATGAGGAGCTGATCCTGAACGAGACAAAGGGCAAGAAGCTGGTCGTTACCTACGAGAACCACGGTACGGTAAATGGTATCGGTAGCGCTGTGGCGGATGTGCTGGCCAAGAACGGTGCAGGTGTGCCGCTGCTGAAGCTCGGCGCTACTGAGATCTTTGGACAGGTAGGTATGGTCGACCTGCTGAAGGAAGCATACAAGCTTACCGCAAAGGATGCTGTTGCCGAAATTCTGAAGGCCTGGCATAAAGTAAATTAAAGAAACAGGCATCCGGGTCGGTGAACCCGGATGCCTATTCCCTAAAACAGTTATTCTTTTACGATGGTAAAATTCGAAGGAAAACCGATAGAGAGGTTTTCCGGCTCGTAGATAATGATGTTATCAAACGAGCTTAGCGAGGCGAAGCGACATACGCTGGTCTTTCCAATTTTACTGGAGTCGGCCAGCAATACGCTTTTATCGGCACACCGCATGGCAACCTCCTTTACCGGGACGGTTTCGATATCGTCATTATAGGCCAGCTGGTTATTTAGCTCGATACCGGAGCAGCCGAAAAAGGCGTAATCAAAGTGAAACTGCGAGATCATTTTTTCGGCGTAGGTGCCCACGGTGCTTTCGTGGAAATGCATGTATCTTCCGCCGATCAGGAAGATGTCCATATCCATGTTATACAGCTTCCGGGGGATCAGAAGATTGGGTGTGACGATTTTAATGCGTTTATCTTGAATGAAATCGATAAGCTGGGCGACGGAAGTTCCGCCATCCAGGAAAATACATTGACCGTCCTGAATTAGGCTTGCGGCGGCTTTGGCGATCACATTCTTTTCTTCCATATGCTCCGTCAGTTTTTCGCTGGTGATCAGCGGTGCAACATTTCCCAGGGGGGACCCGCTGGTTTTGGTTGCGCCTGCACGAGCAATACGTAACTGGAACGAAGTACAATG